>Ga0207646_10001224_pt1 | contig 32267 bp, 31 predicted proteins | sample KBSK5502metaG_FD_184343 | JGI IMG/M metagenome (GOLD analysis project Ga0207646, IMG submission 184343) | Corn, switchgrass and miscanthus rhizosphere microbial communities from Kellogg Biological Station, Michigan, USA - KBS K5-50-2 metaG... | ecosystem: Host-associated > Plants > Roots >... | reverse complement strand
ATTTCGGGGCCCCCGCAGCTGAAGAGCCTGAAGAAGTAGACGGTCGTCTGCCGACGAGGGGAGAGAGCAGTCCCGCAAACCCCCAGGCAATAGCGGCCACGAACAGGCTCTCCGGCCGGACATAGCGAGCGTAGGCGGCGAAGAGCGCGCAGGAGAGGAGCGCAGCGCCGGCCATCACTCCCGCGGCCGGGCCCAAGAGCCGGGTGCCGAGGAACGCGGTGCCGGCCACCGCGAGCAGCGCGCCCAGCAACGGGGCCAGGCGCGCCGCCCACTCCGTGAGGCCGAAGAGCGTGAACGACGCCGCGGTGAGCCAGTAGAGGAGCGGCGGCTTGTCGAAGTAGCGGACCCCGTTCAGCCGGAGGGCGAGCCAGCTTCCGCCCAACAGCTCACGGGCGATCTCGGCGTGCTGGCCTTCCCCGGGATCGTCCAGCGGGGCCACCCCCAGCCCCGGTCCCAGCAGAGCCACTGCCAGACCCACCACCACCACGACGGCGACGCCGGCGCCGCGGAGAGCCGCCACTACAGGCTGCGGCCGATGTCGTCCAGGATCCGCTTCTCGACCGAGCGGTCGTCGGTCTTGATATCCTCTTCCTTGTCCACGAAGAGGATGCGCTCTTGCTTGTACACGCGCCGCTCGATGCTCACCGTGGTCCGGTTCGCGTCCTGCCGGTGAATGACCAGGCGCAGCCGGTGCTTGACGCCTTTGGCGTAGACCCCGAAGTTCTCGCCGTCCATCCGGCGCGAATCGGTACGGATCCAGCCCACCTCACGGTCTTCCTTGTCTATGTCCCAGCCGAGGCTCTTGAGGACCGAGCGCGAGACCGTGAACACGCGATCCGCCGGCGCATTGAAGGTGCGGGACTCCTGGGCCGAGGCGGCGGTGAGGCCGCCCGCCAGCAGCAGGGCAAGCAGTGCGAGCGCGGCCGGAAGGGCCGGCCCCGTGGAGATCGTGGGTCGCTTGGTCATGTGGTCCCATCGCCTCCTTCAGATTCGAGCCGCCCTCCGCGCAGGCGCAGGGTGCGGTCCGCGAGGGCGGCCGCGTCGGCCCGGTGTGTGACCAGGATAACCGAGGCGCCGCGGTCGCGGCACAGTCCTCGCAGCTCGGCGAGGATCACTCGGGCGTGGCCGTCGTCGAGATTGCCCGTCGGCTCGTCGGCCAGCACGAGCGGCGGGGCGTTGAGCACCGCGCGGCAGTACGCCACCCGCTGCTGCTCGCCGCCCGAGAGCTGGGCCGGATAGTGGCCGCTGCGATGCGCGACCCCGAGGCGCTCCATCAGGGCGCGCGCCGCCGGCAGTGCCTCGCGACGTGACCGGCCCACGTAGCGCGCGGCGAGCAGCACGTTCTCGAGCGCGGTGAGCCCGGCGATCAGCAGGAAGGACTGGAAGACGTACCCGATCGAGCGGCCCCGCACCGGGCACTGGGCCCGGCGGGAGAGCCGGCTCACGCAGACGTCGCCGATCCAGATCTCGCCCGCGTCCACCGGCTCCAGGAGCCCGAGGAGGTTCAGCAGGGTGGACTTGCCGGAGCCCGACGGTCCCGCCACCGCCACGAACTCGCCCGGCTTCACTTCCACGTCGACCCCGTCGAGCACCGGCACCGGCCGGCCGTCGGGACCGCGAAAGGTCTTGCTGAGGCCGATCGCGCGGACGACCATGTCAGCCCCCACTCAGGCCCCTCGCCGGATGGCCTCGGCGGGCGACAGGCGCGCGATCCGCAGGGTGGCGTAGGCGGCGGCCAGCCCGCCCAGGACGACCGAGAACACGAGAGCGAAGCCGAGCAGGCGGGCCGAGAAGAGGAAGAGCTGCTGGCCCTCACGGAGCACGCGGGCGTCCACGAGGGCGCCCACCGCGAGAGCCAGCCCCACGCCGATGAGCCCGCCGGACACGCTCACCACGAGCGCCTCGGCCAGGATCTCGCGGAGCAGCTGGAGATCGGTGGCGCCCAGGGCGCGCTTGATGCCGAAGTCGCGGATGCGCTCGAACACCGCGGCGGTCACCGTGTTCGAAAGCGAGAGGCCTCCGATGACCAGCCCGAGGACGCCGATGCCGAAGAGCAGCGCGGAGAAGAACGCGGTGGACTGCCGCAGTAGCCGGCTCAGCTCACCCGGGATCGTGACGTTCAGGCCCGGCACCTCGGCCTGGATACGCCGCGCGAGCGCGTCGGGGTCGACGCCGTCCGCCCAAGCCACCGCGGCGCCGGTATTGAGATCGGCGCGGCGCATCGCGCCGGCGCCGCCCGCGAAGACCTGCACCAGCAGCGGATCCCGCCTCAGCCACAGCTCGCGCGCGTCGTCGAGGGGAACGATGGCGAAGCGATCCGGGGCGGTCAGGGTCTTGTCGAGCACGCCCACCACCTCAAAAGGCCGGCCGCCGAGTTCGAGCCGGCCGCCCGTCCGGAGCTTCCGGGAGGCCGCGAAGTCGATGCCCACGACCGCCACGCCCCGGTCCCCCGCCCGCAGGAATCGGCCCTCGCGCACCGGCAGCTCGCGGTACTGGCGATTGGCGACCGGAGCCGCCGGGTCCACCCCCATGATCAGCTCCTGGGTGAGGGTCAGGAACTGCGAGGTGGTGGGGTTGAGCGGCAGCATCACTTGCGCCTGTACCGCGGCGACTCCCGGCACCCGGCTGATCTCCTCGATCCGGGAGGCGCGGAGAAGTCCGCCCGCGGTGAACCCGGTGCCCATCCCCATGCCTTCACCCGCCACCGAGATCTGGCCCAGGACGAAACGGTCGCCGCCGTCGATGAAGCGGGTGATCCGCTCGGCCATGGCGCCGAGCGCGACCAGCCCCGCCACCCCCACCGCGATGCCGAGGATCGTGAAGAGATAGTTCCTCGGAAGGAGACGGCGCATCCCTACCACTTGAAGCGGGACTCGGTGGGGCGGCCCTGCCGCCGGCGGACCCAGCGATTGATGCGGACGATCGTGAAGAAGACCTCCAGGGAGATCCTCATCTTGAGGCTGAGCCGCAGGAATGCGCCGCCCGCCAGCACGCCGGTGACCCCGTCCACCATGCCCGCGATCTCGCGCGGCTTGAGGAACATCTCGACGAACGACGGATCGTAGAAGTTCCGGATGAAGCGCTGGAAGGGCTGCATGCCCTTGCGGATGCGCCGCTCGTAACCGCGGAAGCGCCGGGCCTCGAAGCGGTTCTCCCGGAAGGCCTTGACGATCTCCGCCGAGGAGAGCTCGGCGGACTGGGTGGCGATGTAGACTCCCGAGGAGAAGATCGGGTCCACGAAGGCGATGGCGTCGCCCACGCATACGAAGCGGTCGCCGATAGCCGGATCGGTACGGTACGAGAAATTGGCGGCGCGGTGCACCGGGGTGATGCGCGGGGCGCCGTCCAGCGCGTCCCGGAGGCCATGACACCGCGCGATCAGCGACTCGTAGAGCTGCTCCAGATTACCCTCGCGCCCGCGCACGGTGCGGGCGTGGAGCACGCAGCCCACGCTGGTGGTGCCGTTGTGGAACGGGATGTACCAGAACCAGCCGGCCTCGAAGCTGAAGATGCGGATATTGCCTTCCTCGCGTCCCGGCCAGCGGCGGCCGCCGCGGAAGTGGGCGAAGAGCGACACCTTGCCGAGCCCCTCGATGGGTCGGCGCTGGCCGTGTCGCGATGCGATGAAGGCGTCGCGGCCGCTCGCGTCCACCAGGAAGCGCGCGCGGATCTCACGCGGGCCCGCGGCCTCCGAGACGGTGGCGCTCACTCCGTCGGGGTCGAAGGCCACTCGCTCCACGGTGGCGGGCTGAAGCAGCGTGACGTTCGGCTGGCGGGCGGCGTGGTCGAGCAGGATCTTGTCGAACTCGCCGCGCTGGACCTGGTAGGTATACGGCGGCCAGGGTTTACCCTCCCGGAAGAAGAACTGATAATCGAGGTCCATGTCCTGATCGTGGAAGTACGCCCCGTACTTCACGAGGAACCCGCGCGATCTGACCTCGTCGAGCACACCCAGTCGCTCCAGCACCGGCAGGTTGGCGGGTAGCAGCGATTCGCCCACGTGGAACCGCGGGAAGGCCTCGCGCTCGGCCAGCGCCACCGTGAGCCCCCCGCGCGAGAGGAAGGTGGCCGCGCTCGAGCCGCCCGGCCCCCCGCCCACCACCAGCACGTCATAGTCGGCGGGGCGCGACACGCCGGGCGCGCGGCGCGCGGGGGCCTCGAGCGCTCGGGCCAGCTCCTCCTGCGGATAGAGGCGCCGCACCGCCGGGGTGAGCCAGTCGACGCCGAGGGCAGCGAGGGCTCTCCGGCTCATCGCGAGGGCCAGCATGAGGGGCGTCGCCGCGGTGGCGAGTCCCGCCAGACGCAGGCCGCGGGCGTGCGCCGAGTGCCAGCCGCTCTCGACCGATCGGATCGCGCGATCCGTGATGAAGGCGCCGACGGCCAAGGCCCAACCCGGCGGACTGGCCCGGTGGGGCGCCGCGAACTGGTACATCTCCCGGTGCCGGGCACGCAGCCGCGACGGGCTGAAGATGCCGATCAGCCAGAGGGCGCCCGCGCTGGCCTCACGTGCCCAGCGCAGCACGATACGCCCGGCCAGGAAGGTCCCGACCGCGATGCCGTCGCGGGCGGGACGGAAGCGGCTGCGGCGGTCCTCGAAGTGGATCGGCGTGATGGGAATCTCGAGAATCCGGAACCCGTGAGCAGCGGCGCGCAGGAGCATCTCGCTCTCCAGCACGAAGCCGCCGCGGCGCGGGGTGACCGCAGACAGGAGCGCCGCCGGGTAGACGCGAAACCCCGACTGGGTATCGGCCACCGCCACCCCGCTCAGCCAGTTGATGAAGAAGCCCGCGAGGCGCAGGGCCGCGACTCGATCGGCGGGCATCACCCGCTCCACCGGCTCGGCGAGCCAACCGAGTCGGCCGCCTACGACCAGGGCGCGCGGCTCCTCGACCGCCGCCTTCACGAGGCGTGGGATCTCGTCGGGATCGTGCTGGCCGTCGCCATCGAGCGTCACCACGCGCGCCACGCCGCGGCGCAGGCCCTCCGCGAAGCCGCGGCGCAGCGCCTCCCCCTTGCCCCGGCGCCGGGCTAGCGAGAGCACCTCGGCCCCCGCGGCCGCCGCCACCGCCCCGCTGCCATCCGATGAGCCGTCGTCCACCACGAGGACGGGGCCGTGCAGCCGCGCGCGCTCCACGATGTCGGCCACGGTGGCCGCCTCATTGAAGACCGGGATGACGATCAGGTGCTCGTTGAGTGGATTCAAGGGGCCGGCCCCACCAGCACCGCGGTCCGGCAGCCCCCGCGCGCGATGCCGTGCACCAGCACCGACGGCGTCCCGCGCTCGGCGTCCAGCGCGGCGGCGCCCACGCGCAGCGCGCCCAGCCCGCCGTGCTGGCCAAACAGGGGCGCCAGCGACACCGGGGGCAGCAGGTCGGCGCCCGCGCCGGGAAGATCACGGCCGAGGAGCGCGCGCTCCCAGTCGTCCACCACCGGGTCGCCGTTGCCGGACCCGTAGCAGCGCGCGACGAGCTCGGGATCGCGGCCGCGGATCATCCGGGCCACCGGGGAGCCGTGGTCGGCGCGGACCGCGCGCCCGGTGTGGGGCGCGGTCGGCACGTTGCCCCAGGCCACCTCCACGATCTCGGCCATGATGCGGGCGCCTCGCGCCCGGGCCGCCTCCCGCTCTTCCAGGACGATGAACGTCGCGCCCTCGCCGAGCACGGGACCGTTGTGGTCCACCGCGAAGGGCCGGCAGCCCTCGGGGGCGTGGCTCCGCATGGGCGAGAGCGCGCCCATCTCGGCCAGGCGCTGGTATACGTCGTGGAACAGCTCGTCGACGCCGCCCGCCACCACCGCCTCCGCGCGCCGGTCGACGACCAGGCGCGCCCCCCGCGCGACCGCGAGATCGCCCGCGAGCGTGGCCTGGTTCACGGTGATCGAGGGCGCCTTGGCGCCGATCGCGATGGCGGCGATGGACGCCATCGTGTTCATCACCGTGTTCGGGAAGACCATCGGGGAGAGACCGGCCGGGCCCCGGCGCAGGAAGCCCTGGGCGAAGTCGCGGCTCGAGGTGAAGTCGCCGTGCTCGGTGCCGACCACGATGCCGAGCCCGGGACCGCCCGCGATGCCCGCGTCGCGCACCGCGAGCAGGCAGGCCGCGAGCGCGAGCCGGCAGATGCGCGAGAGCCGGCGCGCCGCGTCCCGATCCACCAGGGAGGCGAGGGTGACCTCGTCTACCTCGGCGGCGAGCCGGCTCACCATCGCCGTCGCGTCGAAGGCCCGCACCGGACCGATGGCGGAGCGACCGAGGGCCAGCGCGCCCGCCAGCGCGTCGCGCCCGCCCGCGGTGGAGGCGTTCACGGTGCCGAGGCCGGTGACGACGATACGTCGGTCCATCACGGGAGGCGCGAGAAGACCAGACTCACGTTCTGGCCGCCGAAGCCGAAGGAGTTCGAGAGCGCGACGGTGATCTCGGCGGGGCGGGCGGTGCCGGGCAGACAGTCGAACGGCACGTCGGGATCGACGTGGACCAGGTTCGCGGTGGGGGGGAGCAGGCCGTGCTGCAGGGCGAGGACGGTGGCCGCCGCCTCCACGCTGCCCGCCGCCGCCATGGTGTGGCCCACCAGCGACTTGGTGGAGCTGATCAGCACCGCGCCGTCGCCGAACACGCGCCGCAGGGCGAGGGCCTCGGCGCGATCGTTCTGCGGCGTGCCGGTGCCGTGAGCGTTGACGTAGCCCACCTCCGACGGGGGGAGGCCCGCGTCTTCCAGCGCGAGCCGCATGGCCTGGATCATCCCCTCGCCCTCCGGATGCGGCGCGGTGACGTGGTGCGCGTCCGTCGTCATGCCGTAGCCGCCGAGGCGCGCGTGTACCCGCCCGCCTCGCGCCCGGCAGTGCTCCGCATCCTCGATGACGAAGAAAGCGGCCGCCTCGCCGATGGACATGCCGCGGCGATCGCGATCGAAGGGCCGACACGGGGTGGGATCGAGCAGCTTCAGGGCGTTGAAGCCCATGAAGCAGACGTGGGTCAGCACGTCGACCCCGCCCACCAGCGCGGTCGGCGTCACTCCCGCGCGCACGAGGTCGGCGCCGAGCGCGATCGAGGCGGCGCCCGACGCGCACGCCATCACCACCGTCTCCTTCGGGCCGGTGAGCCCGAGCCGCCAGCCGAGCGTCTCGGCGTGGGAGAACGGCAGGATGGAGCGCAGCGCGCGCATCCCGGGCGCGGGCGCGCCCCGCCGCGTCTCCTCCCAGTACCATTCCTCGCCCTCGAGCATGCCGCCGCCGACCGCGCCGATCAGCAGGGCCGCCTCCGCGCGCTCCGGGCCCTGCAGGCCGGCGTCGGCGAGCGCCTCGCGGGCGGCGGCGAGCGCGATCCGGTCCGCGCGCGAGCGGCGGCGCGACGAGCCGAGCGTGCCCATGACCTCGGCGGGGACCTCGGCCGCGATGCGGGAACGGAAGCCCTCGGTGTCGATGAGGGTCACGGGCTTGATGGCGCAGGTGCCGGCGGCCAGGCCCGTCCAGAAGCTCTTGACCCCGGCCCCGTAGGGACTCACCACGCCGAGCCCGCTCACCACGACGTCGGGACGCCCGCCGCGGGGGCCGGGCCGGCTCATGCCGTGTCCATCACCGCGACTCGAGCCCTCAGGCCTGGCCGGGCTTCGCCAGGATGAAGCGCGACAGAGAATCCAGCGAGAGGAACTCGTCCGCGAGGTCGCGTCCTTCGTCGATCACGATGCCGAAGCGCTCCTCGATGGCCACCGACAGCTCGATGAAGTCGAGCGAGTCCAGGCCGAGCGATCCCTCGACGCCCTTGGGGAGGGTCGTCTGCAGCGTCATCTCGGCCGCCCGGCGCGGATCGAACTTGAGCCGCTCGACGACGAGCCCTTTCAGCTCGTCCAGGACTTCCTTCTGCGTCATCAGCACGACCTCCCTCTCACGCCGCGCCGCCGCGCGGGTGGGATGTCAGCATGTTCCAGCGGAGCCGCGCGCGCTCGCCGCGCCAGCGTCCCGACAGCTCGAGCGGGCCGTCCGACGCGCGGTCCAGCCACTCGCGCAGGTCGGCGAGCGGACCGGCCGCGAAGCGCTCGCCGCCACGCGCGGCGGGGCCCGCGGCGCCCCCGCGAACGGATTCGAACCGCAGCTCGCCCTCTCCGCGCTCGAGCCAGAGGCAAGCCGCCGTCTCCACCAGCGGCCACCGAGTGAAACGACGATGGCCCGCGTAGAGATCCGCGCACTCCTCGAAGATCTCGACGGCCAGCAACAGGGCCCGATCGCAGGTCCCGTGCTCCAGCAGCCGCGCCGCCTGCTCGATGGCCCGAAGCGTGGCGGGCGCCCCGCCGATCAGGATGCCGTACGCGCCCGTGACGCCGTACTCGATGGCCACCTCCGCCGGCACCACCGCCGGCGCCGTGTAGGCGAAGTGCGTCACGCCGCCGCGCCGCTCGATGAACTCCCGGTTCGAGGCACCGTAGGCGGCGGCGGTCACGTACAGCAGCGCCGTCCGCTCGCCCGCGATCGCCTCCCGCGGGGCCTTCCCATCTTCGAGCATCGCGTCCACGGCCGCAAGAGCCAGCAGGCATTCCCGGGTGGCCCGGCGAAACCGGTCGCCGGGACGGTCCGGGCGCGCGAGGGTGAGGACCTTCATCTGCGGGGGCCCCGAAATGGCCCCCGCACTCCCCCCGTCCGCGGACTCTCGTGAACTGGCCCCCGCACTCCCCCCGTCCGCGGACTCTTCGTTGCCAGTAAGAATACCGAGGGCCCGGATCGCGGGGGCGCGCATCAGCCGGCCTCCAGGACCAGCGCGCCGTTGCAGCCGCCGAAGCCCATCGACGTGCTCAGCATGATGCGCGGGCGGGCGGCGCGCGCGCGCCCCGGCACGTAGTCCAGGTCGCACTCCGGATCCGGCTCCTCCAGGTGAAGGGTGGGCGGGATCAGCCCCCGCTGCGCCGCGAGCAGGCACATGAAGGCCTCCAGCGCGGCGGCGGCGCCCATGGTGTGGCCGAGACTGCCCTTGATGGAGTTGATCGGGATCTCGTGGGCCCGCGGGCCGAGCGCCCGCTTGAGCGCGGCCGTCTCGATGCGGTCGTTCAGCGGCGTGGCGGTACCGTGGGCGCTCACGAAATCGACGTCGGCGGGGGAGAGGCGGGCGTCGGCCAGGGCGGCACGAATGGCCCGCTCGAGCCCGCGGCCCTCGGGCTCCGGCGCCGCGATGTGGAAGCCGTCACTCGCACTCCCGTGGCCCAGCAGCGTGCCGAGCCGCGGGCCGGTCAGGTCGCGCTCGCGCACGAGCAAGGCCAGCGCGCCCGCTTCGCCCAGGAGGAGGCCGCTACGCCGCCGATCGAACGGCCGGATCTCGTCCCGCGTGAGCGAGCGGAGCGCGTTGAAGCCTCGCAGCACGAAGCGGCAGAGGGCGTCGTAGCCGCCCGCCACCACCGCGTCGGCTTCCCCGCGGCGCAGGAGATCGGCCCCCGTCGCCAGGGCGGCCGCGCCGGAGGCGCACGCGGTGGACACCGTGATCACGGGACCGCGCGCCCCGAGCCAGCGCGCGAGATTCCAGCCCGGCGCGTCGTAGAGCGCGCCGGGCAGCCGGCGCCAGGTGCGGTCTCCGGCCAGCGCCTTCTCGCCTTCCTCGACCCCGCCGAGGGCCGTGCCCACCACCACGCCGACGCGGGCCGGATCGAGCGGCAGCGGGCGGAACGCGGACTGGGTGCACAGGTCATCGGCCGCCGCGATGAGGAGCCGGGTGGCGCGGCAGTCGGGCACCGCGCCCCATTCCTTGATGCGCCCGAGCTTCTTGACCTCGCCGCCCCGCTGCACCCGGAGGTCGGCCACCGGCACGCGCTCGATCTGCGAGATCCCGGAGGCGCCGGTGATCAGCCCCGACCAGAACGCCTCCAGGTCCTGGCCGATCGGCGTGACGACGCCGGCGGCCGCGATCGCGACGCGCTCAGGCGCGGCCATGGGGAGGGCTCCAGGCGTCGAAGAAGTTGAACCACTGGGTCGGGTAGGCGCGGATCACGCGCTCGAGCGCCCCCACCATGGTGGCGAGGCCGGTCTGCTCTTCGGCCGACTTCACCCAGATCGCCGGCTCGACCTCGAGGCGGTACCGGCCGCCCGGGACCATCACGCAGAAGGCGGGAACGACCGCGGCGCCCGCGGCCCGCGCCAGCACGAAGGGCCCCACCGGGAAGGCGGCCGGCTCGCCGAAGAACGAAATCATCGCGTCCCCTCGACCGCCGGTGGGCCGGTCCGCCTGCATCGCGACCAGCTCGCCGCGCCTCAGCGCGGCGAGCAGTCCGAGCGTGGAGGTGGCGTGGTGGCGCGTCACGAACCGGAGCCGCGGCCCGTCGAGGCGAAGGTAGCGCTCGAGGGCGCGGTCCTGCTCGGCGGACAGCACGACGTGGGCGGTGCGGCCGCTGCGCGAGGAGAGGAGCCGCCCCGCGAACTCCCAGTTGCCGAGATGCGCGGTGAGCAGCACCACCCCGCGGCCCGCGGTGATGGCCGCGTCGAGATGGTGCTCACCCGCGGCGCCCGCCACGTAGGCGCGCAGGTCCGCGCCGGGTCTCCGGTTGAGCGTGAGCAGATCGGCGAAGAACGCGCCGAAGTTGGCGAAGGTCTCCGACACGCGCGCCTCGATGACGTCCGGCCGGGCACCCGCGAGCACGCGCGAGAGGTTCGATCGCACCGCGCGGCGCTCCGCGGGTACCGCGCGCGCGAACAGCCGGCCGAGCCCCCGCGCGAGCAGGAGCCGCGCCGGACGGGGCAGCGCGCCGGCGGCGGCGGTGGCCAGCCGGTAGTACCCGACCCGGTTCAGCCCGTGCGAGTACCAGTCGGGCGGGGCCGGCGTCTCGCCGCCTCCGGATGGGGGAGCGGGCCTCGGCGGTGGCATCGGGCTAGAGCAGCGCCCAGTAGTACATGCGAAAGGCCCGGATGGGGCCCGGATGAGTGTCGTAGAGTCGGCTGGCCTCGAAGCGCCGCTCGGCACGGTCGAAGACGAGGTGCCCGGGCTCGCGCGGATCATTGGGATCGTAGACCGTGAAATCGATATTGCCGGCCGCGTCGACCCCGTAGGCGTAGGCGACCACGGTGTGGTTCAGCTCCCAGGTGGGAAAATTCGTGACGAGGAACTGAACGGACCGGCCTTCGGCCAGCTCGGCGAGCGTCTCGCGCGCCACCCGCTCCTGCTGCCAGCGCGGGAAGGGAAACACCACGCGCCAGTTGGTCCAGTGCACGAGGGTCCAGAACCGGCCGACGAGGCCCGCCTTCACCACCGCCTCCTGCTCGCGCGAGAACTCGTGGAGCGACCCGTAACCCGGAATCACGATGCGATCATCGGCGGGCAGCGGCTCGGCCCAGGGCGCCCGCGCCACCACCTCCTTGACGCGGGCGACGTACTCGTCGGACGAGAGCCGGGGCGCGGACGGATCGAAGCGGGCGAAGCGCTGGAACTGGGTCACGCCCCGCGCCATCACGAAGCAGTAGTTGGCGTAGAGATCGGGCTTGCCCGGGTTGTTGGTGCGGCTCTCGTTGGCGAACGCGAAGGTATCGACCCCGAAGCGGAGGGTGTCGGGCGCCGGCGGGCGCCGCACGGCCACGTCCATGGACGCAACCGACGCGCAGCCGGACGCCACCACCGCGAGCAGGAAGAGTCGTGCCGACGCCCGCATCACGCGCCGTTCAGTGTACCCCACTCAGCCCTGGATCGAATAGCCTCCGTCCACTGGAATGGCGGTGCCGGTCACGAAATCGGAAGCGGGCCCCCCGAGGAACACCGCGATGCCCGAGAGATCGTCGGGGACGCCCCATCGGTCTGCGGGCGTACGCGCGAGCACGCGCTCGTGAAGGCCCTGGACTTCGCGTCGGGCATTCGTGGTCAATTCGGTGTCGATCCAGCCGGGCAGAACCGCGTTGACCTGAATATTGTCGCGAGCCCACGCGCTCGCCATCGCGCGGGTGAGCTGTACGATGCCGCCCTTGGACGCGGCGTAGGCCGGCGCGAACGACGCGCCGAAGATCGACATCATCGAGCCGATGTTGATGATCTTGCCGCCCCCGGCCTTCTTCATGATCGGGTAGGCGGCGCGGCTGCTCAGGAATGCGCTGGTGAGGTTGGTATCCAGCACCTGACGCCACTCGACGAGCGTCAGCTCTTGTACTGGTTTGCGGATGTTCATGCCCGCGTTGTTGATCAGGATATCCAGCCGGCCGAGGCGGTCCACCGTGCCGCGGATCAGCGCGTTCACCGCCGCCTCGTCGGCGACGTCCGCCTCGATCGCGACCGCCTCCGCGCCCAGCTTCCCGAGCTCCGCGACGGCCCGCCGGCTCTTCTCCGCGTTGCGCCCCGAGACCACGATGGCGGCCCCCGCCGCGGCGAGGCCGCGCGCCATACCGAGCCCGATGCCTCCATTGCCGCCCGTCACCACCGCCACCCGCCCCTTCAGCTCCCCGTCGGCCACGTTCTCCCTCCTCTGGGCACGTGCGCCCTCCCCGCGCGCAGCGGTCTCCGAATCGTTCGAGTCTACCCGCTCTCAGATATGGAGGAAAGCCTCGCGAGAGCTACGGTCGGAGAGCCGCTGGGAAACGCGCGAGGCGGCCGGGGCCGGTCGGCGGGGTCGCCCGGCCGGGGCGACCCCGACGCCACCCGGCCGATCACCCCGCCCCGGCCGCCTCGCGTGCGGGTTCGAGACTGCTCTTCGAGTTACCGCCTCGCGTGGAGGAATTCGCGCAAGGTCACTCGGTGCTCCCGGAAGAAGAAGCCCACCATCACGAGGGCGGCGACGAGGTTGCCGCCGAGGATGGTCCACCAGGGGATGGCCTCGAGCAGCCACTCGGCGAGGATCACCACCAGCGCGGCGAAGAAGACCTCGAAGCAGCAGAACAACATGAAGAAGCCGAAGAGCAGGCGGGGGTCGCGGTCGGCCAGCGTCAGGAGGCCCGCCGCGGCCAGGCCGAAGACGATGAAGGCGGCGCCGTGCACGACGGTGTACTGCAGCACCAGCGGCGCCGTGATCTGGAGCGCGCCCGGGTCGCGCAGGCCGTGGAAGAGCGCGGCGCCGAGCAGGGCGGGCGTGCGCAGCGGCACACCCGCGGCCGCGTCGTAGGCGAGGAACCAGAGCGCGACGGCGGCCGCGCCCAGCAGGCCGCCCCAGATCCCCTCGCGAACCGCCCGCGTCCATAGCGGCCCCAGCAGCGCGCGGCCGAGGGCCCGGTGACCGACGATGAGATAGGTCAGCATCCCGAAAGCGGCCAGCCCGTTGGCGACGAGGATGGCCCACCAGGCCAGCTCGTCGAGGACGGGATGGGCGAGCCACGTGACCACCGCCAGGAAGAAGATCTCGAAGCACATCAGCGCGATGAACAGCATCAGCACGCGGCTCGGCTCGCGCTGGGCCGAGACGATCAGGTAGGCGATGAGCACCCCGATCATCGCGAAGACCACCCCGTGCAGAACGGTGTACGGCAAGATGAGGTGCGCGGCGGTGGGCACCGCCGAGGGATCCTTCACGCCCTCGAAGGTGGCGGCGCCCAGGAGCGACGGGGTCCGTAACGGCCGGCCTCTCGCCGCATCGTAGATGAGGAACCACACGGCGACCAGGGCGGCCCCGATGAGGCCGGCGATGACGCCTTCGCGGAAATACCGGGAATGGGAGGCCATGGGGACCCTCCTTCCGATCCAGCCAATCCGATCAGACGACGTGAATCCAGGGGTACCACCATCGGATGGCGACGGCAAGGCGGGCGGATGGCCACGGCAAGGCGGGCGGGTGGCCGCGGCAAGGCGGGCGGGCGGTGAGAGGTCAGACCCGAGCGAGCGCTTCGAGCACCGCCGGCCCGAACAGGTTCACGCGCCAGTCGCGCACGCCCTCCACCTGGCGCAGCGCGGCAAGATCGGCGGGCGGCGCCGCCGCGAGCCGGTCGATGAGCCGCTGGGGAAAGAGGACGCCCGGCTCGAGGCCGATCTCCTTCGACGCCTTGGCCCGCCAGGCCCAGAGCGCTTCGGCTCGCCGACGCACGGCGGCCGGCACGTGCGGGCGCGGCACGGAGCGATACACGGGCAGGTCGGCGTCTGAAGCCGCGAGACCGCGGGCGACGGCCTCGAGGATCGCCGCGCCGGCGCGGCGTACCACCGGCGGCGTGCAGCCCGGGACCGACAGGATGGCCTCCGCGTCCCCGGGCAAGCGCTTGGCCAGCGCCACCAGGCTCTCGTTGCCCACGATCATGAACGGCGGCCGGTCCAGCCGGAGCGCGAGGGCTTCGCGCGCGGCGTGGAGCTCACGCAGCACCGCGAGGCCGCGGGCGTCCAGCTCCCGCGCACCCTTGAGCTTCATGTAGGCGCCGGCGTCGGCCGGCTTCTCGGGCATGACCAGAGCCGCCAGCCCGGCGCATTCCTCTTCCACCCATTGCTCGCGCCCGAGCGCGCGCAGGGCCTCGAGCAGGCGCTCCCGGAGCGGGATGAGATGCAGCACGTCGTCGAGGGCATAGGCTTCCTGCTCCGCGGTCAAGGGACGGCGGGACCAGTCGTCCTTCTGCCGCGACTTGACCGGGGTCACGCCCAGGTACTGAGTCAGCAGCCCCTCGAGCCCGAGCGACGTGGCGCCGAGGAAGCGGGCCGCCACCGCGGTATCGAACAGCGAGGCCACCGTGACCCCGTAGAGCCGCTTGAGATACGCCAGGTCGTTGTCGGCGGCGTGGAGGACCTTGATCGTGCCGGGATCGGCCAGCACCGGACCCAGCGGCGAGAGGTCGCGCACCGCGAGCGGATCGACCAGGTGGCCCCGCCCGGCCGCGTCGGCCACCTGGACGAGACAGAGCTTGCCCGGATAGTGGTGCAGGCTGTCGGCCTCGGTGTCGATGGCGAGCGCGCGCGTGCCCTCGAGCTCTCCCGCCAGGGCACGCAGGTCGTCGGCGGTCCGGATCCAGAGAGGGAGGGGCATGACGCGCTCGGTTATACTACACCGTCGGCGACACTCCCCTTCCAGGAGGACGGCATGCAGATCGCAGGCTCGACGACGGTGATCACCGGTGGCGCCTCCGGCCTCGGCCGGGCCACCGCGGAGCGGCTCCAGGGCGGCGGTGGCCGCGTGGTGCTGCTGGATCTGGCGAAGTCGCCGGGCAAGGAGGTGGCCGCCGCGCTCGGCGACCGGGCGCTGTTCGCCCCCGCGGACGTCACCAGCGCCGAGGAGGTGGGCGCGGCCCTGGAGGCCGCGGTCGCGCGCTTCGGCGCGTTGCACGCGCTCGTCAACTGCGCGGGCATCGGCACCGCGGAGAAGACCTTCGGCAAGCGCGGGCCGGCCGACCTGGCTGCCTTCTCCCGTACCATCCAGATCAACCTCATCGGCACCTTCAACTGCATCCGCCTGGCCGCCGCCCAGATGGCCAAGAACGCGCCCAACGCCGAGGGTGAGCGCGGCGTGGTGATCAACACCGCGTCGGTGGCCGCCTTCGACGGCCAGATCGGTCAGGCCGCCTACTCCGCTTCGAAGGGCGGGGTGGTCGGCATGACGCTACCCATCGCCCGCGACCTGGCCGAGCTGGGCATCCGCGTGTGCACGATCGCGCCCGGTATCTTCGAGACGCCGATGCTGGCCGGCCTGCCCGAGCCCGCGCGCGTCTCGCTCGGCAAGCAGGTACCCTTCCCGCCTCGGCTCGGCCGACCCGCCGAGTACGCCGCCCTCGCCGCCCACATCCTGGAGAACTCGATGCTGAACGGCGAGACCATCCGGCTCGACGGCGCCATCCGCATGCAGCCCCGCTGAGCACAGGAGCGACCATGTACCATCCCACGATCTTCTTGGATCCGCAGTTCACCCTGGGGGTGATGGCGGGCTGGCTGCTCACCGTCGCGGGCGTCGGCGCGCTGCTGCTGGCCGCGGTCTGGTTCTCTGTGGCGGGCGAGTGGCGGCGGGGCAGCGCTCCGCCCGCCGCGTTCCGGGTGCTCGCCGGGCTGGGACTCGTCCTGTTCCTGGGCGGGTTGTTGTGGCAGTTCGTCGGCTACTGGGCGACCGGCGCCCTCAGCTGGTGAGACACTCCCGCACCTTGTCCATGAACATGTCGGGGGTGAACGGCTTCTGCAGCCATGCGGTCCAGCTCCCCGCGCCCTCGGTTTCTCGATCCGGGCTCTCGGGATAGCCCGACATGCAGAGCACCTTCAGATCCGGCCGGCTCGCGCGGAGCCGCCGTGCCAGCTCGGGGCCGCTCATCCGGGGCATCACGACGTCGGTGATGAGCAGGTGGATGGGGCCGGGATGGCTCTCGCCCAGGCGCACCGAGTCTTCGGCGTCCAGCGCCTCCAGTACCGTGTAGCCGTTCATCTCGAGGACGTCGCGAGCGAGCGCCCGCACCTCTTCCTCGTCCTCCACGACCAGGACGGTCACCGGAGGAGATTCGGCGTCAGCCATGGAGCAATCGCCGGGGGCCCAGGGTCGCCACTCAACCCGACCATGCACGATCAGGCGCGCGTCCGTCTATGCGTAACCCTACGTAAATTCTACCGGGTGAGTCTCACCCGTCGATGGTCAGGATACCGCGGCCGACCGCGAAGCGGACGAGATCGCTCTGCCCGCGGAGCCCGAGCTTGCGCATGAGGTTGGCGCGATGCACCTCGACGGTGCGGGGACTGATGTTGAGGCGCGCGCCGATCTGCCCGCTCGTCTGTCCTTCCGCGGCCAGGTGCAGGACCTCGCGCTCCCGCTCGGTGAGGGTCCGATAGAGATCGAGCCCGGTCGGAACTGCACGCCGCGCGTAGGCTTCCACCATCTCCTCGGAGAGCGGGGGGCTCAGGTGGCGCGCCCCGCCCGCCACCGCGCGGATGGCCCGGACCAGCTCGGCCGCGCTCGAGCCCTTGAGGACGTAGCCGGCCGCGCCGCTCTGGATGGCCTCCACGACGTAGGCGGGGTTCGCGTGCATGGAGAGCACGAGCGCGCGCGTCCGGGGCGAGAGTCGGGTCGCCCGCCGCACGATATCCGGCGCGTTGAGACCGGGCATCACGAAGTCCACCACCAGCACGTCCGGCCTCAGGCGCTCCACGAGATCGGCCACCTCGAGACCGCTCGCGGCCTCGCCCACCACGGTGAGGTCGGGTTCGGCGGCGAGCAGGGCGCGCAGGCCCTGACGCACCACCTGGTGGTCCTCGGCCAGCACCACGCTGATGGTCTTCACTCGGCCACCCGCCGGAGCGATCCGTTCAGCGGAACCTCCGCGGTCAGGCGCACCCCGCGGCCCGGTTCCGTCTCCACGGTCAGGTGGCCGTTCAGCAGCGCGGCGCGTTCGCGGAGGCCGGCGAGCCCGCCGCTCCGACCAACCCCCAGCACCATTCGGGGATCGAAGCCTTCGCCGTGGTCCTCGACCTGCACGCCCAGGATCTCGTCGGTGGCCCAGAGCCGCACCGTCACCTCGTCCACTCGCCCGTGACGGGCCACGTTGGTGAGCGCCTCCTGTACGATGCGGTAGGCGGCGGTCTCCGTCTCGGGTGGGAAGCGCCGGTGGAGCCCGTTGTGCTCGAGGTGGACCCGGACCTTGGTCTGGCTCGTGTAGCGCTCGACATGGCCGAGCAGGGCGGGCAGCAGCCCGAGGTCGTCGAGGATGCTCGGCCGCAGGTCGAGCGAGAGGGCGCGGATGCGATCGAGGAGCTCCTCGACCAGGATCTGGGCCTGCCCGAGCCGCTCGCGCACGGAGGGCGACGGCGGCTCGGGTAGGTCGAGGGTGAGCCGGAGCCCGGTGAGGAGCTGGCCGATCTCGTCGTGCAGCTCGCGGGCCAGGTGACGGCGCTCGGCCTCCTGCACTTCCATGAGCCGCCCCGAGAGGCCCTGCAGCCGGTTGAAGAGGGTGGCGTTCTGGATCGCGATGGCGGCGTGATCGGCCAGCCGCATCAGGACGGCCTCGTCACGGTCGCTGAAGGGCCGCGGCGTCCGGTTCGCCCCGTAGAGCACGCCCTCGACTTGGCCGCCGATCCAGATCGGGACCGCCACCGTCGCCACGATCCCCTCGCGGACGACCTGGTCTGCGTAGTCGCGGCCGAGGCGTGGGTCCCCGAGGCGGTTCGCGGTGCGGAAGGGCCGGCCAGTGGCCCAAGCGGTGCCCCCGGCTCCTTTGCCGCGCTCGATGTGCGGCCAATCGCGGGCGCTGCCATCGCCGACCCCGTAGCGGTAGAACATCGTGTCGGAGTCGGCATCGCGCAGCACGATGTAGGCCATATCGCTGGCGCAGAGCTCGCCGGCGGCCGCGGCGACATGGCGCAGGACCGAGTCCAGGTCGAGGGTGGCGCTGATCGTCCGCACGACCCCCGCGAGGGTCTCGGCCTCCACCCGGCGCCGCTCCGCCTCCGCATAGAGCCGCGCGTTCTCGAGCGCCACCGCCGCCTGGTCGGCGAAGGCCTGCGCGAGCTGGACGTCGTCGGTGGTGAACACGCGGCCCGCGGTGTCCGCGAGCCCGAGCGCGCCGATCACCCGGTCCTTCACGATCAACGGCACCGCCAGCACCGAGCGGATGAGGGAGCGCTCGATGAACGCGCGCGCCTCGGCGGGGTAGGAGAGCCGCGGGTCGGTGAGGACGTCGTTGGACACCACCGCCCGCCGCTGCGCCACCGCCAGCCCCACCGCGCCGGTCCCGCGCGGATTCCGCAGCGGTCGGTCTTGGAAGGGGACGCGGCCGGCGCCCGCGATCTCCTCGAGCATGCCGGATTCCGGGTCGACCGTGTACAACGAGGAGGCGAGCAGGGCCATGAGATCCCGCACGCTGTCCACGATACGCTGGGCCACGTCGCCCGAGTGCAGGGACTGGGCGAGGACCTGGCTCACGCCGCCCAGGGCCGAGCTTTCGCGGCGCCTCCGCTCCGTCTCCGCGAAGAGCCGCGCGTTCTCGAGCGCCACCGCGGCCTGGTCCGCGAACGTCTGGGCGAGCCGCAGATCCTCCTCGGTGTAGACGCGCCCGAGGACATCCCCGAGCGTGAAGCCCCCCACCACCTGCCCCTTCACGATGAGCGGGAGCGAGAGCACCGAGGGATACTGCGGATAGGCCAGGCGTATGTCCGAGGTCGCGTTGATGCGCGGATCCACGCGCACGTCCGGCGTGACCACCGGCTGGCGGCGGTTGACCGCGAGGCCGACCACCCCCTGCCCGGCCGGGACCACGAAGCCGGGATTGAGGAAGCGCTCCGCCTCGCCGGATCGCCCGATCACGAGCAGGTCGCCCGAGCCGGGCAGGAGACGGTAGAGGGCGGCCGCGCGCACCCGGAGCGCGCCCAGGACCACGTCGGCGATCCGCTGACCGAGGGCGGCCACGTCGAACGTTTCGGACAGGAAGCGCCACACCTCGGCGAGCGCCTCCGCGGTCCGGCGCTGGGTCTCGCTCTCCGCGAAGAGCCGCGCATTGCCGATCGCCACCGCCGCGTGGCTCGCCAGGAGGTCGACGATCTCGCGCTCCTCCGTGGTGGGCTGCGCGGAGTCGGACAGCCCGACGTTGAGCACGCCCATCGTGTCCCCGCCCGCGCTGATCGGCACACCGTAGTAGACCTTCGGACCGTGCTCCGACCACCAGAGAGAGGACACGAGGCGCGGGTCGCCGACCGGGTCCGGCAGCACCATCGGCCGTCCGCTCTGCATCACCGCGTGGGTGATGCCGGAGCCGAACGGGATCACCGACGCGACCCCGTGGACGTCGGCGCCGCCCATCGCGGCCACGCGGTAGCCGCCGCGCTCCGGATCCCGGAGTCGGACCACGCAGGAGGCGCCGGGGCGCAGGGAGAGCACGGCCTCGACGACCTGGCGGAGCACGGTGTCGAGGTCCAGGGTGCTGGCGACGGAGCGGGCCAGATTCGCAACCTGGCGCACGCGGGCGAGCGAAACCTCGGGCATCAGGGCCAGCACCTCCTTGGCTGGAGCGGGCCGCGGGACGCGAGCGGCAGGATTCGGACGTTAACGGCCGGATGCGGCGGTGTCAAGCCGAGGAAAGCGGCCGAGACGCAGGTCCGAGAGGTCGACCCCGCACCGGCCGTCGAGGAGCAGCTCGGCGACGGTCTCCCCCACCGCCGGCGAGTGTTGGAAGCCGTGGCCACAAAAGCCTACCGCGAGGAACAGGCCGTCGAGGCCGGGGGCCCAGTCGAGGATGGCGCGGCCGTCGGGCGTGAGCGGGCGCAGCCCCGCCCACGCGTGACGCACCCGGGCGCGCTCGAGCGCGGGAATGCGGCGCACCGCTTTCTCTACCGCCGTCTCGAGCACGCTCCAGTCCACGTGGGCCTCGTACTCGGTGACGCCCCCGATGTCGCCCGGGCTCATGAGCACCGCGCCCTGCTCGCTCCGGCAGTAGAAGCCGCTGCCGCAATCGGTGACGAGCGGCAGCGGGTGGCGGATGCCGTCGAAGGCATCGGTGACGAAGATGTGGCGCCGGCGCGGGTCCACCGGCAGGTCGAGGCCGGCCATGCGGCCGACGAGGGGCGCCCAGGGTCCGGCGGCATTGACCACGAGGCGCGTGGCGATGCTCCCCGCGGGCGTCTCCACGGAGGCCACGCGGTCCCCGCGGGTCTGGATGCCGGTCACCGGAGTGCCCTCCAGGATCCGGACGCCGCGAGCGCGTGCCTGGGCCGCGTACGCCTGCACCACGTCGTTGGGCGACGCGTAGCCGTCCATCGGCCCCCACACCGCGGCGAGCGCGTCGTCGACCTGGAGCTCGGGCACCAGGGCGCGCGCGTCGTCGGGGGCGATCACCCGCACGTCGGCGCCGAGCCTCCGCTGGAGCGCGACGTTCGTGCGGAAGCGCGCGAGGGTGGGCTCGTCGGTCACCACGAAGAGATAGCCCTCCTGGTGGAAGTCGCAGGGCACTCCCATCTCGTCCTCGAATCGCTTGAAGAACGCGATCCCCCGCAGGGAGAACTCGACCTCGACGGGCGTGGCGAACTGGACGCGGATGCCGCCCGCCGCCTTGCTGGTGGAGCCCGCGCCCACCTGGTCGCGCTCGAGCACCACCACGTCGCGGGCGCCGCGGCGGGCCAGATGGTACGCGATGCTGGCGCCGATGGCGCCCGCCCCGATGATGACGATGTCGGCGGTGTGGGGAAGGGACGGGGCCATCCGGACGCTAGATCAGTAGAGGCCCTTACGCAGCCGCTCTTCCATGTCGCGCTCGTATTCCTCCGCGCTGCAGAGGGAAGCGGGCTTGGCGTCGATCTGTTCCCACAATATCTTCGCCATGGAGGGCAGTGAAGCCACGTCGGGCCAGCGGTCCCGGTCCCAGAGACCGGAGCGCTTGAACGCCTTGGCGCAGTGGAGGAAGCACTCCTCGATCTCCACCCCGATCGCGACCTTCGGCCGCTTCCCCTGCACCTCGAGGCGCGCCAGGATCTCCGCGTCGCGGACGATGCAGGCGCGGCCGTTGACCCGCAGCGTGTCCTCGCGGCCCGGGATCAGGAAGATCATCCCGACGTGCGGGTTCTCCACGATGTTGGTCAGGCCGTCGATGCGGTTGTTCCCGATCCGGTCCGGCACCACCAGATGGTGGTCGTCGAGCGCCAGCACGAAGCCGGGGGCATCGCCCTTGGGCGAGACGTCGCAGCGACCCGCCGCGTTGGAGGTGGCCAGCAGCACGAAGGGGGAGCGCGCGATGAAGGCGCGCGAGTGCTCGTCGAGACGGGCGCGTTCCTTGAGCACCGCCCGCTCTCCGGGCGCGCCGAAGATGGCCCGCAGCTCCTCCCGGGACGAAACCGTGTCGTTGAACATGAGCGCGCCCTCCTCGGCCGCTACCCGCGGGTGAGCGGCTTGTAACGGATGCGATGCGGGGTGTCGGCGGCCGCCCCCAGGCGCTTGCGCCGGTCCGCCTCGTAGTCCTCGTAGTTGCCCTCGAACCAGACCAGGCGGCTGTCGCCCTCGAAGGCGAGCATGTGAGTGGCCACCCGGTTGAGGAACCACCGGTCGTGGCTGATCACCACCGCGCAGCCCGCGAAGGAGAGCAGCGCGTCTTCCAGCGCGCGCAGGGTGTCCACGTCGAGATCGTTGGTGGGCTCGTCGAGCAGCAGGAGGTTGCCGCCGCTCTTGAGCATGGTCGCGAGATGCACGCGGTTGCGCTCGCCACCCGATAGGTCCCCCACCCGCTTCTGCTGGTCGGAGCCCTTGAAGTTGAACGAGGCCACGTAGGCGCGCGAGGCGATCTGGCGGCTGCCGAGCTGGAGCTGCTCGGCTCCGCCTGAGATCTCCTCCCACACGTTCTTGGCCGGATCGAGGGCGTCGCGGCTCTGGTCCACGTAGGCCAGGCGCACGCTCTCCCCGACCTGCAGCGCGCCCCGGTCGGGCTTCTCCTGGCCGGTGATCATGCGGAACAGCGTGGTCTTGCCCGCGCCGTTGGGGCCGATGACGCCCACGATGCCACCGCGGGGCAGGCTGAACGTGAGGTCCTCGATCAGCAGCCGGTCGCCGTAGCCCTTGACGAGATGCTCGGCCTGCACCACCACGTCGCCCAGGCGCGGCCCCGCCGGGATGATGATCTCGGCCTGGCCCTCGCGATCGCGACCGCCCTCGGCGAGCATCTCGTCGTAGGCCTGCAGTCGCGACTTGGACTTGGCCTGGCGGGCGCGGGGCGACATGCGCACCCATTCGAGCTCGCGCTCGAGCGTGCGCTGACGCGCCGTCTCCTGCTTCTCCTCCACCGCGAGCCGCTGCTTCTTCTGGTCGAGCCAGGAGGAGTAGTTGCCCTCCCACGGGATACCGGCGCCGCGATCCAGCTCGAGGATCCAGCCGGCCACGTTGTCGAGGAAGTAGCGGTCGTGGGTGATCGCCACCACCGTGCCCGGGTAGTCCTTCAGGAACCGCTCGAGCCACGCCACGGACTCCGCGTCCAGATGGTTGGTGGGCTCGTCCAGCAGCAACAGATCGGGCTTCTGCAGGAGGAGCCGGCAGAGCGCCACCCGCCGCACCTCGCCGCCGGATAGGGTTTCCACCGCCGCGTCACCGGGCGGGCAGCGCAGGGCGTCCATCGCGATCTCGACGGTCCGGTCCAGGTCCCAGCCCTGGGCCGCCTCGATGGCGTCCTGGACGCGGGCCTGCTCGGCCAGGACCTTTTCCATCTCGTCGTCGTCGAGCGGCTCGCCCAGCCGGGCGTTGATCTCGTCGAATCGGGTCAGGAGCGAGCGAACCTCGGCCACCCCGTCCTCGACGTTACCGCGCGCGTCCTTCGCCCGGTCGAGCTGCGGCTCCTGCGGCAGGTAGCCCACCCGGATGCCGTTGGCGGGCCAGGCCTCACCGAGGAACTCCTTGTCCACCCCGGCCATGATGCGAAGCAGCGTGCTCTTGCCGGCCCCGTTGCCGCCGATGACGCCGATCTTGGCCCCGGGAAAGAACGACAGCCAGATCCCCTTCAGGATCTCCCGCTTGGGCGGGACGATCTTCTTCAGATCCTTCATCACGAAGATGTATTGATGCGCCATAGGGTGCCGATTATACCGGCGAAGTGCTGTTTAGGATTGACAAAAGCGTCGCCCACCGCCTATAAGAGACGAACCGTGACGCCGGCCGTGCGAGCCGACATCCTGTCCGTCCGAAACATCTCGATGCGCTTCGGGGGTATCGTGGCCCTCGACGACGTCTCCTTCGACATGGCGGAGGGCCAGATCGTCGGGCTCATCGGCCCCAACGGCGCGGGCAAGACCACGCTGTTCAACTGCGTGAGCCGACTCTATACGCCGAACGAGGGCGACCTCGTTTTCGAGGGCAAGTCCATCGTCCGCGACAACCCGCATCACGTGGCCGCCCTCGGCATCGGCCGGACATTCCAGAACCTCGCGCTCTTCCCCAGCATGAGCGTGCTCCAGAACGTCATGGTGGGCGTGCACGCGCGCACCCGGAGCGATTTCCTGAGCAACGCGTTGCGCTTGCCCTCGGTCGCCCGCGAGGACCGCATGATGCGGGAGGCCGCGATGGAGGTCATCGCCTTCCTCGAGCTCGAGCGCGTCGCCGCCCATCCCGCGGCCGGACTGCCGTTCGGCACCCTCAAGCGCGTGGAGTTGGCGCGCGCGCTCGCGGGCAAGCCCAAGCTCCTGCTCGTGGACGAGCCGGCGGGCGGGCTCAACCACGAGGAGGTCGGGGCGCTCGCCGACATCTTGCGCGCCATTCGCGACCGGCGCGGCGCGACCGTGCTGCTGGTCGAGCACCACATGAGCCTGGTCATGCAGGTGTCCGATCGGGTGGTGGTGCTCGACTTCGGCCGGAAGATCGCGGAGGGGCCGCCCGCCGTCGTGCAGCGCGATCCCGACGTGATCAAGGCGTATCTGGGAAGCGAGGGCTGATGCCCGCCCTGCTGGAGGCCGTGGATCTGGAGGCACAGTACGGATGGACCAAGGTACTTCACGGCCTTTCCTTTGCGGTGGAAGCGGGTGGCATCACCACCATCCTGGGGGCCAACGGGGCCGGCAAGACGACTACCCTCCGGGCCGTCTGTAGAATGGTTCGGACGAGCGGCCAGGTGCGCTTCGACGGCCAGCGCATCGATAGCAAGAGCACCGAGGACATCGTCCGTCTCGGCATCGCCCACACTCCCGAGGGGCGCGGGACTTTCATAAATCTCTCCGTAGAGGAGAACCTGCGGCTCGGCGCCTACGCGCGCCGGGACCGCACCGGCCTCGCGGAGGACTACGACAAGGTCTACGGGTATTTTCCGGTCCTCGCGCAGCGACGCCGCCAGCAGGCGGGCACGCTCTCGGGGGGCGAGCAGCAGATGCTGGCGGTGGCACGGGCCCTCATGTCGCGGCCACGCCTGCTGCTGCTGGACGAGCCCTCGCTGGGGCTGGCCCCGCTGGTCGTCCGCGAGATCTTCCGGATCGTTCGCACCATCAACCAGCACGAGCGGGTGAGTGTGCTGCTGGTGGAGCAGAACGCGGCCATCGCGCTGGACCTGGCCCAGCACGCCTATCTCCTCGAGACGGGACGGGTGGTCATGTCCGGCCCGGCCGCCGACCTGAAGAAGGACGACGCCATCCGTCGCTCCTACCTCGGCTACTGACGGGCGACCGTGGACATTTTCATTCAACAGGTTGTCTCGGGACTGGCGACCGGCGGGATCTACGCGAGCCTGGCGCTGGCCCTGGTGATGATCTACCAGGCCACCGACGTCGTGAACTTCGCCCAGGGTGAGATGGCGATGTTCAGCACCTATCTCGCATGGTCCATGCTGCAGGCGGGCCTGCCCTACTGGGTCACGTTCTTCGCGACGGTGGCCATCGCCTTCCTGGGCGGGCTGCTCATCGAGCGGATCGTGATCCGGCCGGTGGAGAACGCGCCGATCCTGACCATCGTCATCGTCACCCTGGGCCTGCTCGTCATCCTCAACAGCGTGGCCGGCTGGATCTACTCGTACATCCAGAAGCCGTTCCCGAGCCCGTTCCCGAGCAGGCCCATCCAGCTGGGCAACATCGTCTTCGGCGCCCACGACGTTGGAGAGATCAGCGTGACCCTCATCGTGCTCCTGCTGCTCTTCCTCTTCTTCCGCTACACCACGCTCGGGCTGGCGATGCGGGCGGCCGCTCAGAACCCGGTCTCGAGCCGGCTCTGCGGCATCCGCGTGAGCTGGATGCTCGGGCTCGGGTGGGGGCTGGCCGCCGCCTTCGGCGCGGTAGCGGGCATGATGGTCGCCCCGGTGGTCTTCCTCGACCCGAACATGATGGGCGGGATCCAGATCTACGCGTTCGCGGCGGCCACGGTGGGCGGCTTCACGAGCCCGCTGGGCGCGGTGGTGGGCGGGATCCTGGTGGGGGTGACCGAGAACCTGGTCGGCACCTACGTCCACTTCATCGGCACCGAGCTCAAGCTCACGGTAGCCCTGGCCATGATCATCATCGTGCTGCTCGTGAGACCCAGCGGTCTCTTCGGCCGCACCACCGTGCGCCGGGTCTAGCGATCGTGTCCCGGGTCGGAGGGACCGTGACCAAGCGGGCGCAGGACGGCGTGGAGGGTCTCTTCGCGCGGCCCCGCGGGGCCGCCGTGAGGCGACGGATGGGCGTCGCGGCGCTCATCGTGGCCTTGGTGCTGGCGCTCTCGCTCCCGTTCACCATGAGCGGCTTCCGGCTCTTTCAGTTCACCCAGGTGCTGATCTACGCCATCGCCCTCCTCGGGCTCAACATGCTGACCGGTTACAACGGCCAGTTCTCGCTCGGCCACGGGGCCTTCTATGCCATCGGCGCCTATACCACCGCGATCATGATCGACCGGTGGAACATCGGCTACGGATGGACGATCCCGGTAGCCGGTCTCCTCTGCCTCGGGACCGGGTTCCTGTTCGGCCGGCCCGCGCTTCGGCTCGAGGGTCTCTATCTGGCACTGGCGACGTTCTCACTGGCGCTGGCCATACCGCAGATCCTCAAGTACTTCGAGCACTGGACCGGGGGCTCCCAGGGCATCGTTCTGAGCAAGCCCAAGGCCCCCTTCGGTCTGCCGCTCACCGAGGATCAGTGGCTCTACTTCATGACCCTCGCGGTGACGATCCTCCTGTTCATCCTGGCCTGGAACCTCCTGCGGGGACGCACCGGCCGCGCCATCGTGGCGATCCGCGACAATCACATCGCGGCCGAGGCGATGGGGATCAACAACGCGCTCTACAAGTCCGTGATATTCGGAGTAAGCGCGGCCTACACCGGCGTGGCGGGGGCGCTCTCGGCCCTCGCCATCGCCTTCGTCGCCCCCGACTCCTTCAACGTGTTCCTGTCCATCACCCTCCTGACCGGGATCGTGATCGGGGGCTTCGCGACGATCTCCGGCGCGATCTACGGAGCGTTGTTCATCCAGTTCGTGCCAAACTGGGCGCAGGACATCTCCAAGGCAGCTCCCTGGGCGATCTTCGGGGTCTTCCTCATTGTCTTCATGTACGTGATGCCGCGCGGCATCGCCGGCTTCCTGCAGTTGCTGTGGATCCGGCTGACCGCCTCGGCAGTTTCAAGAGAGCAGGGCCGATGAGCGGACGGCCAGCGGCCCGGCCGAGTGTCCCACCTTCAACCTGAACGGGAGGAGAACATGAGTCTGTTCACACGGTTCCTCGCGCTGCTTCTGGTCAGCGGCCTGGCCGGCGCCGGCGGGGCGGCGGCCCAGACGGTGGTGGGCGTCACCCCGACCGAGATCAAGATCGGCCACACCAACCCGTACAGCGGACCGGCGTCCGCCTACGGGACTATCGGCAAAGTCATCACTGCCTACTTCAAAAAGGTCAACGACGAGGGCGGGGTCAACGGACGGAAGATCAACTTCATCACCTACGACGACGCCTACACGCCGCCCAAGACGGTGGAGATGGTGCGCCGGCTGGTGGAGCAGGACCAGGTGGCGTTCGTGTTCAACACCCTGGGCACTCCCACCAACACCGCCATCCACAAGTACATGAACCAGCAGAAGGTGCCGCATCTCTTCGTGGCCACCGGGGCCACCAAGTGGAACGACCCCAAGAACTTCCCGTGGACCATGGGTTGGCAGCCGAACTACCAGGCGGAGGGCCAGATCTACGCGAAGTATGTGCTGAAGAACGTCCCCGACGCGAAGGTCGGCATCCTCTACCAGAACGACGACTACGGCAAGGACTACGTGAAGGGGTTCAAGGACGGGCTAGGAGATGCGGCGAAGAAACTGGTCGTCTCCGAGCAGAGCTACGAGACCACCGATCCGACGATCGACTCCCAGATCCTGAACCTCAAGGGCAGCGGAGCCAACGTCTTCTTCAACGTGACGATCCCCAAGTTCGCCGTCCAGGCCATCAAGAAGGCCCACGACATCGGGTGGAAGCCGTTGCACCTGCTCAACAGCGTCTCCAGCTCGGTCGGGGTCGTGCTCAGGCCGGCCGGCCTCGAGGCGTCGCGGGACCTGTTGACGACGTACTATATCCAGGACCCGACCGATCCCCAGTGGAAGAACCTCCAGGGCTACAAGGATTGGCTCGCCTTCATGAAGAAGTACTATCCCGAGGGGAACCTCGAGGATGCGTTCAACGTCTATGGGTACAGCGTGGCCCAGACGCTGGTGCACGTCCTCAAGCAGTGCGGCAATGATCTCTCACGCGAGAACATCATGCGCCAGGCCGCGAGCATGAAGGACCTGGCTCTGCCGATGCTGCTGCCCGGGATCAAGATCAACACGAGCCCGACCGACTTCGCGCCCATCGAGCAGGAGCAGCTCGCCAAGTTCGATGGCGAGCGCTGGGTGTTGTTCGGCGAGATCTACGACGCCAGCAAGAAGTAGTCGCCTCGCGAGGAAGCGATCATACGACCGGCGGGGGTGTCCCCGCCGGTCGCTTCTTGTGCTCGGCCGTCGCTGGACGGCCCTCGATTGTCGGCTGAAATGTCGGAATGTAAGACCTGACCCCGACTACTGGACCTGGACGGAGGGGGTCAGAGCGGGGGGAGCGGACGCGGAGGAGGAGGGCTCCGAGCCCATCGGGCCGCCGCAGCCCATCGGCCCGGCCGACTGCGCGCCCGGACAGACGTGGGCCAGACTCTGGAACGAGCCCGCCGTTCCCGCGACGACGCGGCCATCCGCGGCCATCGGACCCTCGGGGGCCGCCGCGACCGCTATCCGCTCGGGACCTGACGGCCCGGCACAGCCCATCGGGCCGTTGGCCTCGCTGCCGCTGCAGGCGTAGGCGCCTTCGAGGGAGGCGGCCCGCTGCTTCTCGCGGCCGTTGGCCACGATCAGGTAGCCGACGATGAGGGCGACGGCGCCCGCCGCGGAGGCCAAGGCGAGGATGAGCTGCGGATCCATCGCCTGCGCCGGGGCCGGCGCGCCGAGCGAGACGAGGCCGACGACCACCAGCCCGACCGCCAGCAACTGGAACCAGGGCGCGTGGCGCTCCATGTCCCCGAGTATACGGCAGGCCGATTTTCTCCCCGGCAGGGAATATGCGCCGGGGCCCGGCCCTACTTCTTCTCCCCCGAGTAGATCTTCATCACGGTGTCGAGGAACCGCAGCGCGTGCTCCCGAGGCCGCTGGAAGGAGTTGCGGCCGATGATGGAGCCGAAGCCACCGCCGTCGCGGATGCCCCGGCACTCGTCGAAGATCGCTTCGTCGTCCTCCTTGGTGGCCCCGCCCGAGAAGATCACGATGCGCCGGCCGTCGAAGGCCGATTGCACCACGTGACGCACCCGCTCGCTCAGCGTGGTCGCGGGCACCTTGGCCTTCTCGTAGGCCTTCTTGGCCTCGGCTTGCTCGATGTGCTCGGTGGGCGGCTTCACCTTGATGATGTGGGCGCCGAGCTGGGCCGCGATCTGGGCCGCGTAGGCCACGACGTCGAGACCGGTCTCGCCCGCCTTGCTCACGTCGGTACCGCGCGGGTACGACCACACGACCGCGGCCAGCCCGTTGGCCTTGGCCTCCTGGATCATCTCCCGGCACTGCTGGTACATGATCTGGGCCTGGGAGGAGCCCGGATAGATGGTGAAGCCCACCGCGACGCAGCCGAGGCGCTGCGCGTCCTTCACGGAGCCGGTCACCGCCGACAGGGGGTCCTTCTCGTCGTGGAGCACGTCGTGGTTGTTCATCTTCAAGATCAGCGGCACCTCACCCGCGAATTCGGCCGCCCCCGCCTCCAGGAAGCCGAGCGGCGCCGCGTAGGCGTTGCAGCCGGCGTCGATGGCGAGACGGAAGTGATAGAAGGGGTCGTAGGCGGGCGGGTTCACCGCGAAGCTCCGCGCGGGCCCGTGCTCGAAGCCCTGGTCCACGGGCAGGATGACCAGCCGGCCGGTGCCGGCCAGGCGGCCGTGATTCAGCAGGCGGGCGAGGTTGGTCCGTGTCCCCGGATTGTCGCTGCCGTACCAGCTCAGGATCTCTCGAACCCGCGATTCCATGGGGTTTCTCTCCCTTTCCTGAAGCCGAGGTTATCGACGGTAGAACTCGTCGGCCATCGCGACGTCCTCGGGGCTCCCGAGGATGATGGCCGTTCGCTGGTGATAGTCGGTGGCGACCAGGTCGAGCACCCGCTCGAATCCCGTGCTCGAGCGGCCCGCCGCCTGCTCGACGATGAAGCTCATCGGGGCGACCTCGTAGAGCAGCCGCAGCTTGGCCTTGGGCTTCCGGGGGTCGCTCCAGTCGGCCGGGTACATGAAGAGGCCGCCGTCCAGCAGCGTGCGGTGGACATCGGCCACCATGGCTCCCGAGTAGCGGAGCGAGTAGGGCCGGCCGCTCGCCTTGTCCGGGGTCTTGAGGTGCTCCACGAAGGCGCGCTGGCCCGGATGCCACGAGTGGATATTCCCTTCATTGATGCCGTAGGTCTTGCCGCGCCGGGGGATACGCATCTCGGGATGCGTGAGCAGGAACTCCCCGGTCTCCCGGTCGAGCGTGAAGCCCTGCGTCCCCTGCCCCACCGTGTAGACGAGCGTGGTGGCGGGCCCGTACATCACGTAGCCGGCCCCGATCTGATCGGTGCCGCGCCCGAGCGCCTGGGGCCCTGCGGGGATCTTCCCCCTCGAAGGGCGCAGCGAGAAGATCGTTCCCACCGCGCCGTTGACATCCAGATTCGACGAGCCGTCCACCGGATCCGCGCACACCACGAGGGCGTGGGTGCCACCCGCCTCCATCTCGATGGGCTCCGCCGACTCCTCGGAGATCAGCGCCGCACACGCGCCGGTCTCGCGGAGCGCTGCCACCAAGGTCTCGTGGCCCCAGGCGTCCAGCTTCTTGACCTGGTCGCCGGTGGCATTGGTGCCGCCTACATAGCCGAGCCGGTCGCGGAGCGCGGCGTGCGCCAGCTCCTGGGCAATGACGGCCGCAACGCGGCCGATCCGGCCCAGGACGGCGGCGACGTTGCGGGCGTGCTCGGTCGAGAGGGACGCCTGTTGGGTCGCGAGATGTTCGGATAGCGTCATCGGCGAGTCGGCCATGGAATCCTCTCGTCGTCGAGCCGGATTGTGGCTGCTCTAGCGATGCTAGACGATCACCTGTGCTCAGTCAACACACCGAACCCCGACGTGCACGCGAGTGGATTGGCATCGTCTCGTGCAACGCAGCTCTCGCGCGCTCTTGCCACGCTCGTGACCGCGACTTGTGCTTAGATGCACAAATCATGAACGGCGGATCGGCTCGCTGGCGAGCGCTCGCCCTGCTGTCACTGGCCGAGCTGCTCGCCCTCTCGCTGTGGTTCAGCGCCTCGGCGGTGCTGCCCGCCCTCTCGCGGGAGTGGGCGCTGGGCGACGCCGGCCGGGCCGGCCTCACCATCGCGGTGCAGCTCGGATTCATCGTCGGAACGCTCGTGGCCGCGCTCTGCAATCTGCCCGACGTGCTCCCAGCGCGTGCCCTCATGATGTGGGGCGCGCTCGCGGGCGCCGCCGCGAACGCGGTGCTCGCGCTCTGGGTGGAGCACCTCGTCCCCGCGCTGGTCCTGCGCTTTCTCACCGGCATCTCCCTGGCCGGCACCTACCCGCCCGCCATGAAGATCGCGGCCACGTGGTTTCGCGAGGGCCGGGGCCTCGCGATCGGGCTGCTCGTTGCCGCCCTCACGGTGGGCTCGGCCGCCCCGCATCTCGTCCGGGGCCTCACCGACCTGCCCTGGCGACACACCCTCCTGGCGGCCTCGGGGCTCGCGGCCCTCGGCGCCCTCACCGTCACGCTCGTCCTGGAGGGTCCCTTTCGCTTTCCGCCCGCCCGCTTCGACCTCCGGATGGCGATGGCGGTGCTCCGCGAGCGTGGACCGCGGCTGGCCTGCCTCGGCTACTTCGGGCACATGTGGGAGCTCTACGCGATGTGGACCTGGCTGGGTGCGTTCCTGGCCGCGAGCCTGGAGGCGGGCGGTGGGGCCAGCTACCTCGGGCTCAACGCCAGCGGCGCCACCTTCGTCTGCGTCGGGCTGGCCGGTGGCCTCGGCGCGTACGCGGGCGGCGCCCTGGCCGACCGCTGGGGACGCACCGCGCTCACCATGGCGGCCATGGCGGCTTCCGGCCTCTGTGCGGTCGTGGTCGGCTTCACCTTCGCCGGACCTCCACTCGTGACCCTTCTCGTCGCCATCGTCTGGGGCGCCACGGTCATCGCGGACTCGGCCCAGTTCTCGACGGCGGTCACGGAGCTGGCCCCCGCCGCCTATGTCGGCACGGCGCTCACCACCCAGACCTGCCTGGGCTTCGCGCTCACCATGGTGTCGATCTGGCTGATCCCGCCGGCGGTGGGACTGGTCGGCTGGCGCTGGGGCTTCGCCCTGCTCGCGATCGGGCCCGCGCTGGGCGTGCTCGCCATGGCCCGGCTGCGGACCCTGCCCGAGTCGAGCCGCATGGCGGGCGGGCGGCGGTGAGAGGCGCCGGCGCGCCCGATCGCGCATCTCCATTGACGCGGGGCGCATCCTAGAGGACGGGAGGCGAAACGATCATGAAGGCAATTAGGCTCGCTCTG
>Ga0207646_10001223_pt1 | contig 32270 bp, 31 predicted proteins | sample KBSK5502metaG_FD_184343 | JGI IMG/M metagenome (GOLD analysis project Ga0207646, IMG submission 184343) | Corn, switchgrass and miscanthus rhizosphere microbial communities from Kellogg Biological Station, Michigan, USA - KBS K5-50-2 metaG... | ecosystem: Host-associated > Plants > Roots >... | reverse complement strand
CAACGAACTACGCGACTTCGTTGTCGCTGACGCCCGTCTTCATAGCGGTGTATTGACGCGCGAACACGTCACGGATGTGCGTGCACACCTGGCAATCCACGAGGTGATTCAACTCCCATTCGTCCAGATGAAATTCGCCCTGAGACCAACATGAATCGAATAATCGGCGCGTCGTAACGTGATAGACCGGCTTCACTCGCTCGTCGTTAGCCATATCGTGCAAAGAATGCAAGCATGGCACCATTCGAAACCTTCCTGTTTTCAGCGAGCTGCAACGGCAACCCGGTCCCGTCTACGAGAATCGTTGATTCGGATCAACGTGTTTTGGGGACAGCGGCAGAGGACATGACGAGAGGCAGCGTTAATTTGAAAACGGTTCGGCCGGGTTGAGTGCTCTCGAGGCTGGCGTCTCCGGCGTGATCCTGAAAGATTTTTTGCGCGATCGCCAGGCCAAGGCCGATTCCGTTTTGTTTTCCGTGACTGACGAACGGCTGAAATAGTTTGTCGCGAATCTCTGCGGGAATGCCGGGGCCATTGTCGATGATGCGGATTTCGATGCAGTCTTTTACCTCGCGAAGATCGATGTCGATCTGGCCGCCGTTCCGGGGGGCAAACTCGCAAGCATTCAACAACACGTTTGCCAGAGCGCGCTCCAGTTTCTTGGGGTCAAAGGAGGTTTCGCATCGGCCCTCAGAATGGACCGTAATATTCATCTCATGATATCTGGGATGGGCCTGGACGGCTCTGCGCGCGTGGTCCACTGTTTCTTCAAGCGAGCCACAGATCCGGTGCAGAGAGTCTCGCGGATGCGAGAACTCCAACAACGACTCAACCAGGTCCGTCATCTGATCCACTGCAGTCCGGATTTCCCCGTACAATTCCTCACGCTGGCCTCCGTCCAGATTTTTGTCCCGCAGGAATTCGGCATTGGCGAGAACCGCCGTGAGCGGGTGCCGCAGATCGTGGGATATGGATCGGGCAGTGCGGCCGATGGTTGCGAGTTGCTCGCTGGCGAGGAGTTGTTGCTGGGTTCGTTGAAGGTTCGCGCGCATCTGATCGAAGGCAGCGGTCAGTTCCGCAACTTCATCGCCCGTTCGATTCATCAATGGATAACTGAAATCACCGGTCTCGAGAGCGCGCACCCCCGCTACCAGATTCGACAGTGGCTTGGTGAACGTATACGAGATCAGGAACACCACCGCGCTTCCGCCGAGGACCGCGATAATACCGAGCGCAAGTAACGACCGCCCCAGCCGATCCAGGAAACCTGAAGCCTGGTCGTAGGATTTCAGCACCATGAGCCGCACGTACGGAGGAATGCTTGGCGTCAACTGAACGGTTGTCGCGAGAAAGGTCTCATTGCCGATTCGAACCTCTGCCGGATTGGAAAGGCCCGGATCTGACGCGCTGACGTTGCTCAGAGGGAGCAGGCTGTCCTGTCCCGATTGAACCGTGCTGGCGATAAGAGTGTTGCCATAGAAGAAAGCCACCTGGCTCGATGCCACCCGGCTGACTTCATGCGCCAGCATTTCATCGATCTCATGGCCTACACCCAGGAAGCCCAGAACCGTGCCGTCTTCACGGGCGCCGAAATAAATCGGCTGGAGAAAGAGTTGATAAAGATGTCCGCCTCCGTACCACCAGAAGCTGGGCTGGTCCGCCGGCAGTGAATCCTTGAGCAGAGTCTGGGCAGATTCACACCTCCATCCCGGGATGGAGGTGTGAATCGCCATGACTTTGCCCGTCCGGTCGGCGAGAACGAACACATCGGCGGGAATGAGGCGCCAGACATCCGCAGACGCATCCTGGATGGTCGCGGCGTCGTTGGTGGTCATGAGCGCTTTCAGGCTTGGCAGGTTCGCAAGCAATTCCGCGTCGCTTGAGAGTCCGATCTCGCGCTGTCGCTGAAAATCGCCGAAGACCACCAGAGAGTTGTGAAGGTCGTCTGCGATTTGTTTCTGGAGTTGGACGCGAACGCTTCTGCCAACCATCCACAGCGTGGTGGCGATCACGCTTGCGGAGACGACGAGCAGCGAAACCAGGAACTTGGTTCGCAAATCCAGCTTGAGCATGTTCAGATAACGAACTTATAGCCGGCGCCGTGAACGGTAAGAAAATGTACCGGTTTATCGGGTTCGTCCTCGAGCTTCAGCCGAAGCTTCCAGACATGGTTGTCGACTGTCCGCGTCGACGGGTAATCCTGATAGCCCCACACCTCATTCAAAAGCTCATTGCGCGCGATCACGCGTTCCGGATTCTGCGCGAAGAATCTCAGGAGCTTGAACTCCTGGGCGGTCATCGAGACAGGCTGGCCATTGCGCGAAATTGCCATCCTCGCGAAGTCGACAGTGACGTTACCGAAGACGAACACCTCTCCGAGATCCGCATTGCTTCTGCGACGCAGGGCGGCGCGCACTCTGGCCAGAAGCTCCTGCGGGCTGAAAGGTTTTGTGACGTAGTCATCCGCGCCGAGTTCGAGAAGGAGGACTTTGTCGGCGACGTCCGTTTTCGCGCTCAGGACAATCACCGGCAGCGAAGGAGCCTGTCTCTTGATCTCGCGGCACACGTCGTTGCCGGCTATCCCCGGCAGGCGCAGATCGAGTACGACGGCCGCGGGAGCCGAAGAACGGCAGGCCTCCAGGCCCGCCTTTCCATCGGCCGTGATCTCCACCTGGAAATCCTCGGACTCGAAAAGCCGCCTTAACGCTCTCTGAACAGCCGGATCATCCTCAACAACTAAGATTCTTTTCACGTCCCTAAAAATACCAAAACAAGCTGCCGGAGGATAATCATAGACCCGCAAAAGACAATCCTGTGACAACTCTGGCGATCTTTGTTGGCTACGCTGGAATTGGAGGTTTCCGGAGATGAAGTGGAGCATATGTCTGATGTCGCTGGTTCTCATGACGATGCCCGCATCTGCTGCGGAACGAGCCTGCATCGTGCCCGGACAGGGATACTTCCGAATCCATGTGGGCACTGCGGGACTGTTTGGTGCCTTCGCGCACGATCATTCTATCGAAGCGAAGAAAGTGGTCGGGTGCGCTTCGATTGACCCAAAGGACCTCCAACGTTCTTCGGTCAAACTGGAGTTTCCGGCAGCGGACATCCGGGTTATCGACCCCAAAGAAAGCGAGAAGGACCGGGCCGAGGTTCAAAAAACAATGGAGACAGACGTCCTTCGCGTTTCCGAATATCCGCGCGTGACTTTCGAATCCACTGCGGTTGAACATGCCGGCGAAGCAAACCAATTCCGGGTGCGCGGCAATCTGACGATTCGCGGAAAGACCCAGCCCGTTGTGATTCCGCTGACTGTGACGCGCTCAGCGGATGGAACCTATCGCGCCAAAGGCGAATATCGGTTCAAGCAAAGCAGTTTCCTGATCAAGCCGATTCAACTGGCCGGCGGAACCGTCAAGGTGAAAGACGAACTGCAAACACAGTTCGACCTCTACCTGAAATAAGCCCCGCCTCATTGGAGACGGGGCCGGCTTCAGAAGAGGAGACAGACTATTCGCCGAAATTAAACGTGAGACCCGCCGTGACTTCAGGCCACGTCAAAGAATCTCCGCGAAAGTTCGGGAATGTTCGCCCGCGAATGTCCGCGCGAACACCCATAGGCCCCCAAAGACGCGTGGCCTTGACGCCGCCCCCGTAGTTGATCGAGAAAAACGCGGAGTTGTCCGCCACGATGATTTTGCGGCCGGTGTCCAGCACAGTGTTGCCAGTTGCGGGATCCGTCGTATAGACCTGACCGCCGAGTACCGCCACGGTTCCGTTTCGGACAAGAGTAGAAAGCCCGCCGACTCCCGCCACAACGTACGGAGTGACACGCGCGCCGAAGATCGGACGCTTGCCAAAGCCGTACACGCCGTTGATGTCGTAAATAAGTCCGGACACCGAGGCTGCTCGAATGCCGAATGATTGATCGAGCGTCGTCGGAGCAAACTGGGATTCAAAGTGATTGATATAACCAAAATTGCCTTCGATCTCGATGTTATCCGTAAGACCCGCGCTGGCTTTCAGTCCGTACATTCCTTCATTGCGCAGGTTGGAATTGTCTGTCGAGCCTGGCCAGAAGTAACCGGCGTACGGATGAATTTCAAGGTTGTGACGATGACCAAGGAAGTAAGTCGCGCCCACCGCGGCAAATGGGGCGATGATGTAGGCGACCGTTTTGCCCGCCGAGTAGCTATTGTTGCTGTAACCCGGAATAGTTGACGTCGTGGACACCGTTGCTGCACCCGTTGGAGCCGTCGTTGTCGGGCCCGGAGTGGCTGCCGGCGTTGGAGGTGATGAAGGCATGGGAGCCGGTGCAGGCGCCGGCGCTGGTGCTGGCGCGGGTGCAGGTGCCGGTGCAGGCGCTGGCGTCGTCGTCACGGTCGGTGGTGCTGGCGCGGGTGCAGGTGCCGGTGCAGGCGCCGGTGACGGACTGGGTGCTGGTGTTGGACATGGTCCGTAGATGCCACCACAGAGTTGCGCAAAAGCCGAGCTTGAGAGAGCTACAAATACGAAGAGTAGGAATGCTGTCCTGAGCAAGGAAAATCTAAACATCGCTTTAAATCTCCTTTCAGCCCTATTGGCTGATCAATAGACAAAAGATTGGTCTCTACAACCAGCCTAGCTCCGCGTGTAGTGTGAAATTGTCACGCCGAGATCTCTCTACCGTAATTCGTTGGTCTTTTCGCTGGCTTAGTTGCGATGCATTAGCTTCATGTGAGCTGCCAAATTGCCGGTGGGACGAAAGCGCAAGAATACGGCGTTGGCTGCAGGATGATTGCCATACACACTGGCGAGCTGAGAGGGAAGGGAATACATCGTCACTTGCAATCCAAGTCCCGTGTTCACCTTCGGCAACGAGAGTGCAGCAGGCAGTTCGCGCTCGTATCCCACTGTGTAGGCCTGAACCCGACCGATGGGTTCTTCTTCGATGGTGGCGGGAGTTCCGTTCGGACCAAGGACGACGTGATCGAATGGCGGAAAATCCGAATTGTCCGCCGCCGAGATTCCAAAGCCGACAACTCCACACAGGCGGCAAACAGGACCTGTCTGGGCCTGGACTGGAAGAAGTGTTCGATCGCGGTCGACATTTTCAATTCGTGTCCACACCCAGTTGCGATGGAGAAACTGCGCCGTCGTTTCAAAGTTATATGCATTGAAAATGCGCCGTGCGCCATTCTTCAGATCCTTATTCCGGCCCCAGATGAAGCTGGATGAGATATGGCCCGAAGAGAACTGCAGGTCGTGATGAATCGATGCGGTTGTGCGCACGGTGTCCAGGGTAGGATCCAGCGCTTCCGGATTGTTGAGGCGTCCCGTCGAAAACTGCGCGGACAAACTTTTGTGCGGCGAAATCGTCAGGCGTGAAACAAACGAATCCGGTTTTCCTGTTGCGATCGCCCAGTGGTTTTCGTTGGGTTCGCGTCCGTGAAACGTAGAGGCTTCAAACTGCACCGGACCTTCGACGAAGCCCAGTGTGATGACGTTCGTCGCAATGTGCGTCGAGTCCTGCATGTGATGACCAATAGCGGCAAGTGGATTTTCAGCCAGAAGGCCTGCATGCCTTCGGTATCGTTGATGACGTAGACCCAGCCCGCCCCGGATGCATTCGGGAACAGCTCGCTTCCGAGTCGTGACGCCTGTCCGCCGGGCGCGATCGTGAAGGATGGTGGCGAGGCTACCGGCGAACCGGTGCGGCTGATCAGATAAACATTGACGGTCGCGATGGTGGGATCCGGGTTCAAGAAGACGAAGCCGGTATTGGGCAGCTCGGCTGCGGAAAAGAGTTTTGGAAAGAATATTTCGGCGTGAGCGCTGGCCGTAACTGGAATGGCCAGCAGGAGACACAATACGCCCCATGTTATTCTCACCCCACCCTCCAAAAGAACAGGGCAAATGCTAAAACGGAATTCATTGAACTGCAAATCGTGTGGTCATAGAATCCGCCACATGAAACTACTCACCTTTTTGCTTCTTTTGCCGGTCTGCCTGCTCGCCCAGGAACGGGGCGGCCAACAGGGCGGGCAACAGGGACGCGGGGCAGCACCCGCCGCCCCTCCGAAAAATCTGAAAGTCCTCGCGGCGAACACCGAAATTCCGTTCGTCATGCGGAGCTTCAATGAGGCTCTGGGAGTGCAGTGCACGCACTGTCATGTGCAAGGCGATTTTGCGGCCGACACGAAACCCGAGAAGGAAATGGCCCGCAAGATGATCGCCATGGTGCGGCTGATCGATACGAGCTTTCCAAGCAGCGCCGGAGTTTTTCCCGATGGCTATCACGAAGTGGATTGCAGCACATGTCATCGTGGAAACGTGAAACCGGAGATCATGGCGCCGAAGAAGTTCTATAACCGGGGTAACTCGCTGGGTAATCCACCTCCAGCGCAAACTCCCGGAGTGAGCCTAAAGCTGCTGCCTGTGGAGACGCATGTACACGGCGCGGACTCGCTCATGGGCGAGTTTCGCGACGCGCTCAGCGTGGATTGCAACTATTGTCATGGCGGTGGAAAACCCCAGGAATGGGACCTCAATCCGCGGAAAGATATCGCGCGCAAAATGATCATGCTCGTGCGGCAGATCAACGCGCAATTTCCCGGCACAGGGGCCTTCCCGGTCGGCGAGCAGAAGGTCACCTGCTGGACATGCCATCGTGGTGACACGCATCCTGTGAGCCTGGGCAATAAGGCGTACCCTCCGCCGCCGGCGAAATAACACGCGGCGAGCTAACGCAGCGCGAAGCGGCGACAAGACTGTAGCCCAGGGTCAACAGGAGCGGGGACGACCACTAATTCGGCACCGCGAACACGTGAATGGCGTTGTTGCGTTGTGGATTGATTCCGGCCTGAGGGAAGAGATTGGCTGTGATCGACCCCAGGCCGGTCACCACGGCGATATACTGCCTTCCGTTAACGCGGTAGGTAATCGTGCTGTTTTGAATCGGCCCTCCGAGCGTCGTTTCCCAGAGAATCTTGCCGGTATCCGCATCAAAAGCGCGGAATTTCTGATTGAGGTCTCCCCAGAAAACCACATCTCCCGCAGTCACTAATGTTGCGCCGTTCCCTGGAGCGCGGCCTTCGTAAATCCGCTGAATCTCCCCCGTGGCCATGTTGATCCTGGCGATTCCGCCGAATTTTTCAGGATCGGATCCGGGCCGCCGAACGCCCGTTCTGCGCTCCGGCTGGTTGGGGGCAGCCCGAGTCATGTCGAGGCAATTGTCGACATATGGAACGTACAGCGCATTCTTGCCGGGATGATAGGACATCGCCCAGTAGCTTTTGGTGTTGTAGGCGCAAATGGTGTGGCGCTCGCCCGGCTGCTTGAGCACGACATCCCAATTGATTGTCGTTCTCCCCGTTTTGACGTCGATGTTGGAGATCAGGAAATTCGGATCGTCGTAGGGAAAGGGATTAGCCCACAGGAACTGACCCGATGTTCGATCGAGCGCAAAGATTCCTCCGCCCTCGCCGACATTCACGACGATGTCTCTTTCCTGATTGCGAGGAACATCCGGATTGATCCACTTCACAAACTTAGGATCGGGATTCACCTTCGTTCGCAGAAGAATTCTTTCGTTCGTGTAGTCCTGGTCCCAGTCGTCGCCGGGCAAATGCTGGTAATACCAGCTCAGCTTGCCGGTATCCATATTCAGAGCGATGGTTGAATTGCTGTAGAGATCGGCCGGCGCAGTTCTCGGAATGGCCTCGATGTTATCCGCATGCCGCGACGCCCGTGTGTATGGAGTGGGATTGGCGACGCCCCAATACGTCATTTTGCGCACCGGATCATAAGATCCGCCGAGTCCCCAGGTCGATGCGGCACGCATGGCCTCGGGCGTGCCTGCCCAGCTGGCGTCTCCTACGGGATCATCCGAACCGGCTGCACTGTAGAATCGCCAGACTTCCTTTCCAGTCCTGGCATCGTGAGCGACGATGTAACAATCCACGCGCCCGTTGGCGCTGCAGCCTCGTCCCGACACGACTTTGTCGCCAAAAACAGTTGTTCCCGACGTGAGTGTTCCACTGGATTTCGTTTCCCATCGAACCCGGCCTGTTCGTGCGTCCAGCGCGACGATGAAACTGTCAGGCGCCGCAAACAGAATCAGATCTTCAAAGATGCCGAGACTCTTGGCGCGTGAGACTCCGCCCGCAGGGCGCTTGTATTCCCAGATGAGGCTGCCATTCGTGGCGTCCAGAGCCTGCACGGCCGTGCGTCCCGTGCCGTTCTCCTGCGATGGGACTTCGACGTACATGACCCCGTCATGCACGATGGGTACGATTTCAATCGTGCCTGCCGGCAACGCGTTTGACCACACCTGTGTGAGCCTGCCCGCGTTTTGCTTGTTGATCTGGTTCAGCGGGCTGTAGCGTTGCGCGTCATATGTCCGGCTGAACATCAGCCAGTCGTCGGGCGGCGGGTTCAAGAGCATTGGTGACGTGACGGGCGAGAACTTCCTCGTTTGGGCAAGACCCGCTGTTGCGAGGGCAGCAGCCAGAATCGTCAACATCCCGCAGAATAAAATCTTTTTCATGGTGCGTGATTATAACGCTGCGATTGAATTACAATCGCCGCTAAAACCGCGAGGTCAAAATGAACACACCGCCGATTGTGAGACGTGTATTCGGGATCTTGCCTCTGATAGCCGTTCTGATGTTGGTGAGTGCGCCCGTTCATGCGCAGTGGGTGAAGATGCCGACCGCCGGAATTCCGCGCGGCCCAGATGGTAAGGTGAATCTTTCAGCGCCGGCACCAAGATTGCCCGATGGCCATCCTGACCTGTCGGGAATCTGGGAATCGGGCGGCGCCAAGTACATTAACAATATTGCGGCGGACCTCAAACCCGGCGAGGTGCCGTTCCAACCCTGGGCAAAAACACTGGTCGATCAACGCGCTGACGGATCGCATTCGGGGGAGGATCCATTTGCGAATTGCCTGCCGCAAGGCGTCCCAAGAGTCAATGCCTCGCCGCCACCGTGGAAGATCATCCAGAAACCGGAAGTCATCGTCGTTCTTTACGAATCTGCGAACACTTGGCGTCAGATCTTCATGGACGGGCGCGAGCTGGGGAACGACTATCCACCCACATTCCTGGGTTATTCAACCGGCAAGTGGGACGGAGACACGCTGGTCGTCGACACTCGTGGTTTCAACGGAAAGACCTGGCTGGATCAGACAGGCAAGCCCACTTCAGAGGCGTTGCATGTCACCGAGCGTTTTCGGCGGGTCGACTACGGGCACATGCAGATTCAAATCACGATCGATGATCCGAAGGTCTACACCAAACCGTGGAATGTGACGGAACAGGCGCGCCTGGTGCCGAATACCGATGTCATCGAAAATGCCTGTGAAAACAATCTGGATCTTAAACACCTGGGGGGCAAATTCAAATGATCACTCGATTCTTTGTTGGTTCAATCGCACTGCTGGTCCCCACGCTCGTTTTTGCTCAGGCTCCAAAGGCTCCGGTGAAAGCGCCGGCCGCGACAAAAAGTTACACTGCCGCACGCACAGCCGATGGTCAGCCTGACCTGCAGGGCTTCTGGACGAACACCACGTACACACCTTTACAGCGACCGGCGAACATTACGAAAGAATTCTTCACGCAAGAAGAGCTGAACGAGGTCATCAAAAAGGCGGCCGCGGAAGAAGAAGGGCAAACCACACCCGGCACCATCGCGGACGTGCATTACGATTTCACGCAATTTGGGCTCGACCGCAGCCAGGGAGTGATTGCCAAGACCACGCGCACGTCGATGATCGTCGATCCGGCGGATGGAAGGCTGCCGCCGCTGTCGGCCTTGGGAAAGGAACGGGCGGCGGAGCGTGCCGCGATGATCAAGCAACGGGGCGCGGCTACGGATATGGTCCAGAATCAACCCCTGTCCGTGCGCTGCATCCACATGGATCGCGACGGCCCGCCAATGCTTCCCGGCGCCTACAACAACACGTATCAGATCGTGCAGACACCGGGTTACGTCATGATTCTCGTCGAGATGCTGCATGATGTTCGTCTCGTTCCGCTCGATGGTCATACGGAACTGGCGGCAAAAGTCCCCCAGTGGCAGGGAGCCTATCGCGGCCGCTGGGAAGGCGAGACGCTGGTCGTCGAGAGCAAGAACTTCAACGGCAAATCCGGCTTTCCGCAGAACGCGAGCGAGAACATGCGCATGACCGAGCGCTTCACGCGCGTGGATCCCGACACGATCCGTTATCAATTCACCGTCGACGATCCTTCGACCTGGTCAAAACCGTGGACAGCAGAATTACTGTTCAAAAAAACCATCGGCCCGATTTTCGAGCACGCCTGTCACGAAGGAAACTACGGCCTGGGGAACACTCTGTCGGGAGCACGTGCCGAAGAGAGAAGAAAGGCTGAAGGAGCCGCAGCGAAGCCGACGAAATAACTACTGGTTGCCAAATTCAGGGTAGTGCCGGATCTTGAGTCCGGCGCGGCCGCCGAATTCAGGAACGCAAAGATCTTGAATTTGGAGCGGCAGCTGAATTCAGGAACCCAAAGATCCTGAATTTGCCCCCGGTACACGCGAATATCCGCGCCAGGAATCGTAGTGCGGCAAATGCTGAACCATAAGCGTTGCGTGTCGAGTAGACGGTCTTTGCCTTTCGCTTCGGCGAAAATCCATTCGCCCGTCTCAGGACCCGTGTGGACATGAAAAAAGGCGGGCATTTTAAGCCCGCCCAAGTGACTGATTTTAAAAACGGGGTCGACGAGACTCGAACTCGCGACCTCCTGCGTGACAGGCAGGCGTTCTAACCAACTGAACTACGACCCCGTGGACAAAAGAAAATCATACACGACTTTGGAGCACAAAAGAATCGGGGCGTTGCCTGGCAACGCCCCGATTGGTTTTGGTTCGATTAATGTCGGCTAGTCGCGCCGCTTCAGTTTCGGACGATCGTCGTCGGCGGGTTCCTTATCCTCAGGCTTGCTGGAATCGGCCTGCGTGTCTTTGTCTTTTTTGTCTTTGGAACTCGTCGTCTTCGTATCTTTACCGCGGCTGCCATCATCGCCGCCGTTGACGTCGGGCCGCTGAGTTTTCCGTTTCAGGCTCGGCTTATTGGCTTCTTCGGCGGAAGGCCTGCGGTTTTCCAACTGCGCCAGTTGCGTCCTGACCTTATTGAATTCGGAAGTCGTGACGACAAACTGATCCTTGTCTGGAAGAATCAGTTCAATATTCTTCTTCGTCATCTCGATGCGATCGCCTGTCGGTGGATGCGTGCTGAACATCTTCGACACGCTTCCAGGCCGCGCGCTTTCCTTCGCCTGAAGCTTCTCGAAGAAGCTCACGGCAGCGCCCGGATCGTATCCCGTCTTGTAGAGATACTGCAGTCCGAGATAATCGGCTTCCGCTTCGTCTTTCCGCGAGAATTGCAGGAACTGCATCGGAATGAGGAATCCGGCCGCCTGGCGGAGTGCGAATCCGCCGACGCCGCCCATGAAGATCAGCGGAATCGAAGCGAAGTTCACGAGTTCGGCCTTGGACGCCTGCTCCGTTCCATGACGAGCCGCGACATGCGCGATTTCGTGTGCCATCACGGCAGCCAGCTCGGATTCGTCATCGGCGGCAAGAATGAGGCCGCTGTTGACGTAGAAGAAGCCACCGGGCAAGGCAAACGCGTTGATCTCGTCCGACTCGACGACTTTGATCGTGAACGGAACCTTGGCGTCCGAGTTCCGGACAATGTTTTGTCCGACCCGGTTGACGTACTCGTTGATCACCGGATCATCGATCAGCTTCACCTGGCGCTCGATTTCCGCAGCGAGCTGACGGCCCATTGCGATTTCCTTTTCGAGCGAGATGAAGTTGATGCTGCCCTTGTTGATGTTCCGATTCCCGATGTTATCCACATCGGCGTTCTTCTTCTTGCTTTTGGCTTTGGCTTTGTCCTTATCCTCCTTGGTTTGAGGTGTATCGCTCTTGGTTTGAGGTGTATCGCTTTGTGCCAGCAAAGGCAGCGGAAGCGAAACCAGGAAGGCCAGGAAAAGCATTAGCCCGATGCGGGCGACCTTGTGAATCATGTGGCGTTCTCCGCAGTCAAATTGCGTCCATCGTAACACATTTTGATCCAAATGCACGTTTCAGTCCGATGTAACAAAATAGGTTTAGACGGACGGGACAGGAAGTGTCACAACGTCATCGATAGCCATGACTTCTTTTACAACGAAGGGCTCGGCGTAATTGACGCCCATGAGGTGCCCGAAGTACTTACATTGCGTTGTGATGCGATCGATGAGCCTGCCCCAGGCAGGATAAAGCTCTGCAATATCACGCAGATCGCCTGCAAATTGCGACGCAAAACAGTTGATCGCCTGAATCTTGCGATCGAATTGTGGGCTGATATCCACCAGAAATGACGGCCTCACCTCCCAGTACATCGAGGCGTAAAGGATTTTCTTCGGCCGGTGAGGCTCGCCGGCCACGGCAAGCTGTTTAAGCCCTGCGGCATAACACGCCTCATAACCGAGCGTTGCGGCCGTGTAATGATCCGGATGACGCCCTTCCCAATAAGGCAGAATCACGGTTTTCGGGCGGGCTGCCCTGATTTTTTCCGCCAGCGCGAAACGATTTTCAATGGACGCGGTAAGCCGCGAATCGCCGAAATTCAACCGTTCGCGAAATCGGGCACCAATCACGGCCCGGGCAGCTTCCGCTTCTTTAGCTCGAATTTCAGGCGTACCGCGGGTTCCCATTTCGCCCTGAGTGAGGTCGAGGATGCCTACCGAGTAGCCCTTTTCGACCATCTTGATGAGCGTGCCGGAGCACGTCAGTTCGACGTCGTCCGGGTGCGCGGCTATAGTCAGGACGTCGACGGTTTCCACAATTTCTTCACTTTCTTTTCGAGTTCGGCTTCATCGACATGGTACTTGAAAGCCTTGTTTCCGTTAATGAACACCACAGGAATCTGCTCGCCGTAACGGGTTTCCAGCTCCGGATCCGTTTCAATGTTGATGACGCGAAGCGAAAACGGAAACCGCGCGCGGACGCGTTCAACGACTTCCTTCGCTTCGTCACACAGATGGCAGCCCGGCCGTGAATAAATGTCGATTTGAAGTCCGCTCTCAGACATTCAGCATCCGAAAGAATTTTTGAGCACGTTTGACGTCCATCACAATTTGTTGTTGGAGCGCCGCTGGAGATGGAAATTTCATTTCATCCCGCAAGCGACACATGAAAACCAAACGAGCCGTGCGGGCGCCCTCCGGAACGGGCGCGTTGACAACAAATGTCTCGACCGTGAGATTCGACTCGTCAAACGTGGGCCGCACGCCGATGTTCGTCACGGCCTGCATCATCGGACCACCATCCAGTGAAATGCGCGTGACGTAGACTCCGTTTTTCGGAATGAGTTCGTTGTCAGGCTGAAGATTCAGCGTGGGAACTTTCATCGTTCGTCCACGCCCGGCTCCCGAAACAAGTTTGCCTTCGATCTCGATCCATCGCCCCAGGAGGCGGCAGGCGCGTGACACATTGCCTTCGCCGACGAGTTGCCGAACGGCGGAGCTGCTCGCGAGCATACCGCGGACACGAACCGGCGGGACTTCGATGATCTCGAAGTGTTGATGAAACTGTCTGAGCGTCTCGATCGTTCCCGCTCCCCGGTGTCCGAAATTGAAGTTGCCACCAACGCATACCGAACGCGCCTGAAGGCCATGAATCAAATACTTGTCGATGAATTCCTCAGGCGATAGTCGAGAGAATTCCGTATCAAAGCGCGCCAGAAAAAGCAGGTCGATTCCGGCGCTCGCGACCAGCCTGATTTTTTGCTCCAGCGTACTGATCAGTTGAAGCGGCCGGTGGGGGGCGAGAACGCGCATCGGATGCGGCGAAAACGTCATCGCAACCGAACGCACTCCGAGTTCTTTGGAGCGCTTCACGACGGTTTTTAAGATTTCCTGATGGCCGAGGTGCAGACCGTCAAAGTTGCCGATGCTGACAACCGAAGGATGCGAGACGTCGGCATCGGCCAGCGAGGTTGCAACTTTCATCAGCGATGAATTTAGCACGATATAATCGTGCTATGGAGCGCTCACCCCGAACCACGGGCGAGAAATTCGAACGGCTGGTCGAGATTATGGCGACTTTGCGCGGCCCGAACGGCTGCCCGTGGGACAAGCAGCAGGATTTCAATTCGCTGAAACCGATGCTGGTCGAGGAAGTTTACGAAGTGCTCGAGGCCGTCGAGAATGGCGATTTTGACGGCATCTCCGAAGAATTAGGCGATCTGCTCCTTCACGTGGTTTTCCACGCTTATCTTGGAAAAGAAGCCGGGCAATTCGACATCAATACCGTTATCGACAAAATCTCCGAGAAGCTGGTGCGCCGTCATCCCCACGTGTTCGGAACCGAATCGGCCTCGACCGCCGATGAAGTCATCAAGAATTGGGAAGCCATCAAAGCGCAGGAGAAGGCCCAGAAACTGAAGAACCGGACGCCCGAACAGCGCTCACTCCTCGAAGGCATTCCGAGCAAACTCCCTGCGATCCACGAAGCGCATCAAATCTCATCCCGGGCCGCGCGCGTCGGTTTCGACTGGCCGGATGTCGAAGCGATTTTCGACAAGCTGCAGGAAGAGGTGCGCGAACTGAAAGAAGTCATCTCCACCGCTGACGATGAAAGCCGGCGCGAACGCCTCGAAGACGAGATCGGCGACATGTTGTTCGTCATCGTGAATATCGCGCGATATCTCAAGATCGATTCGGAATCCGCACTCAAGCGAGCGAATCGCAAATTCAAATCCCGCTTTCAATATATGGAAAGTGAATTGGCCAGGCAGGGAAAGAGCCTGGAGCAAGCTTCCCTGGAAGAAATGGAAGCGCTCTGGCAGAAGGCCAAATCCGAAACGATTTCCACATGAACATTCGTCCCCTCAGTGAAATGGCCGAATTCCAGGCCTGCGTCGAACTTCAGCGTAAGACCTGGGGCTCCGCAGACATCGATATCATGCCGGCCCGGTATTTCGTGACGAGCACGCATATCGGCGGCCTCGTTCTCGGCGCGTTCGAAGGCGATCAACTTGTGGCGTTCGTGAATGCGACGCCCGCGCTGCGCGACGGCGTGGTGTACTGGCGGTCGCACATGCTCGCCGTCGCCCGCGATCACTGGAATTCGGGACTCGGCGCCCAAATGAAACTTGCTCAACGCGAACACGCATTGCAGCGTGGGTTTCATTTGATCGAATGGACGTACGACCCGCTGGAGTCCAAGAACGCGCACTTGAATATTCGCAAACTCGGCGCAATTGTCCGGCGTTATTACGTGAATCTTTATGGAACGACGACTTCGGCATTGCAGCAGGGTCTCGACAGCGATCGTGTGATTGCGGAATGGCGGCTCGACAAACCTCGCGTCAAAGTTGAATGTGAAGCGCGGCGCGTGTTCATTCCTGCCGACCTCCAGTCTCTAAAGACGCAAAGCCTCAAGTCCGCGCAGGACGTGCAGCAGCGCGTGCGGGAGCAGTTCCTGAAGAATATTGCGGACGATTACTTCGTGGCGGACTTTCAGCGAACGGACGAGTGGAGTGAGTATCTCTTCATCCCGGGAGCATCGCGTGTTCATCAAACAGATTGAAATGCGTGAGCTGCGGATGCGGCTCCTCCATCCATTCGAGACCAGCTTCGGGTCGACCCAGGATCGTCACATCATTCTGATTAAGGTGAGCGATGGAACACGCGCCGGCTGGGGCGGCTGGGGCGAAGTGACGGCCGCGGAAGGGCCATTCTACAGTTATGAGACCTGGGAAACGGCGTGGCATGTTCTGAGAGACTTCGTGATTCCACGCGTCGTCGGCAAGGAACTGGCTGCAGCAGCGGACTTCGGTTCGCTCGTGCAAGGCATCCGCGGCCACAACATGGCGAAAGCCGGTGTTGAAACTGCGCTCTGGGATCTCGAGGCGAAGACCAGGAATGTTCCGCTCTGGAAAATGCTGGGCGGGACACGACAGCGCATCGATTGCGGCGTTTCGATCGGCATTCAACCTTCCGTCGCCAAATTGCTCGAGAAAATTGATACGGAGTTGAAGGCCGGCTATCGCCGGATCAAGATCAAAATCAAACCCGGTTGGGATGTGGACGTGATCCGCGATGTGCGGAGCGCGTTCCCGGATATCCGTCTAATGGGTGATGCGAATTCGGCTTACACGCTGGCGGACGTCGAAGTCTTCAAGAGAATGGATCGGTACAACGTGATGATGTTCGAGCAGCCGCTGCATCACGAAGACATGATCGATCACGCGGAACTTCAGAACCAGATTCAGACGCCGATCTGCCTCGATGAATCGATCCACTCGGCGGAAGACGCGCGAAAAGCCATCAAGATCGGCGCGTGCAGGATCATCAACATCAAACTCGGACGTGTCGGCGGCCACAAGGAAGCGCGCGCCGTGCAAAATGCCTGCCGCGACCACGGAATTCCAGTGTGGTGTGGCGGCATGCTCGAGTCCGGTATCGGCCGGGCGCATAACGTCGCGCTGTCGAGTCTGCAGAACTTTTCGCTGCCTGGCGATGTGTCGGCGAGCAAGCGCTACTGGTCAGAGGACATTATCGACCCGCCGGTTGAGGTCTCAGCAGACGGGCAGATCGAACAGAGCGATCGACCCGGCATCGGCTACACGGTTAAAGAGGACCTTATCGAAAGCCTCACCGTTCGTTCACAGGTTTTCACCGCATGACCATCTACGAAGCGGATTGGATCTGCCCGGTATCGTCCGCTCCTGTCCGAGATGGCTCACTGGCCGTAGACAATGGCAGGATCGTCGCGCCGCGAAGCGCGAGCGCGATAGCGCGAAGCCTCAACAGAAGCGAGGGTGAGAATCGCGTAACGTTCCCCGGCTGCGCGATCATTCCCGGCTTCGTCAACGCCCATACTCATCTCGAACTGACAATCATGCGCGGCTTTCTCGACGAGCTTACCTTCGCCGAATGGATACCAAGGCTCACGCGCGCTAAGTATCAACAACTATCCTTCGATGAAATGCGGGTTTCCGCCCGCCTTGGCTGCATCGAAATGATTCGCGCCGGCGTGACATGTGTGGGCGAAGTGATGGATCTCGGTACAGCCTGGGAAGCGATGCGCGAATTTGGATTGCAGGGTATCGCTTATCAGGAAGCCTTTGGTCCGGCCGACCATCAGGCGGATCAGGCGCTCGCGGAGTTAGTGAGGAAGGTTGATGGGTATCGCGCCCTTCAAACCGATACGCTTCGTGTCGGCGTCTCACCGCATGCTCCGTATACGGTCTCGGCAAAACTCTATGAAGCCGTCAATCGGTATTCGGAGCGCGAGAATCTTCGCATGACGACCCACATCGCGGAGTCCGAAGACGAAGGAATGTTTGTGCGCTGGGGCGCGGGCGTTTTCGGCGAAAGATGGACGGAGCGCGGAATTCCGTTATCCCCGGCGGGCCGCAGCCCGGTGGCTTATATCGATGGTCTGGGTTTGCTTCGCCCGGAAACGCTTCTGGTGCATGCGATCGACCTTGAAGATGCAGATCTCGAGATTCTTCGGCAAAAGCGTCCCTCTCTTGCTTATTGCCCGAAATCGAATGCGAAGTTTGGACACGGCGTTGCGCGGCTCCCCGAGATCCGCGATACCGGAATCACCATCGGGCTCGGCACCGACAGCGTGGCCAGCAACAATGTCATCGATATGTTCGAGGAGATGCGGACTGCCGTTTTCCAGCAGCGCAGCCGCACGCAGAAGATGGACGCGCTCGATGCGCACGCTGCATTTCGAATGGCGACGCTTGGCGGCGCGGAGTGCCTGGGATTATCCGAACACCTGGGAAGCCTCGAAGCAGGGAAGCGGGCGGACTTCGTCGTCGTCGATCTGAACGATCCTGCCGTTCAGCCCGTCTACGATCCAATCTGCGCAATGGTGTATTCGGGCTCGCGCCACAACGTCCGCGCTACCTATATCGCTGGAAGAGAAATCAGTGTCGATTCGACGGAAATCGTCCGGGAGTGCGCGGCGATCGCAAAACGGCTGCTTTAAACTTTCGAGAGCAGGTGTCCGAGCTTGGCTTTTTTCGTCTTCAGATACTTCTGGGTGCCGTCGGACGGAGGGATCTCGATGGGCACGCGCTCGATAACATGGATACCCCCGGATTCGAGCGCATCGAATTTCTGAGGATTGTTCGTCATCAGCCGAACGCGAGAAATTCCCAACTGACGGAGAACCGCGGCGCAGAGATCGTAGTTCCGATGGTCGGCTTCGAAGCCGAGGTGATGGTTGGCTTCGACCGTATCGTGACCGGAATCCTGAAGCTCATAGGCGAGGAGTTTGTTCATCAAGCCGATGCCCCGGCCTTCCTGCAACTGGTAAATCAAAATACCGGCCCCGCGCTCCGCGATCGTCTGCAGGGCAAATTGAAGCTGGTCGCCGCAATCGCAGCGTTCGGATCCGAAAACGTCGCCGGTCAGGCACTGAGAGTGGATGCGCACGAGCGCCGAATCCTCGGTACCCGGATTGCCCATGACGAGCGCGAGGACATTTTCGGACTTGTCTTCGGATTCAAAACCGAAAAGCCGGAACGTACCAAATGGCGTCGGCAGACGGGTTTCAGCGACCTTTGTGGCTTTCATATATCTTTTTAGCGTCGGGCCTTTATTTATGGCTGCGCCCTATCGGGCTTGCGCTTCGCGCGGCCGGCCTACTGTCGGTACACCGCTTCGCGGCCTCTTTGGTCGCGGCTTTCGGCCGGTCCCCCCACGCCATTAAGGCGGCAAGTATATCACCTCGTGGCAGGTGCTGATGTGATGACAATGTCGTCGGCCGTTCCAAGAACGCCGTCCGGCCCATCCGAGACAAGGCGGAATCCGACCGACCCCACGAGTTCGTACAGAATCGGCTTGCCCCATCCATCCTCGCGAACCAGCTCATTTATATATTGCGGATGAAGGATATCGGTAAGACCGACGATGTCACCCGCTTTCGGCAGCGAGCCCGTGCTGGCCCGATACTTTTCGACCGCATCCGCTAATTTCTGCATGGCAGCCGTCGTCGCACGGCGCCGGCCTTCGTTGATTCCGGCGAGAAGCTCATCGAGACTGATCCACTCGCGGTCGCCCAGCCGGACGGCTTCAATCCGCCATTCGGCATCGGGATTGTCGCGCTTGAACTGGAACGCCAGAGTAATAGTCGCTTCAGCAATGGCTTGCGTGTCGCTTTGAGAAACGATCCGGCGAATTTCGATCGCATCGGGAATGAGGTTCGACCGGCCGATGCCGGCGATTTTCTTTCGTGCTTCGTCGTGGGAAAGCCGCGCTCCAGTGCAGGCGGAAAGTGCTAGACAGAGCAGCAGGAGGAAGTGCTTCATTAAAAGCCGAGTGTAGCATCTATGCTAACATCCAACAAAATGCAGGAACAAAATGCAGGTTAGACTTCTCTTCTTTGCATCATTGAAAGACATCGTCGGCGCGCGTCAATTGAGGCTCGATCTGCCTGCAGGCGCGACAGTAGACGACGTGTTGACGCAGCTTGAATCCAGCTACCCCCGAATGAAGGATTACCGGCCAGTGGTCCTCACGGCACTCAACGAAGAATACGTCGATAAGCGAACCGCGATTCAGGAAGGCGATGAACTGGCCATATTCCCACCGGTCAGTGGTGGCGAAGTCGATGCTGAAAGCCTGACGATTTCGCGCCCCGGCGAGCTGTATCACATCACACGCGAAGTGATCGATGCGCAGAAAATCTCCAGACAGTTGTTGCGCGGCGAAGATGGCGCAATCTGCATTTTTGAAGGTGTCGTCAGGAACAACTCCAAAGGTAAGATGACGCGCTACCTGGTATACGAAGCCTACGAGACGATGGCTCTGAAGAAACTCGAGGAGATCGGTATCTTCGTGCGCCAGGCCTGGGACGTCGACAGCGTTGCCATGATCCACCGCCTTGGCCACCTCGACATCGGCGAGACCAGCGTCGCAGTGATCGTCACATCCGCCCACCGCCGCGCCGCATTCGATGCCTGCCATTACGCCATCGACAAACTCAAGAAAGTCGTTCCCATCTGGAAAAAAGAATATTTCGAAGACGGCGAAGTCTGGATCGAAGGCCAGTAGGAAAAAACATACCGAATAGAACTCCCCTCCTCAGCCTCAGCCCGCGAAGCGCGAGCGCGATAGCGCGAAGCCTCAATAGAGGAGGGGAGCTTCTCTCGCCTTTAGTGGGCCGTCACCTTTTGATAAACGACGTCTTCCTGCGAGTGAGTCTGTCCGGATATGGGGTCCAGCGCGTTGACCGGTTCCGTCACAGTATTGTGCGTATCGCCCCAGAGGACATGTGTGTGCCCGTTTTCGGATCGGACGCTCATATATTCGCCGAGTGCGTAGCACGCCACGATTGTCCGGTCGTAATTGGTTGAAGTCGTCGCCGTCAAAGTGATGTTGGTCGGCGGCAAGCTCATGGGGGAACCCGTCAGGCGGACTGTACGATCGGCTGGAAACGAGTCTCCGCGATCGTGCGAATTGGCCAAATCAACGTCGATCGTTTCGTCGGCGTGCTGCGTGTAATAACCGACGTGAACGTCATTGCCACCGGTGTCTATCGACAACGAAGGAAGGACATGCTGTGTGTCGTTTGCAACGCTGGGATTGACCTGAATGGCGCTGGACCAGGTGGCTCCTCCATCGCTTGAACCCATGAACAGAATGTTCGAATGGGAGGTCGGATCTCCAAATACCAAGCTCGTGGAATTGGACCAAGCAAGATACAGCCGTCCGTTCCGTGCCGCGAATGCCGGCTGGGTGACCAAGCGTGAAGCATTCCTGAAACTCCGAAAACCGAAGCGTCCCGGTTGAGGCGCGCCGGAATGGATCGTAAGGCGCCCTCCGCCCGACCGGCAATCAATCAGCTCACCGGCCGACGTGACCGGCAAAAGAGTGGGATCGGGCGCTCCGGCGATGTTGAATGTGGCGAATCGGAAAGTTTCACCAGCATCGTCGGAAATCAGGATCTGAATGAAGTCCTGATCGGAGTTGCTGAAGTGCAGAAAGGGAATGTAAAGCGTGCCCGTGATTTGATCCACATAGGTGTTCGAAAACTGAAGAGCATTCTGTGGCAGTACCGGATTGGGATTTGGAGGAGGCGCAAAGATAGTTTTCGTGGTCCATGTCGCGCCGCCGTCAATGGATCGGCCGAAACGCAACTGTGAGCCGGTCCGCTGAAAGCTAGTCCAGGTGACATAGACGTTATCGCGATTCTTCACCATAGGATCGGGTCCCACCGCGAGCCACTCCTTGTCGCCGCCGTTGTCTTGCTGGACCACAACTGCGTCGCTCCAGGTACGGCCTCCGTCGGTCGATTTATTGGTCTGGATGGTGAACTTGGGCATGGCGTCGGCATTAAGACCCAGGCCGGCGAAATAGAAATTGCCATGCCGGTCGACGTCAAGGGCCGGGTCGCCGGCGGTGAAAATGGATCCGGGAATCGGCGGAAAGAATCCGGTGGACCATGTCTCGCCGCCGTCGTTAGAGACGGAGAAGCCCGAGAGAAAACGGTGCGTGAAAACACCGCCTGCTGCGAGTGGCTGGTTGGCCGACGTGTTGTAGGCAGCCACAATGTTGGGTCCGAATGCTGAAATGGATGTTTCACTTTGCGTGAATTTGACGTACGGCCGGAAACCCGCAAATATCTGAATATTGTCCAGGTTTCCATCATTCACCTGAACGTTGCCACCACGAAGATGGATCTGTGGGACCACATCTTCTCCAGGCACCGGACTGATCTCGTCGGCCGGTACAGCATTTCCCAGTGTGGCGATTTCATCAGCCATTTGCCGTCCGGCTGATCGGGTATCCAGATCGAACCCATTCTTTTTGACGATGCCAGGAGCGTCCTGCGCATTTGACTGAAATGCCGACGCCGATCCGAGCCACACGGTCATAACCATCGTCGCAATCCCGATAAGCACAAGAAACTTGTGTTTAGTCTTCACAGTACCCCTCTCTCTGTCGTTGGAATCAGCGGCTGGACGGACTACTTCGCGCCACTGGATTCAAAGTTGGCCGGAATCTTTCCGGTTTTGGATTCCTTAGGAAGCGTGGATTGAGCGCTATCATCGGGGAAGCGGAATATGCTGTCAAGTTTCCCAGAGTCTATGATGGGCGCCAGCGCAGGATAGGTTTTCGGGCGGCGGCAGCTTCATCGATGCGGCCGACACGAGTCGTGTGGGGAGCGGATTTGACGAGCTCCGGATTTTGTTCGGCCTCTTTGGCGATCGACAGCATGGCGTCGATGAAGGCGTCGAGTTCGCGTTTGCTTTCAGTTTCGGTGGGTTCGATCATGATTGCGCCGGCAACAATGAGAGGGAAGGAAACCGTTGGCGGATGGAAGCCGTAATCCATCAGACGTTTTGCAACGTCCCAAACGTGAACGTCCTGCCGCGCCTGCACGCGATCCGAGAAAACCACTTCATGCAGCGACGGTGAGTCATAGGCAATCGCGTAGGCGTCCTTCAATTTCGCGCGGATGTAGTTCGCGTTGAGCACCGCCACCTCGGACACTTCCTTTAACCCTTCAGCCCCATTCGCCAGAATGTAACAAAGCGCGCGCACATGCATGCCGAACTGTCCGTTGTATGCCTTGATCTTGCCGATCGACTGCGGACGATCGTCATTGAATCGGTAAGCGCCGTTGGCGGTCTTCTCAATGACGGGGTAGGGAAGAAACGGCTCGAGGATCTTTTTCACCGCGACCGGACCCGCGCCGGGTCCGCCCCCTCCGTGAGGCGTCGTGAACGTTTTGTGCAGATTGATGTGGAGCACATCGATGCCGAAATCTCCCGGCCGCGTGATTCCCATCATCGCATTCAGATTCGCGCCATCCATGTAAACCAGCGCGCCGTGCGAGTGAAGCAGCTCGGCAATCTCGGCGATCTCGGATTCAAAAACGCCAAGCGTGTTGGGATTGGTGATCATGATCGCCGCGACATCCTCGTTCACGACCTTGCGCAGCTGCTCGAGATCGATCGTCCCGCGCTTGTTCGATGGAATACTTTCGACGACGTATCCGGCGATGGCTGCGCTTGCCGGATTCGTTCCGTGAGCTGAGTCGGGAATAAGGATCTTCTTCCGGGGATTGCCGCGCGATTCGTGGTAAGCACGAATCATCAGAATCCCCGTTAACTCCCCGTGCGCGCCCGCCGCCGGCTGGAGGGTGAGTGCATCCATGCCGCTGATCTCCGCCAGACACTCCTCGAGTGCCTTTTGCACTTCGAGTGCCCCCTGAATGCTCTCCACCCGCTCATGGGGATGCGCCAGCGAGAAGCCTTCCAGGCGCGCCATTCGCTCATTGATCTTCGGGTTGTACTTCATGGTGCAGGAGCCGAGCGGATAGAGTCCCAGGTCGATGTGATAGTTCCACGTCGACAGCCGCGTGAAGTGACGAATCACGTCGACCTCGCTCAACTCGGGCATGCCAGGAACGTCGTTACGGAGGAGTTTCGGATCGATGATATCCGTCACGCTTCTTGCGGGAACATCGAGCTTCGGAAGATCAAAGGCACGCCGGCCCGGCGAACCCTCTTCGAAGAGCAGAGACTCGTTGAGGGAAAAGTGTGTTGCTGCGCGCTCGTGCTGGCTCATGCGGTCAGTCCTCGGACCATCGCGTCGATTTGCTCGCGCGAGATGACTTCAGTTACGCAGAGAAGCCGCGCATTCTTCAATTCTGGATACCATCGGCCCAGACTGAGGCCCACAGGCAGAGGAGATTCAACGACGAATTCGTTGAAGCGGGGAGCGGGGAACAGAACACGATGCTTCGTCTGCTTTTGAATCTGGGCGACAGCGTAATCGGTCTTCAGAATGTTCTGTTCGCAGATTTCTCTCACGCCTTTCGGGCCGACAGTCGCGAGATACACAGTGACCATCAGTGCGCACAGCGACTGATTGGTGCAGATGTTCGAGGTCGCCTTTTCGCGCCGGATATGTTGCTCGCGTGTGGATAACGTCAGGACGAAGCCACGCCGGCCTGAAAAGTCCTTTCCCATTCCGACAAGGCGGCCGGGCATCTGCCTGACGTAGCGTTCGCGCGTCGCCATAAAACCCACGTGAGGGCCTCCAAAGCTGGGAGGAACACCGAGAGCCTGCGCCTCGCCGACGACAATATCCGCGGTCCGGTTCTCAGCGGCGTCTTCCCCCGGCGGTTTCAAAATACCGAGGGACATGGCCTCGCAGATATTCGTGATCGAAAGTGCGTCGTGTTTATGTGCAATTTCCGCGATGTCGTGAATTCTTTCAATGGTGCCGAAAAAGTTTGGCGATTGAACGACGACAGCGGCGACATTCGAGTCCAACTTGCTTTCAAGTTTTTCCAGATCTATCCGGCCGTCGGGCGTGTAGTCGATCGATTCAATGTGGATGCCGAGGTTTTTCGCATAGGTATTCACGACGGCTCGATATTCGGGATGAACCGTCCGCGCCATCAGGAATCGGTTCTTGCGCGTGACGCGCTGAGCCATGAGGAAGGCTTCGGCCAGGCCCGTACTTCCGTCATACAGCGAGGCGTTGGCGACCTCCATTCCGGTCAACTGGGCGATATAGGTTTGAAATTCGAAGATCGCCTGCAACGTTCCCTGTGCAATCTCGGCCTGATACGGCGTATAGGCGGTGTAGAACTCCGATCGCGATATCAGTGCATCGACAATGATCGGAATGTAATGGCGATAAATCCCGGCACCAATAAACGACGGTGTGTCGACTTGATTCCGCGAAGCGCGCTGCCGGAAATACTCCAGCAATTCCGGCTCGCTGAGCGCCCGGGGCAGATTGAGAAGACGGCGGAGACGTAATTTTTCAGGAATGCCGGCGAAAAGCTGCTCGATCGAATCGATACCGATTTCGGCCAGCATTTGCCCGCGATCGGCTTGCGAATTCGGGATGTATCTCATGTCGCGGGCCGGTTACTCCTTTTCTTCGCTGGTGTACTCGTCATATTCCGCGGCTGACATGAGATCTGCGGTCTCATTCTTATTGAGCAGACGAATGCGGATCATCCACCCTTTTCCATAAGGATCTTCGTTGATTTTCTCGGGCGAGGGTCCAAGCTCCTCGTTCACTTCCACGACTTCACCTGACACGGGAATGTACAACTCCGACACGGCTTTTACCGATTCCACGCTGCCGAATGTCTCTCCGGAATCGAATTTCGTTCCGACCTTCGGCAGCTCCACATAAACAATTTCACCAAGCTCTTTCTGAGCGTGTTCCGTGATGCCGATGGTTCCGCCATCGCCGGAAATCTGCAGCCATTCGTGCTCTTTCGTGTAAAGCAAATCATCTGGACTCATGCGCTACTCCGTGCGTTTGTAGAATGGCGTTCGTACAATCTTTGCTTCTGACTGCTTGTCGCGTACGAGCACTTGAAACCTCGTCCCGATCGCAGCCCTTTCAGCGGGCAGGTACGCCAGGCCGATATTTTTCTTCAGCGTAATCGAAGGTGATCCACTGGTCACATGTCCCGCTTCGCGTCCATCGACGAAGACGGGATAGTGATCGCGAGCGATCTCTTTTCCCATCATTTCGAATCCGACGAGCCTGCGTTTCACGCCTTCTTGCTTCTGTTTGAGCAGAGCGTCTCGGCCGATAAAGTCCGGCTTGTCCAATTTCACGATGGAACCCATCCCTGCTTCGAGCAACGTGGTCGTACCATCCATGTCGTTGCCGTAAAGGAGCATCCTGGCTTCGAGCCGGAGCGTGTTGCGAGCACCCAGTCCGGCGGGAAGCAATCCGAACGGGTCGCCGGCTTTGAGGATTCCATTCCAAACGGGTTCGGAATGTTCAGCGGAAAAATACAATTCGAACCCATCCTCACCAGTGTAGCCGGTGCGAGACATGATTGCATCTACGTTGAAAACCTTGCCTTCGGCGAAGTGGTAATACTTGATATCGGCCAAACGAATGTCGGTCAGCGGTTGCAAAATCTCCTGCGCCTTTGGCCCCTGCAGGGCGAGGAGAGTGAGTTCATTGCTGATGTCTTCGACACCCGCATCGGCGCGATTGTGCGACGTGATCCACTCAAAATCCTTGCCGATATTGGAGGCGTTGACCACCATCATGAATCGTTCGGCATTGTGCCGGTAGATCAACACATCGTCGACGACGGTGCCGTGCGGATAGGCGATCGCCGAATACTGAGCCTGTCCATCCATCAGCTTCGAGGCATCATTTGTAGCGATGGATTGAAGCAAGTCCAGCGCTTCGGGACCTCGGATGTCGAATTCGCCCATGTGGCTGACGTCAAAGAGCCCGGCTGCTGTCCGCACGGCGGTGTGTTCCTTGGCGATCCCGCTGTATTCGACGGGCATCTCCCAGCCGCCGAATGGAATCAGGCGTGCACCCAAGGCCTTGTGAACATTGTAAAGAGGAGTTCGTTTATAGTCTGGCAATACCCCTACCCCCATGGATGCGTCTAACAGGTCGGAGTGACCATGTTAAATGAAGACGGAAGTATTCTGACACGAGATGCTGAAACACGATCTTCCTCTCTCCTGTCGACCGTACCCGGCATGCTCTTGCATTCCGTAGACCAGTATCGAAAACCGGACGCGTTCAAATTCAAACGAAACGGCGAATGGATCAATGTGTCGACGGACGAGTTCCTGCTTCGTGTCGAAGAACTCTTTTTCGCTCTGCTCGCCCTCGGACTGAAACCATGCGATCGCCTGGCGATTCTCTCGGAAAACCGTCTGGAATGGGCAGTTGCCGATTATGCGAGCCTCTGCCTCGGCGCTATCACTGTGCCGATTTATCCAACCCTCTCGCCACCCCAGATCGAAGCGTTGCTCGTTAATTCCGAACCCGCTGTGGTCTTCGTTTCGACAGCAGACATGGTGCAGAAACTAAAGTCCGTGCGACCATCCGCGCGTTACGTCGTGGCGTTCGATCCGGATGTCTATCAACCCGGGGTGATGCGGTTAAACGCCCTTTACGAAATGGGCAGGCAGTCGACCTATGACTACCCGGGCGAGTTTCGTCGCACGGCATGCGCGGTCAATGCGGACCAGGTGGCGACTATTATTTATACCTCGGGTACCACCGGTATTCCGAAAGGTGCAATGCTGACGCACCGCAATTTAACATCAAACGTTTTCGCCACGTGCGAACGATTGCCTCTCACCCCCGCCGACGTGAACCTGTCATTTCTTCCGCTTTCACACATTTTTCAACGTCACGTCGACTTTGCATCGTTTCATGGCGGCGCAACCATCGCCTACGCCGACGGCCTGACATCCGTCGGCGAAGACATGACTGCCGTCCGGCCGACATTTGCGGCGGGCGTGCCGCGGTTTTTCGAGAAGGTTTACGCGCGGATTTGGTGGGAAGTGTCTCGTGGTCCTGCGGTTCGGCGCGCCCTTTTCGAGAAGGCGCTGACGATCGGACGGTCCCACGCCGAAACGGGCCGCGTGTCACTGGCATATCGCGCAGCCGATCGCGTGGTGTTTCGTAAAATCCGGGAACGGCTCGGCGGCCGCATCCGCCTGTTCATTTCTGGCGGCGCAGCGCTGGAGAAAGAGATTACCGAGTTTTTCTGGGCCGTTGGCCTGCCGATCTATGAGGGGTATGGATTGACTGAAACGTCTCCGGTCATCACGTTGAACGGCCCGGGCTTCGCGCGGCCGGGTTCCGTGGGTCGCGTCGTTGGCGACCAGGAATTGCGCATAGCCGACGACGGAGAGATTCTCGTCCGCGGTTCCAACGTGATGAAAGGTTATTACAGGCTGGAGCGTGAAACGGCAGAGGCTCTCGACGGAGGCTGGTTCCATACCGGAGACGTTGGCGAGCTGGATGTCAACGGATTCCTGCGCATTACGGATCGGAAAAAGGATCTGATCGTGACGTCGGGCGGAAAGAACGTGGCCCCGCAGCCCATCGAGAACCGGTTGAAGTTGATCCCGTATTTCGAAAATGTCGTGCTGGTTGGCGACCGGCGCAAATTCGTTTCAGCGCTCATCACGCCCAATTACGAGGCTCTTGCTGCTTACGCCCACAAGAACGGCATCCGATTCGATAAACCCGCCGAATTGCTTCGCGAGCCCGAAATTTACCAGCTCGCCATGAACGAAATCGGCCGGCATACCCAGGATCTCTCGGATTTTGAGAAGATCCGGAAGATCGCCTTCCTTGAAAAAGCGTTCAGTATCGACGACGGAGAACTCACCCCGACACTGAAGGTCCGCCGCTTCACCATCGAGAAAAAGTATCGAGCCGCCATCGACCAGCTTTACGCTGCGTGATCGCGCCGCAACCCCGGCAAAAGATGACATGCCTCGTGCGAAATTTACCCAGACATGCGTCACCTTTTGCCGCACCTGCGGCAAAAGATCACCAGGGTCGGGCAAAAGGTGCCGCGACCCGCGCAAATGTTCGCCGGGCATGCGTCACCTTTTGCCGCACCTGCGGCAAAAGATCGCCGGGGTGGGGCAAACGATCACCCCAAGCTGACAACCCTCTCAAACACGCTAGCCTGTGTTAAAATTCCGCACCGCAGACGTCATTATTCCTATAGGAGTTTCTTTCGATGAAACGCTGTACGAAATCGCTGCTTGTGGTGCTCCTTTTGTGTGGTCTGGCTGCCTGTTCTTCAGAGTCCGGCAGTGAAGGCGGTAAGGGTGACCAGAAGAAGCAATCTGGTTCCGACATCACGTATTATTTTGGCGGTCGTGTGATTCCCGGTGACGGCAGTCCCGTCGTAGAGGATGCGACGTTCATCATCTCTAACGGGAAGTTCACCGCCCTCGGAAAGAAGGGCGACGTGACGCCACCCAAAGGTGCCGGACGCGTGGACCTGACTGGCCGAACGCTCACCCCGGTGTTCTTCAATCTTCAAGCTCAGCCGGGTCTCAACAACGGCTCGGCGTATGGACCGAAGAACTACAACCACGATTCGGTTATGGCGGATCTCGACCGCTATGCGTATTACGGCATCATGGGTGTGCTGACCGCAGGCACAGACGATGGCGATATCGCGTTTCAGATTCGTGATGAACAGCGACAGGGCAAAGCCAACGGCGCGCGCCTGTTCACGGCCGGCCGAGGTCTTGCAGCCAGAGGCGGCGGACCCTCTGGACTTGGCAACATTCCGATTTCTGTTTCCAGCGCCGATGTGCGCAAGGCCGTCGATGAGCAGGCCGAGAAGAAGGTGGATGCGATCAAGCTCTGGATGGACGACGGGAATGGCAAAGGGGCAAAACTGAAACCCGATGTCTTCAGCGCTGCGATCGAAGAGGCTCACAAGAAAAATTTGAAGGTTGTCGCCGAGGTGTTCGACCTTGCGGATGCGAAGGATCTGGTGAAAGCCGGCATCGATGGCCTGGTCAGCAGCATCCGCGACCGTGAAGTGGACGATCAGCTCGTTTCGGCGATGAAGGAGAAAGACGTTTTTCTCTCCCCTGGCTTGACGTCGGCCGAAGCGAAGTTCGAATACGCCGATAAACCAAACTGGCTCGGCGAGCAGACGATGCGCGAAGCCTATCCTCCACAGCTTTCTGCCTATCTTTCCGATACCGTCACGATGAACAAGTTCAAGCGGAATCCCGAACTCGGTGCGTTGCGGCAGCAATACGCCACAGCCGTAAAGAACCTCAAAAAATTGAGCGACGGGGGTGTGAAGATTGCGCTGGGTACCAACAGCGGCGCGGCCGACACGTATCCGGGATATTTTGAATTGCGTGAAATGATCGCGATGACAGAAGCCGGAATGCAGCCGATGGACGTGATTAAAGCTGCAACATCAGTACCGGCAGCATTTCTGGGAGACAAGGATCATGGCACGATCGCGGTGGGCAAAGCCGCGGATTTCCTCGCGATGCCGAATAGTCCTCTCGAAAAGATGATCAATATCAAGGATGTCGGCTCCCTGTATCTCCAGGGCGCCGAAGTGGAACGATCCAAGATCATCCTGAACATCACCATCGACGTTCCCAAGATCACACAGAAAGATCGCGAGGTAGATGCGGCCGCCGAAGCGCAAGCGGCAAAGGACGCTGCAGAAGCCAAACTGAAGCATTATGGCAAGTTCGTGCTGGGTCCATCCGCGATGGTCCGCTCGATGGCGATCCCCACGCCGAAAGGTGCGAGGGTCGACAAAAAAGAGGGTCCTCCCGATCGCATCACCGTGTCCATGAAGGCGAGCGCCGCTGAACTGCGCCAGTTTTACGCAGAGGCGCTGTCCGCTTACAAATGGAGTTCCGCAGGGAACTGTTTTGAGCGCAAAAATCCCGCCTCGAACAAAGGCGAGACGTTATGCGTGGAAGCCTCAAACGGCTCGGCAGTCCTCCAGATCACAGAAAAATAATGAAGGTTTACGTCACGCGGCCTGTCTTTGACGAAGCAGTGGAGAAGCTGAGGCGGGAGGTTGACGTCGAACTCAACGCCGAAGATCGCATCCTTTCCAAGAAGGAACTGATCGAGCGGCTGCGGGACAAAGATGGCGCGCTGACGCTTCTCACGGACGCTATCGATCTCGAAGTCCTCGAATCCGCGCCCAAATTGAAAGTCGTCGCGAATTTCGCCGTCGGCTTCAACAATGTCGCCATAGATTCCGCGACGAAGCTCGGCGTGGTTGTGACGAACACTCCGGGCGTTCTGACCGAAACCACCGCCGACTTTGCCTGGACACTCCTCATGGCCGCCGCGCGACGCGTGGTCGAAGGGGACAAGTTCGCGCGCGCGGAAGACCACTGGGTCTGGGGCCCCAAGATGTTTTTGGGTTACGACGTCTTCGGCAAGACCCTGGGTCTCATTGGCCTTGGCCGCATCGGACAGGCTGTGGCGAGGCGTGCTGCCGGCTTCAACATGCGCGTGGTCTTTCAGGATTCGGAACCCATTCCGGAGCAGGTCGTCAAAGATCTCGGCGTGACACGGCTGCCTTTAGATGAGCTTCTTCGCGTATCGGACTTCATCTCTTTACACGTGCCGCTGTTTCCCGAAACCCATCACCTGCTCAACGACAGGACTTTTGCGTTGATGAAGCCGACCTGCATCGTAATCAACACCTCGCGCGGACCGGTCGTCGACGAGAAAGCTCTCGTGCGTGCGCTGAAGGAGAAGAAGATCGCCGGTGCAGGAATCGATGTTTTCGAACGCGAGCCTGAGATCGAACCGGAACTTCGCAAGCTGGAAAACGCCGTCATCGCCCCGCACATCGCGAGCGCGTCGCATGAGACTCGGCTTAAGATGTGTATGATGGCCGCGGACAATCTGCTTGCGGTTCTGAAAGGCAACCGGCCATCGAATCTCGTGAATCCTGAAGTCTGGGATAAACGTCGTAGATAATGAACCTTATCAAGCCGGCTGCGCTTCGGCCGGGTCATACGATCGGCATCGTCGCTGCCGCCAGTAACATCAAACAGGATCTTCTCGATCAGGGCTGTCGCGAACTCGAAAGCCTCGGCTTCAAAACTTACTATCGTCCCGACATCACCACTTCATTTCGATACTTTTCAGGAACGCGCGAGCGGCGTCTCGGCGAATTTCTCGAAATGCTCAAGAGTCCCGACATCCACGCGATATTTTGCGCGCGTGGCGGATATGGCAGCGGACAGTTGATTCCCGATATCGATGCCGCTCTTCTCCGTCAAAATGCCAAGATCATCAATGGCTCGAGCGACATCACGTTTCTGCTGAACTGGTCGGAGCGCGCAGGCCTGGTGTCATTTCATGGACCAATGGTGGCCACAGCGATACGACAGGGAACCGAAGGATACGATCGGCAAGTGCTCCTTGACCTTTTGCAGGGCAAGCAAGCCGTGAAGTTCCCCACTGCGGCTACAACGCCGCTGCGTCGCGGCCGGGCCGAAGGGCGGCTGATCGGCGGGTGCCTTTCCATAGTTGTGGCGACACTCGGAACGCGGCATGAAATCGACACGCGGGATTCGATCTTCGTGCTCGAAGACCTCGATACGAAGCCGTACCAGATCGATCGCATGATCACGCACCTCAAGCAGGCCGGCAAATTCGACGAAGTCCGCGGCGTCGTCTTCGGCGAGATGCTGAATTGCATCCAAAATTCGAGCCAGGGGTATACGCTGGAAGAAGTGCTCCTGGACCTGCTTGGCGAATACAACTTTCCGATTCTGTATGGATTTCCGACCGGCCACACATCACGGCCTAACGTTATTGTTCCGTTTGGCGTGCGCGCACGCCTCGACCTCACCTCGAACGTGCCTCTTTTCGAGCTTCTGGAATCCGCTGTAGTCTAGAGGCAGATGCAGAATGCGCAGAAAATTTATCTGATCGGCATTTGCGGAACGGCTATGGCGTC
>Ga0207646_10001222_pt1 | contig 32270 bp, 39 predicted proteins | sample KBSK5502metaG_FD_184343 | JGI IMG/M metagenome (GOLD analysis project Ga0207646, IMG submission 184343) | Corn, switchgrass and miscanthus rhizosphere microbial communities from Kellogg Biological Station, Michigan, USA - KBS K5-50-2 metaG... | ecosystem: Host-associated > Plants > Roots >... | reverse complement strand
GGCCCTGCTAGCCCGGGGGGCGACCCCCCGGAACCCCCCGGTGGCCTGCTGGCCCGGCGACTTCGTCGCGTGGCCTTTGGCCCTGCTAGCCCGGGGGGCGACCCCCCGGAACCCCCCGGTGGCCTGCTGGCCCGGCGACTTCGTCGCGTGGCCTTTGGCCCTGCTAGCCCGGGGGGCGACCCCCCGGAACCCCCCGGTGGCCTGCGGCCTCGTTCCCACTGGCCGCGGCATTGCGCCCCGCCAGCCGTGGGAGCGACCCCCCGGCTGGCCTGGCGGCTCTCAGCGGTGGGCCAGCACGGCCTGGACGAACTGTTTGAAGTTGGCCTGCTTGGTGCTGTCGGGCTGGCCGTAGCTGTTGTAATTGCTCAGGCAGCCAGGCCCCGCCCTGGGGCCGCCGGTGTCCGCATAGGCCAGGTACATCTTCAGCCGCGGGTAGGTGTTGGCCTCCAAGGCGCTCTTCGCCTGCAGGTAGAAGTCGTTGGCCGCGGCGGTGTTGGTGTTGGAGCAGGTGCCGAACTCGCCGAGGCCCCAGGGCTTGGAGTCGAAGTTGACGCTCGGGCTGCTGTCGCCGGCCAGCACGTGGTAGAACCGGCCGACGGTGTTGTCCCAGGTCGCGTACCCGTTCCGGCTGTAGGTGTCGTAGATGACCCAGTCGACCAGGTCGTTGCCGGGCCACAGCCGCGGCACCAGGCAGTCGTACCTGCCGTTCGCCGGTGCCTGGTAGTCCATCGCCCAGACCACGTTGGTCACCCCGGCGGCGCGGAAGCGGCTCTCCACGTTCCGCCACATGGCGATGTACTGGGCCGGGGTGCCGCCGGTGGCGGCCGGGTTCAGGTAGCAGTTGCCGCCGGGATCGCTGGTGACGTCGTTCTGCGGCTCCCACCAAATGGTCATGAAGATCTTGTGCGGGGCGATCGACTTGATGCTGGCCGCGACGTGGTCGATCTCCCTGTTGACGGCGGCGTTGCCGCCATCGGCCTGGGCGAAGGTGGCGGCCGGCTTCCAGTTGACGTCGATATAGGTGCCGGGCCGGCGGGCCAGGTGTCTCTCGTCGGCGTTGAGCGGCAGGTCGCCGAGGGCGTTGCTGCCCGGCGCGCTGTGGTAGCTGCGGAAGACGTCCAGCCGGTGGCCGATCAGCTTCCCGAGGTAGTCGAACTGGGCGACCTTGGACTCCGAGGCTCCCGGGTTGCCGTTGGCGGCGGCCCCGAGCCAGGGCCGGCAGGGGTTGACCAGGATCGCGCTCGGCGTGCACCCGTTCCGGGGGGCGGGCGGCGGCGGGGGCGGCGGCGCGGTGGCCTTGCCGGGGCCGGTCAGCATGTAGGCGCCCAGGGCGCCGAGGCCGCCGGCGACGACGACGAAGATGATGGCAAGTACGAGGGCCCGCGATCGCGGCCGGTTTCCGGGCCCGGAAGGCTGAGCGTGTGTCACGTGCCTCACTCATCTGGATCGCAGGTGTCCGCTGCGGGGGTGGCCGACCCGTGGGTGCCTGCGGTGCCGACCCGAGCAAGCGTATGGCTTCCCGGCAGGGAGCCAGAAATCACGGGAGGATGTTGACCGCGCGGGCTATCACCAGAGCGCCAATGGCCAGCGACACCGCGGACTGGACCAGCATGGTGAGCTTCGCCCACCGGGCCAGCGGCATCACGTCGGTGGGGCTGAACGCGGTGGCGTTGGTGAACGACAAGTAGAGGTAGTCCACAAACCGCGGCTCCCAGTCCGGCGGCGCCAGTTCGGGAGCCCCCATCTGGGGGAACAGCAGGTCCGGGTGCTGCGCGGTGCCGAGCGCCCGGTTGACCGGGCCGCCCCGGTCGAATTCCCAGTACCACAGCGCGAAGGCGATGACGTTGGTCCCCCAGATGGCGGCCCCGTTGGCCAGCAGCGGCGTCGCCGCGGTGACCGGCTTGCCCGCCAGGATCGCGTGGATGAGCAGCGCCGCGGAGGCGGCGTTGGCGATGGTTATCAGCAGGATCAGCACGATGCTCGCCGCGCGGACCGCCCTGCCGCCCCGCTCGATGCGCACCGGGTTGGCGATGCTCAGCCCGACCAGCAGCGCCCCCTCCAGGGTCGGCATCAGCGCGCGGGGCAGCGGCTTGGTCAGATGCGGCGGCAGCAGGACTTGCAGCGCGATGGCCGCGACAACGGTTGCGGTCACCGGCCAGCGCCGCTCGCCCGGCGTTTTGCGCAGCCAGGCGGGGATCGGCACGTGCTCGGCCCGCTGGAGCCACAGCTCCCACGGTTCCGCGGCGCGGCGCAGCCGCGGCCGGAACCGGCCGGGCGCGCCCGGTTCGCCCGGTATGCCCGGCACCTGCGGTGTGTCCGGCGGGTCCGGCAGGTCAGATGGCGTCATCTGTCCGATCTTGTCATCCCCTCGCGCGCGCGGCGCGGGGGGTTGCGGGGCACTATGGGGCGCCGTATAACGGTGTGGCGGTCGGGCCGGACCCCCCTGCCCGGCGGGCTGACAGCCGGGCCGGCCTGGCGACGGCGGGGCCGCTCCCCCGGGAGCGGCCCCGCCGTCGTGACCGCGGCCGGGGCGGCCCCCAGATGCGCGGATGTCAGGTGAGTTCGCGCAGGTATTGCGGCAGCATCCGGTGCCAGGTGGGCCAGTCGTGCTTCCATTCCGGGCCCCAGTTGTCCACCCGGTTGGGGACGCCCTTCGCTCCCAGCGCCTCCGCCATCCGCCACGACTCGCCGGCGTCCTCGAAGGCGCCGTCGCCGGACGCGAGCACGGCGAACCGCTGCCGGAGCCGGTCCAGTTGCGGTCCTTCCAGGCCGGGCAGGAACTGCATCGGCGCGGCGAAGAACAGGTCCTGGGTCCAGGCCCCCTCGTAGAAGCGGTCGATGGTGTAGGTGCCGCTCATGCCGATGGCCGCGGCGAACACCTCGGGGTAGCGGCACAGGGCGGCCACCGCGTTGAACGCGCCGATCGAGGCACCGGTGGTGATCACGTCCATGGGCTGGCCGCCGAGGTCAGCGTGGATCGCCGGCACCACCTCCCAGCGGACGCATTCGTGGAACTGGTTGAGCAGCCACAGCCGGTGCCCGGCAGGGCTGGTTTTCGCGATCATCGCACGCCCGGCCACGCTGTCGAGCGAGTAGAGCTTGACCCGGCCCTCGGCGAGCAGCGGCCCGCAGGCGTCCACCAGGCCGAACCGCTCGATCTCCTCGGCGTCGCCGCCGGCCGACGGGAACACCAGCACCGGCCGGCCGAACGTGCCCCACCGGGCGACGGTGATTTCCTGCTTGAGGCGGTCGGAGAACCACCGTTGGGTCGTCTTCACGCGGTCACTCGTAGAAGAACTTTCATGGCGGCCCTCCGGCGACCTGGGGCGATCCCGTATTTCTACACTTCACGGGCTCAGAACACCACTGTTTGCTGCTGTCCGTTACTGGTCATTTCACGTCTCCTTGTGAGGGTCCGTGAGGCCGACGTGAGAGAGGAGGTGATCACCATGGACGAGCGCGACGACGAGCGCTGCGAACTAAGCCCCGCCGATGACCGGGTGCTCGAACTCTGGCTGAGGCTGGCGGCGATGTCCCCGGCGCAGCTCCGCCAGGTCGCCCGGCGGATCGGGGTGAACCTGGACGAGAGCTGACCCTGACTACGGAGGCCCGTTACTCGCTGGTCTCCGCTGGCGGGCCGTCGCCTGGCGGGCGCATGATGTTCGGCGCCAGGGCCTGCATTTGAAACTGCTGCGCGGCCATCTCGCGGGCCTGTTCCTGGGGAAGGCCCGCGTTCTCGAACGCGGTCAGCAGGCCCCCCGCGTACATGCGCGCCAGGAACACGGCCACCTCGGCCAGCTCCTCATGCGAAAGGTCCCGGGCACACTGCCTGGCAAGCTCATACTCGCGGCGGACGGCGAGCGCGCCGATGGCTCCGATCGGGCCACTGACCTTCTGCATCGTCTCGAAATCGTCCTCGGCACTCACGGAACGCGCTCCCCTGGGAGGTTTGGGTGGCAAGGCGACCCTACCGAGGCAGGGGCGGGCTTGAGACCCGGTTCTCAAGAGACCCAGGCCCGGCTACCCAGCGGCGGCCGGGCCTTCGTCACTCCCCGGTCTCGCGCCGCAGGCTGACCGCTAGCTCGGCGGCCGTCCATGCCGTGATCAGGCAGGTGTCCCGGGCCGCGTAGACCCGCCGGGCGTCGGGGCCGCTGGCTGCGCTGGCCCAGACCGTGCCGAAGCTCCAGCCCGGCCAGTCCTGGCGCAGCCCGGCCAGGTCGTCGGGCATCTCGCCGTCGCCGCGCATGTAGAAAGCCTATCCCCGTAGCCCATGGGCTGCCATAGGCTAATGCCCTTAATCACTGTCTGCGCAGGTCACCTATGGTGATCACGTGGCAGACAAGATCGACACCGACAGCCCGGTGCCTCCCTACCGCCAGGTGGCGGCGATCTTGCGTGGCCAGATCGAGCGCGGCGAGCTTGCCCCGGGACGCCGCCTGCCCTCGATAGCCGACCTGGTGCAGACATACGGGATCGCCCGCACTACCGCCGCCAAGGCGCTGCGGGTGCTGATAAGCGACGGGCTGGCCGAGGTGTCGCCCGGTATGGGCACCTACGTCCGCGAAGCACGCGGGCGGTCATAGCCCCCACCTACACTGCGGACCGTGCCCATCTCGCGTCACCGCGACGGCGAACCCGTGCGAGTCCGCCCGCTGGGCCGGGTGTCCCGCGAGGACGACCGGCTGGAGCCAGACAGCAGGCCCGGTTTGTCCGAGCTGGTGGCCCGCGCCGCGGAAGCGACCCGTCCCGCATCGTGCCCGATGTGCTCCGGCCCTGACGCCTTCGGCCGCCGCCACGATCCGGCGTGCCTGCTGGCGTAGGGCCCTGGCAGTTCTACAGTTCGAGGGCATAAATCGAACGCTGGTACGATGGCTGTATGCGGCCAAACCGGCCGGACCGGCCACTCGCGGGGGCGGCGATGAGCACGATGGGCACCGCCGAGGTGATCGCCAGCACGATCCGCCTGCCCCAGGCGGCCGAGCGCATCCGGGTGCCCGAGCGCACGCTGCGCAACTGGGTCACCGAGGGGCGCCTGCCCGCCGTCCGCGTAGGCGGCAGGCTGCGCGTGGACCCGGCCGACCTCGACAAGCTGGCCAAGCCGGTCGAGCCGAAGCCGAAGCCGGAGCCCCCGGCCCCGCCACCACCGCCGTCCGGGCCGACCGTCAGCACCACCGCTGCCGGGCGCCGCCTCCGCGTCACCCCCTACCACGTCCGCCGGTGGGTCGAGGAGGGCCGCTTGCAGGCGGTGCGGGACGGCCGTGCGATCCGCATCACCGAAGCCTCCGTCGCCGCCCTGGAGCGCCAGCGCGACCAGCGGATGGGCTACGTCAGGGGCTGGGGATGACCGGCCAGCCGGGCGACTTCACCCCGGAGGAGCTGCGCCGCGAGCTGTTCGAGGACGGCCCGGCGAGCGCGGCACTGCACAGCGCCGTGGACCGGCTCAACCGCCAGCTCGGGAACGACATCGCCGATGTCGTTCGCGGCACGTTCGACCGGTTCGGCTTCGACTACCGCAGCCATGAGGTCCGCGCCGAGGTCGCCCGGCAACTTCGGCTCAAGGTGCCGGGCGGCACGGCATGACCGGTGACCTCATGGATGACGGGACGGGCCGCGGACCTCATGGATGCCACGCCACGGCCAAGGGCACCGGCAAGCCGTGCCGGAACCACCCGGGCCCGGGTGGCCGGGTGTGCTGGCTCCACGGCGGTAAGGCCCCGCAGGTGAAGCGCAAGGCCGCCGAGCGGGTGGCCGTGGCCGAGGCGCTGAAGGCGACCGAGCGGTACGGCATCCCGGTGAAGACCACGGTCGAGGCGGCGTTGCAGGACGAGCTGGCGCGCACCAACGGGGTTATCCGCTATCTGCTGGCCCGGGTGCAGGAGCTGCCCGAGGAGCAGGTCGTCTGGGGCACCAGTGAGCGCAAGGTGAAGACCAATCCCGGGCAGGGCGCGCAGGCCGGGGTGCCGCAGGTGGAGGTCATCCAGTCGGGCCGGCCCCACGTCTACGTCTCGATGCTGGAGCGCGAGCGTCACCACCTGGCCCAGGTCGCCGCCGACATGGCCCGCATCGGCATCGAGGCTTACGCCGTCCGGGCCGCCGAGGTGGCCGGTGGCCGGATTCTGGCGGTGCTGCAGGCGTACGCGGCCGAACTGGGCCACGATCCGCGGGACCTGGGAGTGCGGACCGCCGCAGTCCGTGCGCTGGCGGCGGTTCCCGATGTCTGACCCGTTCGCTGACCCGGCGCAGATGGCCACGCTGCGCAAGCTTCTCGCCGTGCCGCCGGATGCGCCGGACCCGGACGGCGAGGACGTACTGGCCGTGCTGGAGGCACAGGCGCTGGTGAACGCTGCGAGCCAGCGCTGGCTCGACCTTGACCCGCAGGAGGAGTCATGAGCAGAACGGGATGGATCACGCCACGGGAGGCCGAGCGGATGGCCGCCACGTTCCGGGCCACGATGAGCCCCAGGAAGGCCGGGGAGCAGATCGAGGTGCTGCGGCTGCTCACCGACCAGCCGGTACGCGCCAGCGCACCCGGCCCGGACGACGATGACCTGGACCCTGAGTTCCGGCATCTCTGGCCGTCACGGCCCGGCCAAACGTCTCGCCGGCGAGACATTCTGTCCGCCGCCAGCGCGCCCGCCGATGACGACGATGAGGACGGCTCCCTGGAGCACCTGTGGCCCCCAGTTCCGGGCCGGGAGCGCCAGTGGCTGGCCGCCAGGGCCGCCGCCGACCGCGAGAACACTGCCGCCGCCGCCCGCCGTCAGGCCGAGGAGGACGAGCTGTTCGCCAGCTTGTTCGGCGAGGACGAGTCGTGAGCGCGGGCAGGCCGGGCGGCGCCGGCGAGGGCCCGACTGGGTATACCGCAAGGCACGCCCCCAGCGAGGACGGCAAGGCGGTAGACGCCCGGTTCTCCGGGCTCTGGCCAGCCGGCACACCGGGCATCGGCGCGGCCGGTAAGACTGGTGCCCAGGAGCAGCCGCCCCGCAGCCTGATCCATCCCGCGCCCAGCCGGAGCGGGCGGAGGCCCGCCGCGAAGCGGGCCAAGCCCGCCGCCAAGCCGAAGCGCAAGAAGGCGTGACGATGAGCGTCCGGGTGCGGCCTGGGCCGGGGGACCTCATCCCCCTGGCCTGCGCCGTGCCCGGTCGGCAGGGGGCGGCCTGTTTGACTGGCATCGGCGGGCCGTCCCCGGCAATACCTCGAACACCTGCTCGATGCCCGGACACCCTGAGCAAGGCCGCAAACCACTCGAATACCGGCTCGCAATAGGGCTCTGACCTGGGGGAAGGCCGAACGCAGGGCGACCTATCTCCCCACCCACGCCAGGCACCTACGCAGGCTGGGGCAAGCCTGGGCGCTGCTGAGCGCCATCCTCGATCGGCTCATTCCCGATCGGCGCAACGGTCCGCTCGAACACCAGGCCGACGTTCCCAACACTTACCTCCCTTCTATTGGCCGCGTATTTCTACAGAATATGGCGCCGACCCTCACTGGCTATCACGTCACCGCAGGTCACCAGGGGTACGACCAGCGTGCCAGTTAGGCACTTTTCGCCATTTGCAGGTAATATGGTCATGTTCCCTACGGGGAGCAGCCTGCTAACCGCTGACAGGCACACGAGAGCTATCGCACAGCGTTGGGCCCCAGGGCACCCGCCCCAGGGCCAAGGGGTTCACCAAGGCCAGAGGCCGACGAGCCCCGGGGCTCCCGTTCAGGATCTACTCCTGACGGGAGCTTTGCTGTGCCCGCACCTCAACCGCGCCCAGGATCTCGGAGTTTCCCGAGAGGTCGCGCTCCCACCGCGGCCATCGCCGAGCACATGCTCCGGGCCGCCCTCCGTGCCGCGGACGATCCGCCCGTGCTCGACAGGGCGGCCCGTATTGTCCGCGCCGCGCTCGCATCCGGCAAGCTGACCCACGCCGACCTGACCGGGCCGATCGTGCAGGCGCAGGCGGACCCCCCGTGAATGGCGAAAGCCGCCCCGGCCAGGGCGGCTCACGCAAGACGACGGCGAGTCAGTCTGGTGCTCATCCTACGCCAGCGCCGCCCAAGGACTGGCTTTCCCACAAGGAGCTGGCCGCCTGGCTTGGCGTGACCGAGCAGGCGCTCTACTACGCCAATCACACCGGCACCGGGCCTCGACGGCATCGTTTCGGCAAGGAACTCAGGTACTCCGCCGGGGACATCACCGAGTGGATCTCACGCCGGGCGGTGGAGTCGTGAACCGGGCGGACAGGCTGGCCCGCGAACTGCCGGCCGGGCTGAAGGACCGGGCCGCTGAACTCGCCACCCTTCCTGCTGCCCAAGTGGACCTGATCATCGGCGCCCTGCGGTCGGCGCACCGGGAAGGCCGCGAGCATGAGCGCCAAGTCCGCAGGCAGCGCCGGGCCGATGCGAGCAAGTACCACCACTACGACGAGGAGCAGCTCGCCGACCGGACCGCGGGCGTGCTGGAGGCGACCGCGCTCCGGGCCGCCGGCCTGCCCACCAGGAGCCAGCGGAACCAGGCCGCAGCCATCGGCGCCGAGCCCGCGGCCACGAACGGCAACCTGGACGCCCTCGCGGCGCTGGCCCGGTTCAAGCGTGAGATCCCCGGGCTGGAGGAGATGGCGGTGGCCGGGCTCCGCGCCCGCGGCGACGTGTCGGACACCGAGATCGGGATGGCCCTGGGCTACGACAGGGCGTTCGCCAGGCAGGCGGTGGGCCAGAGGTTCGGCCGCAAGAGCCAGGCCGCCGACTGTAGTGACCACCGCTACACCGGACAGGCCGGAACGGGGGGACCGGCATGACCGGCTACCCGCCCCCTGCCGGGGGGCCAGCGCCCGCCCGGGAGCCGGGCTGATGGCGTGCGACGTGCCGGTCCGGCAGTGCCTCTACGAGCACATCGCGCCGAAGCTCGCCGGGGCGAAGATCACCAACGGTGGCGCGACCGTCCGCGCCCGGTGCCCGGTCTGCGGCGATCCCCGCACCCTCACCGTGTCGGCGGGCGAGCACCAGCGGATCGTGTGGAACTGCTTCACCGGCTGCCCTCGCAGCGAGATCCGGGCCAGTCTCACCCGGGCGGGCGTCACGTGCCTGCCACGGGGCAAGAGCGCGACTGCCGAAGCTATCGAGACGGTGAGTGCGGTCCTTCGTGAGCTGGACCAGAACCGCGGGCGGGCGATCCTCCGCGCTCACCTGATCTTGCTGGGCTACACGCACTGGCCCAAGGGGGACGTGCTGCTGGGGCTGGCCGCAGAAGTCGGGGTCGGCCGGTCGGAAGCATTTGCTGCAAAGGCAGCCGGGCCACTTCACCCGGTACGTCCTGTACCTACGCCTGCTGACGAACAGCTGTCAAGTCGATCGTCGAATGCGCAGGCCAGCGGGCTATTTCGCATGAGCGAACGAGTCCGCTCCAGCGGACAAGTCCGCTCCACCGGACTATCAGAAGTCCGCTCCACCGGACTTTTGGCGGGAGGGCAGCACTCGTGACCAGCCACGACCGCTGCCCGCACGACTTCCCGGCCCGCATCGACGGGACCGGCATCGGCTGCCGTCAGTGCCGGCTCGCCGAAGCCCGCGCCGAACGTGACCGCGGCATGGCACGCGCCGAGGCCAGCCTTCACGCCGCGTGGGACCGCGCCGTCATCGACCAGGCCATCACCGTCCTGGCCGCCACCGGCCAGCCGTTCAGCGCGAACGACGTACGCGGTCTGCTGCCGGACGTGCGGCCCGCCCTCGTCGGTGCCCGGTTCATGCACGCTGCCCGCCGGGGCCTCATCGAGCGCATCGGCGACGAGCTGGCCACCCACAAGGCAGGGCACGCCCGCCGGGTCGGCCTATGGCGCGGTGCCCGGCAACGGACCTTGCCGTTCCCAGGCGAACGAGCCGCCGGACCTACACCGACCACACCCCGGGAGCTGGGCACGCCTACGGGCTACCCAGGGCCGTCCAGCGCCATCCCGGGCGAGGACTACCGAGAGGACACAGCATGACCAGCCAGCTTGAGCGGGCAACTTTCACCACGTCCCGGCTGCTCGACTTCTTCTCCGAGAAGGAGCTGACCGCGCAGACCGGCCACGCCCCGGCGCAGTGGCCGGTCGTCATCCTTAAGGAGCTGGCCGACAACGCGCTCGACGCCTGTGAGGAGGCCGGGATTGCCCCAGTGATCGAGGTCACGGTGAACCGGGATGGGATCACCGTCACCGACAGTGGCCCCGGCATTCCGCTGGAGACCGTCGCCGGGGTACTCGACTACTCGGTCCGGGTGTCCAGCCGTGAGGCTTACGTCGCGCCGGACCGCGGGGCGCAGGGCAATGCGCTCAAAACGATCTTGGCGATGCCGTTCGTCCTGGACGGCTTGGCCGGCCGGGTGACCGTGACCGCCCGGGGCGCCCGCCACGAGATCGGCGTCCGGGTAGACCCGATCCGGCAGAAGCCCGTGATCGAGCACGAGCGGCACCCGGCCGATGTAAGTACCGGGACCATCGTCACGGTCCACTGGCCGGATTCAGCAAGCTCAATCCTGGACGGCGCCCGGCACCGGTTTTCCAACTCGCCGAGGACTTCCCCTGGCTCAACCCACACCTGACGCTCACGGTGAGCTGGGGCCAGTTCAGCCGCCGGTGGGAGGCGACCGATCCGGCCTGGGCGAAGTGGAAGCCGTCCGACCCGACGAGCCCGCACTGGTATGCCCCCGCCAACCTTGAGCGCTTGGTCGCCGCATACGTGTCCAACGAGGCGCACGCCGGGATGTCAGTACGCGAGTTCGTCACCCAGTTCCGCGGCCTGTCCGGAACCGCCAAGGGCAAGCAGGTGCTCGCCGAGACCGGGATGACCCGGACGGACCTTACCGGCCTCGCCAATGGCCGCCTGGACTCGGAAGCCATCGCACGGCTGCTGGAGGCGATGAAGGGCCATTCCCGGCCGGTGAAGCCCGCCCAGCTCGGGGTGATCGGCCGCGAGCACCTGGCCGCCCGTCTCGCCGCGCTCGGCTGTGAGATGGAGTCCTTCGCCTACAAGAAGTCCGAGGGCGAGACCGATGGGCTGCCGTGGGTGGCGGAGTTCGCGTTCGGCTGGTGCCCGGACCTCGGGTACCGGCGGCTGGTGACCGGGGTGAACTGGTCGCCGGGTCTCGGCAACCCGTTCAGGCAGATGGGCAAGCAAGGGCAGTCGCTCGACACGCTGCTGGAGCGGCAGCGCGTCGATGAGGACTGCGTGCTCGTGCTGCATCTCGCCTGCCCCCGGGTCACCTGGACCGACCGGGGCAAGGCCGGGGTGGTGATCTCCTGATGGCAGCTGACGACCTGGCAGCCGCGTTCACCGGCGGCATCGAGTTCGTGACCGGGAAGTGGGCCAAGCAGCGCAAGGCCGAGGAACGCCACGCCAGCGCCGTCCGGAACCGCCGCGACGCGATGACCCGGGCCCACCGGATCACCATCAAGGTCGCCGCCTGGATGGGGATGGAGGCCGCCTACCTGAAGGCATCCGGCGGGGGAAGGCTGCCCGCGAATGCCCGGCAGATCATGTACGCGGCACGGCCGCAGATCCTGGCGCTGACCGGCAAGGACAACCTCGACGACGCCTACTTCACCCAGACGCTACTGCCCGACTACATCGCCGAGCACGGCCTCGAAGACGAGTGGGATGTCGTCTACGACGGCCGCGGGCATTTCACCGAGCCGCATCGCGGATTCAGGAGAAACCCGGACGGCACCGCGATCCCGCTGTCCACCCTGGCCGTCCGCGGGTACCCGCCGCGGGCTGACGACCCGATGACGATCGGGCACCTGGAACTCAGCTACCCGACCGCAGGCCCGGCGCACCGCTATGGCGGAATCCTGTTCATCGAGAAGGAAGGTTTCCTGCCACTGCTGCAAGAGGCGCAGATCGCGGAGAAGTACGACCTGGCGATCATGTCTACCAAAGGCATGTCGGTGGTGGCCGCCCGCGCCCTGGTTGACCGCCTGTGCTCCGGCCGGGCGCGGCTGTTCATCGTCCGCGACTTCGACAAGGCCGGATTCTCGATCGCGGCCACGCTGACCCGGGACACCCGCCGGTACCGGTTCCGCAACATGATCGACGCCGTGGACCTGGGCCTGCGGCTTGAGGACGTGGAGGCATACGGGCTGGAGGCCGAGCCGGTCTACTACCGCGGGGAAGACTGGAAGGTCGAGGCCAATCTCCGGGAGAACGGCGCCACCCCTGATGAGGCCGCTTTCTTGGCGGACGAGCGCGTCGAGCTGAACGCATTCGCCTCCGACCAGTTCATCGAGTGGCTGGAGGCCAAGCTGGAGGAGAACGGCGCGGAGAAGGTCATCCCCGATGCCGAGACGCTGGAGGCCGCCTGGCGGCGTGTCCGGATGCGGCACGCCGTCAACAAGAAGATCGGCGAGGTCCAGGCGTCCCTCCGCGATGAAGCGAACGCCGAAACGGCGCCTGATAACCTCGCCGGCCGGGTGCGTGCGCAACTCGATGACGATCCCGCTATGTCCTGGGATGAGGCCCTGGCCGCCATCGCAGAAGACGGCAACGGTCATTAGCGCGAAATGCACCGGCCGGGGCGCCGCGCCCAGCATCGCCCCAGGTGAGACCTAGTGAGACCGTAGCGCATTTCCCCACCTCAAAGCGCGCTAAATCCCGCCTACATTACCCCCGATAACCTTGGCAAACCATTGTTATCGGCAGGTCCAGGTGAAATGCTTGACTTGTCCGATTCACCACCCGAGAAAGGCAAGCATCATGAGCGCACAAACCAAGTCGCGGGCAGCCCGCGCAGCCGACCAGGCCGCGCAGGGCCAGCAGGAGCAGCAGCAGCCCGAGCCCGCCGAGGCCGAGGAGCCCGAGCCCGCCGAGGGCGCGGACGAGCGCGAGGACGAGGAGACCGAGGAGCAGCCCGAGCCAGCCGGGCCCTACGCCCAGGTCGGCACCGAGAGCTACCCCCAGACCTTCCACCGCCCGCAGGTGAAGGTCACCAGCCCGGACGGCGAGGTCATCGAGACGATCACCACCTGCCCGCACGAGCCGGACGGCAAGAACAAGTGGGGCCACAAGGACGAGAAGGCCGCACTGGCCTGTGCCCGCAAGATCGCGGCCCAGCGGGACCTGCGGATCGGGGCGCCGAAGGCGTGACCGACCTGTTCACGGCCAGCTACAGGGCATTCGTGCCCGCGTGGGGGCAGCCCGTGGTTACCAGCCTCGGGCTGCCCCGCTGGCGCCCAGAGGCCGCGGACTGGCCACGGTGCTGGCTGGTCACCCCGACCTGGGCGCTGTTCCACGCGAGCCCGGAGGAGTTCGAGCGCGGGTACGCCGAACGGCTCGACCGCTTCGGTGCCCGCAAGATCAGCCGCGTGCTAGAGCGCTTCGCACGCGAGCACCACGCTGACCGGCTCGTCCTGCTCTGCCACGAACTGGACGGCACCCAGTGTCACCGCGCCGACCTGGCCACCTGGTTCCTCACCAGGACCGGCGAGGTCGTCACCGAACTCGGCCACGCAACCAAGAGCGGCCAGGCAGCGCGCCGGTAACGCGCCACCTGGCCTCGGTAACCGATCTACGAGGAGATCAGCACCGTGGACAACAGCATCCCACCCGCACCCGATGACTGGCCCGGCGCGCTGCTCGGCCAGTTCCCCGGCTGGGAGACTTGGCGCGGCGTCAGCGGCGTGCTCTACGTCCGCCGCCGCAAGTCGAGCCCGCCGGTCGTATTCCGCGACACGACCGTGGAGGGCCTGATCCGCCAGATCCGCGAGTACCAGGCCGGGGAGCCGAAGTGAAGGCGGGCCAGCGGCGCCACCGGCCACCCGAGGCGGCACGCCCGCCCGAGCCCGGCCCGGTCACCGTGATCAAGGTGAACCCGACCGTCTGGCGGCACGCCCTCAAGCTGGCCGGGGGCAACGCCCGGCGGCTGGAGGTGATCGACGCCACGCATGTCCGCGTGCGCTGAGCCGCGAGCGTGCCCGCCGGGCTACCTTCCGCCGCCCGGCGGGCGCCCTGGCAGCTCAGCCAGCACGAGAGAGGAGATCATCATGGCTGGGAGTGTGTACCCCTACAAGCTCAAGAGCGGCGCCCGCAAGTGGGGTTTCGCGCTCGACTTGCCCGAGCGGTGGGACGAGGCGAAGGGCCGCCACGTCAGGCAGCAGCTTCGCCGGGAGGGCTTCAAGCGCCAGCTCGACGCCCAGCGTGCCCTGGAGGAGGAGCAGCACGGCGTCACGGTCGGCACCGCGGCCAGCCTGGCCGACCGGCGGCTCACCGTCAGCCAGTGGGCGGATCGCTGGCTGGCGAGCAGGGCGAAGATCCGGCCGACCACCCGCTACGCCTACGCCCACGTGCTCAGCCAGTACGTCAAGCCCGGCATCGGTCACCACGTGCTGGCCGAGGTTCGCGCCGATCACATCGACGCCATGCTCGGCCAGATCCGCGCCGGCAAGATCCGGCCGCAGACGAACCGGCGCCGCCCGGACGGCAGGCTGGCGGAGTCCGCGGTCAAGCAGATCTACGTGATCACCGCGGCGATGTTCGCCGGTGCGGTCAAGAAGCGGATCATCCCGCACACCCCGTGCGTGGGCATCGAGTTCGCGGAGACCGAGGACCACGCACCGCTCACCTGGGGCCCGGCCGAGGTGGCCCGGTTCCTGGCGCACGCTGAGGCGGAGGAGCCACGGCTGGCCATCGGCTTCAGGATCGCGTTGTCCTTCGGCCTGCGCAGGGGCGAGGCCGCCGGGCTGCGCTGGAGCGACGTGGACCTCGCCAGCGGAATGCTGCACGTCCGGCAGCAGATGGTCGCTGTGGGGAGCGAACTGACGACCGGGCCGCCCAAGTCCAAAGCTGGGCTGCGGTCGGTCCCACTGTCACTCGACAGCGAGTTTCCCGCCGCCCTCCGCGAGCACCAGCAACGCCAGCAGTTCGACGCCGTGGTCGCCGAGGACTGGACCGAGACCGGCCTGATCCTGGCCATGCCGAACGGCAAGCCCGTGCCGCTCTGGCGGCTGAGCGCCCGGTTCCGTGAACTGGTCACCGCGGCCGGCCTGCCGCCGCTCAGCTTGCACGGGGCCAGGCACACCGCCAACAGCTTGTGGAACGCGGCGGGCGTCCCCACGTTCGAGCGGCAGTCCTGGCTGGGCCACTCCAGCCCGGCGATGACCGACGCGACGTACCTGCACCTGCGGCCTGAGCAGCACGAGCGGGCAGCGGCACAGGTGGCCGCCTACCAGCGTGCGAACGGCGTCTCCAGCGGCCCCCGGTGAGGCTTTTGTGAGGCTTCACGGCCCCATCGGCGCATCGTCCCACTTCAGAGGCACCGAAGGGCCGCCATCACTCATAGAAGAACTTCTGCGGGCCAGGGAATACCCATGACAGCCCTTCCCGAAGCCGGTCGCGCCAGTTTTCCCAACTGTGCCCGTCCCGGGCTTCGACGTAACGCACGGTCATGTCGGCCGCCTCGAATGTGGGAACCATGGACCGGTTCTGGATGATCAGCGGCTCGTAGACGCCGCAGCTCACAAAGACCCGGTCGGCGACCCGGCGCGGGGCGGCGCGGTACCGGTTGACGAACCGGACCACCGGCTCGAACGCGGGGCCGCCGCGGTGGTCGTTGCCGATGTCGGTGAAGACGAAGGAACCGGACTGCAACAACAGCGAGCCGTAGACGTCCGGGTAGCGGTACGCGGTGGAGAGGGCCGCGACCGCGCCGAAGCTCGCGCCCATCAAGCACCGCGCGGACGGACCGCCGGCGAGCGGGAAGTCCGCTTCGAGCCGCGGCACCAGCTCGGCGGTCAGGTAGCGCGCGTGCGCCGCGGAGTTCGCGTACTCGGCCAGCCGGTCACCCGGATGCACGAACGCCACGATGGCCTCCGCCACGTCCAGCCGGTGGATGAGGTTGTCGAGCACCGTCTGGGCTGCCGCGTACTTGAGGTAGTCCCCCCCGTCGTGGACGATCAGCAGCGGGTAGCGGGCGATCCGCCGGAACCGGGCCGGCAGGTAGAGCGTCACCGCGCAGGCGCGCCGCAGCGCGCGGCTGGGCACGGTGAGGTCGACCAGGGTGCCGGGCCGGGAGTCCGGGTCGGGCCTGGTCCACTCGGGCACCTCGTAGCCCCGGGCGTAGCAGACCGAGGTGCTGCCGAGCGGGCTGTGCGCGAGACGGGGGTTCAGCGGGTCGTTGATGCGTTCGCTGTGCCCGTCACGGGTGATCTCGAGCTGGTACTCGACCCGGGAGCTGTCGGGCAGTTCCAGCACCAGGTACCACAGGCCGGTGCCGCGCAGCCGGCGCAGCGGGATGCGCTCGGGCAGCCCGAAGATCCGGTGCACGAGGCGCACCTCGCTGGCCTCGCCCCGGTACAGGAACGTGCAGCGGGCGCCCTCGACGATGGGCACCTCGTGCCGCGCGAGGAAACGGCTCACGACGGCAGGCTCGAGCGGCACGCGCTCCCTGAGCCTGTTGATCGCGAGCTTGCGGCTGACGGCGGTCCGGCCGCCGACGGTGGTCAGGCTGCCTCCTGGGTGGTCACGTGCCCGTCGGGTGCGAGCACCCGGGCGCCGGGCGGCCAGCCGCCGTCGCTGTCCGCATCGATCCTGGTCCCGTTTTCCAGCAGGACACAGCGCGCCGGGGCGAACCTGCGGGCGAAGACGGACATCCGCGGCGCGTCGTCGAGCAGCAGCCGGGCCCGGGCATGCGGCAGCGGCACCACGCCGCGCAGCACGGACAGGCCACTGCCGTGGATCTCCGGGTGACCGGGCCCGTGCGCGGAGCGGTCGCCGAACAGCACGATCCGGTCGGCCAGCGCCATCGCCCCCGCGGACCACGCGATCACCGGCGCGCGCAGCGACGCCGCGACGTTGAACAGGTGCAGCACGTCGGCCAGCACGCCCACGTGCCCGCCGGCCATCACCACGGCGGCGGCCCCGCCGAGCAGCGCCGCCACCTCGGCACGGTGCTCGGCGATCACCGGTCGCTCGTGCGGCGGCAGTTCGGCGTAGAACTCGCCCCGGATGGCGCCGACCCGGCGCAGGTGCGCGTCGTCGAGTTCGGCCACCGCGCCGATGGCCTCGGCCAGCACGTCCGCCCGGAGCCGGTCGTTGCCGGTGTGGCGCTGTACCGCATAGGCCGCCTGGAGCGCGTGATCGAGCCGGAGCAGGTAGCTGCCGGCGGCCTGCTCGAGCAGTTCGGCCAGCCTGCGCTCGCCCGCGGCGAACACCGGGTCCCGCTCGGTCACGTCCAGCCACCGCCGGTACAGGCCCATGTTGACATCGCGGGACCCGAGCAGCTTGCCCAGTTCGCCGTCGTCGCCCTCGCGCTCCTGCCAGCCGGCGGTGATCGTGGCGATCGGCCCCTCCGGGTACAGCGACGCGGCGACCGTGTCCACCGTGGGCCGGCGCTGGGGCCCCAGCAGGGTGACTCTCATTTTTCTGCCTCCCTCGCGGGCGCTCGGCCTGGGGCCTCGCATGGTCGTGCCGGAGGCGCGCGATGCAGGGGAGCGGGAGGCGGGTCCTCGCCGCCGGGACACCGCAACGGCGCCTGGGGCTGCGTCGTGCCGGAGGCGCGCAGGCCAGCACTATGCGGCGTTCGGCCCGGCGGCTGCGGCGTGACACGGCCGTTGGTTGACAGAGAATCTCTCACTGCGCGTGGACGTGCAGGGTGCGGCCCACCTCATCGAGCATCCCGCGCAGCGTGTCGTAGTCCGGGTGGCGCATCCGCACGTAGGCGTTGGCCATGTACCCGGCCGCCACCGGCTGCGTCGCGGTGCCCGGCGCGGGCAGGTGCGCGTCGATCACCCACTCACCGAACTGCTGCTGCAGTCCCTCGGCGCCGGAACAGCCGGTGATGCTGCCGTCCCGCTCCGGCCGCAGCGCGACCATCCCGCTGGCGTACCGCCTGGACGGCGCGCCACCGGCGGCACCGCGGACGATCGCGTTCGCCCACTCGGCGTAGATGTCCATGTCGTTGCCCGCGGAGTACAGGTCCCAGGCGCCCACGCCCGGCGGCCGGCAGCCGATCTCGGAGAACCTCAGCCCCTTCGGGCCGAAGAACCACTCCATGTGCGTCGCCGACGTGCCGATCCCGAGCGCGGCGATGACCCGCCGGCCCATGTCCCGCAGCTCGCCGTACTCCGGCGCGGTATCGACCCGGTTGGTGGAGATGAACTGCGGCGAGATCCACCGGGTCCGCATCGCCTCCAGCACGTTCGGGTAGTAGTGCGAGACGAAGTCGATCGCGACCTGGCCGTTGATCGTGAGCGTGTCGTAGAAGCCCTCGTGGCCCTCCACGAACTCCTCCACCGCGATCGACTCGACGCCCTGCCCGCCGAAGACACCCAGGGCGTGCTCCAGGCCGGCGGCGTCGTCGGCGCGCATCGTGTCCAGGGCACCCGCGCCGCTGCGCGGCTTCAGGATGACCGGGTAGCCGACCCGCTCGGCGAACGCCACCACCTCGGCGGCGGTGCTCGCCCCGGCCGACGCGGCCGTCGGCACGCCCGCCTCGCGCAGCGCCTGCTTCATCGACGGCTTGTCCCGGCACAGCCACGCCGTCCGCACCGACGTTCCCGGGATCGTGCACGCCTCCCGCACCTGCGCGGCCGGCAGGGTGTGCGCCTCGATCGTGGCTTCCAGCCGGTCCACCCACAGCTTGTCCTGCACCCAGCGGACCGCCGCCGTCATGGCCCCGACGTCGGTGACCGACCGCACCTGCTCGTAGTGGTGCAGCCAGCCCCTAAGCTCACCGTCCAGCGCGCCGGCGGGGTACTCGCCGATGCCGATCACGGTCGCGCCCGCCTCGGCCAGCGCGCGGGCGAAGTGCCGCTGGCTGGACGGGAAGAACGGCTCGACGAGGCCCACGTTCATGCGACGAATGCTAGTGCCAGCCCGGGGGAGCGACCCCCCGGAACCCCCCGGGGCGCCGATGGCGCCTGGCCGGCAAGCCGGCAGGCCCCGTCGCGCGGCTGCACAGGATCTTCCTCCCCAGGGCCCGGGCGCGCTTGACTGGCGCCGGTGCGGCGGGGTATCCCGGCTGGCATGACGGTTGTCGCCTTTGCCGCGCCCTACCTGCTTGACGCGACGACTCGGTTCGCCGAGGCCACCGCCGCTCTGCCCGGGGTCGAGCTGGCGCTGATCACCTGCGAGCCGGCCGAGCGCGTGCCGGAGCCGCTGCGCGGCGGCCTCGCCGCGCACTGGAGGGTCGACGACCCGCTGGACACCGGTCAGATCGCCGGTGCCGTCGCGGCGCTGAGCGAGCACGTCGGCCCGGTGCGGCGGCTCATCGGGGTGTTCGAGCACCTGCAGGTGCCGCTCGCGCAGGTCCGTGAGCGGTTCGGCATCCCCGGCATGGACGCGGCGACCGCGCGCAACTTCCGCGACAAGGCGCAGATGAAGTCGGTGCTCCGGGCCGCGGGCGTGCCGTGCGCCCGGTACCGGCTGGCCGGCTCCGCGACCGCGGCGACCGGCTTCGCCGACGAGGCCGGGTACCCGCTGGTGGTCAAGCCACCCGCCGGGGCGGGGGCGAGGAGCACGTTCCGGCTCGACGACGCCGGTGACCTGAAGGTGTGGCTCGACGCCGCCCCGCCGACGCCGGCCAGCCCCGCGCTGCTCGAGGAGTTCCTCACCGGAGACGAGGGCTCCTACGACAGCGTGATGACCGACGGGCGGGTCATCTGGGACTCGGTCTCCTGCTACCTGCCCACGCCGCTGGAGGTGCTGCGCAACCCGTGGATCCAGTGGGCCGTGCTGATGCCAAGGGACATCGCCGGCCCCGAGTACGACGACATCCGGGCGATCGCTCCCACCGCGCTGCGCGCGCTCGGGCTGCGCACCGGGCTGACCCACATGGAGTGGTTCCGCCGCCCCGACGGCACGGTCGCCGTCTCCGAGGTCGCGGTGCGGCCGCCGGGCGCCCAGATCAGCTCGATGCTGTGCTACGCGCACGACTTCGACCTGTACCGCGAGTGGGCGCGGCTCATGGTGGACGGCACCTTCACCCGGGCCGAGCGCGCCTGGGCGGTCGGCACGGTGTTCCTTCGCGGCCAGGGAACGGGTCACGTGCGGGGCGTCCACGGCATCGGCGAGCTGCCACCCGAGGTCCGTGCCCTGGTCGTCGAGTCCCGCCTCCCGCAGCCCGGCCAGGTGTCCTCGGCCAGCTACGAGGGCGACGGGTTCGTGATCGTGCGGCATCCCGACACCGCCGTCGTCACAGGCGCGCTGCGGCGGCTCGTCACCACCGTGCGCGTCGAGCTGGGCTGAGCTGATCAGAATGAACGTCGTCATGATCTCCCCCGGGTACCCGGCCGAGATGGCCTTCTTCGCCCGCGGGCTCGCCGCCTCGGGAGCCACGGTCATCGGCGTCGGTGACCAGCCACCGCACGCGGTGCCCGCCACGGCGCGCGAGGCGATGGCGCACTACGTGCAGGTCGGCTCGCTGGCCGACGGGGACGCGGTGGCCGCGGCCGTGGGGGGCCTGGCCCGGCAGGTGACGCTGGACCGGGTGGAGTGCCTGTGGGAGCCGTACATGATGCTCGCCGCGCGGCTGCGCGAGGAACTGGGCCTGCCGGGGCTGACCATGCGGCAGACGGTGCCGTTCCGGGACAAGGAGCTGATGAAGGCGGTACTGGACGAGGCGGGGCTGCGCACCCCCGGGCACCAGAGCACCGAGACGGTCGCGGGCGTGTGGGCGGCCGCGGAGCGCCTCGGGTACCCGCTCATCGTCAAGCCGATCGCCGGCGCCGGGTCCGCGGACACCTACCGGGCCGACTCACCCGCCGACCTCGACGCGATCCTGCCGATGGTCCGGCACGTGCCGCAGGTCATCGTCGAGGAGTTCGTCGACGGCGAGGAGTTCACCTACGACACGATCTGCGCGGGCGGCGAGGTGCTGTTCGAGAACATCTGCTGGTACCGCCCGCGCCCGCTGCTCACCAAGCTGCACGAGTGGATCAGCCCGGTGATCGTGTCGCTGCGCGACCTGGACGCGCCGGATCTGCAGGCCGGCCGGGCGCTCGGCGCCGCCACGGTGAAGGCGCTCGGGTTCCGCGACGGGTTCACCCACATGGAGTGGTACCGCAAGGCCGACGGCGAGGCCGTGTTCGGCGAGATCGGCGCCCGCCCGCCCGGCGGGCGGATGGTCGACGCGATGAACCACGCGACCGACGCCGACCTGTTCGCCGGCTGGGCCGAGGCGGTCACGCACGGCCGGATCTCCCAGCCGGTCCAGCGGCGCTACAACGCCGGCATCGTCTTCAAGCGCGCAGAGGGCGCCGGCCGGATCACCGGGTACGCGGGGCTTGACCAGCTGATGGCGGAGTTCGGTGAGCACGTCGCGGCGATCGACCTGCTGCCGGTCGGCACGCCGCGGCGGGACTGGCGGGCCGTCACCATCTCCGACGGGATGGTCGTCGTGCGCCACCCGGAACTGGCCAAAACCGTGGAGATGACCGAGCGGTTCGCCGCGGACCTGCACCTGTACGCGGGCTGAACCGGTCCCGGCGCGCCGGATTGGTTGTCGTCGCTGGCGCAACGACGACACAAGAATGTCGTCGTTGGCACAGTGACGACAAACGGCATGGACCACCGCCCGCCCAGTAGCGTCCGGATATGGCCTGGCAGGACGATCGGGAGCCCGAGCGGCTTTCCGAAGCGGTCCGGCGGGTCCTGCCGTCGGTCCGTGCGGATCTGGAGCGGCTCGTCCGCATCCCTCGGTTCGGCGGACCCGGCGGCGGCGCCGCACCTGGCGGCCAGCGCCCAGGAGGTGGCCGCGCTGCTGCGCGCCGCCGGGCTGCCCGGGGCCCAGGTGGTCACCGCCGCCGGCGGGCGGCCCGCGGTGCTCGGGCACCGGCCCGGGCCGCCCGGCGTCCCCACCGTCCTGCTGTACGCGCACCACGACGTGCAGCCGCCCGGCGACGCCGCGGACTGGGACAGCGGCCCGTTCGAGCCGGCCGAGCGGGACGGCCGACTGTACGGCCGCGGCTCGTGCGACGACAAGGCGGGGATCGCGGTGCACCTAGCGGCGCTGCGCGCCCACGGTGACCGCCTCCCGGTCGGTGTCACGGTGCTGGTGGAGGGCGAGGAGGAGATCGGCTCACCGACGGTGGCCGACCTCCTGGCCGCCCACGCCGACTGAGCCGGTCCGCCCAATCGCGCTTATCGGCTCGCCCATCGGGCTCATTCTTGTTTCGGTCATCCGGCTGCTGATTGTCGCCGACTACAATCCGGCCACCGCGTCGGCGATAGTCTCCTCCGCCCATGAGAAGGGGGCCGGTCAGACCGGCCCCCTTCCCTCGGCTTGGACCCGGACCGAGCCGGGCCCTCGTTGGGTTAGTTGGTGATGGTCAGGTCCGTCGATTCACAGTGGCTGGTGGACGTCACGTTCGGATCGGTGCTGTGGAACGTGACCAGCCACGACACCGAGCTAGTGGCGCTGACCGTGAACGACGTGTTGTTCGTGGCCAGCGTCCGGTCCGCCGCGGACGTGGCGTTTGTCAGCGTCGTCGAGTAGAACTGGCCGCTGACCTCAGAGCCCGCAGCGCAGGTGTCGCCGTTGAAGAGCTGGATGGACAGCGTGCCATTCAGCGGCGCCCCGGCGGCCGCCGCCACAGTGGCGGTGTCGTTGGGCAGCCAGGTCTGCGCCGAGGCGGCCGACGTCGTGTCGGTGACGGTGAAGCATTCCCCGGAGCTGGCGTCTTCCGACCCGGTGTAGTTACTCCCGTTGAGCCCGCCTGGGGTGTAGACGGCGCGGAAGCACCAGGTGCCGGTCATGTTGGCCAGGACCGGGTCGGAGTCAGCGGAGGAGGCGGGTGGGCTCGACCCGGCGACGGCTTGCGCGGTGGCCGTGTTGAGCTGGGTGCCCTGCCCGTCCGGGCAGGCCCCCTGGACCGTCTGGGTGGGGTTGCACACGAAGAAGGTGATGGTGCCTGTCGGGGTGCCATCGCCGGACTGGGTGGCCTGGACGATAGCGTGGTCGGTGACCGAGGACCCGAAGGGGGTCGTCTGTCCCGAGCCGACCGATGGCGTCGTTGTTGTGGTGGTCGGAATCGTCCTGACCGTGAAGCACTCGCCGGTGCCGGTGGCACCGCCGAACTCGATCAGCGTCCCGGGGTAGTTGTTGTCCCCCGGCCACGTGGCGCGGAAGCAGTACCGCCCCGCTGAAAGGGGATTGGCCAGTGTGTTGACGTCGGGCGAGTCCGCGCTCGCGGTCCCGCCGGAACCGCTCAGCGTCCCCGTCCCGATTTGGGTGCCGACGTTAGTGGTGCCATCGCACGAGCCGGTGGGGATCGGCCCGCACAGGAAGAAGGTCACCGTGCCGGTCGGTGTGTCCGCGGTCTGGTTGCCGGTCACGGTGGCCGTGTCGTGGACCGCGACACCGGGGAAGACCGGGCCAGCGTTGGAGACCTGAGTCGCCAGCGTCGCCGTGTTCTTCTGGTTGATGTAGAGGCAGGTCACCACGCCCGACGGCTTCAGGTTGATCGTCGCCGTCCCGCCCGACTTGGTCACCGACGAGCCCGAGGTGGCGTCCGCCGTGCAGGTAAGGCTCTCGAAGGTGAACCCGCCCGGCTCGGCGCCCTCGCTCACCGTGTAGGTGCCCGCCTGAACGTTGGGGCCGGTATCGATGGTATTGCCCGTACTGTTCTGCGCTGCGTCCGTGCTGCCCAGCGTCTTGCCGGTGTTCCCGGCGTCGTTGAGGCAGAAGCTGCCGTCCGCCTGCACGCCCGCCGTGGTGTTACCCGGGCAGGTCACGCCGCCGTCGTTGCTGTTTGCCGGCAGCTTCTGGGACGCGGAGGTGAAGCTGAACACCTGGTTCTGGCCCCGCGGGTCGGTCTGCTTGATGATCTTGATCTCGCCGCAGTTGCTGATGTTCACCGGGATCGGCGCGATGAAGTCCTTGACCTCGGCGGTGAACGACGCCGACGCGCGGCTCTTCAGGAACGCGCTGCCGAACGCCTCGCATGTTCCGGGCGGGAAGACGCCGGCGGCGGTCAGGTCGATCGCCGTCTCGCCGAACTGCAGCGCCGGAACGGGGTTGATGTAGTTGGGCGAAGTGGGGAAGAGCGGGTCCATCACGGGGTCGAGGTTGTTGACCGCGCCGATCGAGTCGGTGCCGTTGAGCGTCACGTGGTTGCCCCAGCAGGGCAGCGTGTTGCTGGAGAAGCACTGGCTGGTTGACCCAGTGGTCACCCAGAAGAGCAGCCCCAGGGTTGGCTTGCCGCCGCCGTTGGTGAAGTCGTAGGTGACCAGCAGGTCGCCAGCTTTGCGGATGATGGTGTGCGGGCCCGGAGTACCCAGGTTCGGCGTGATCGCCTGGTTGATCTCGAAGTCCATGTTGGCCGAGCCGAGGACGTTGCTCCGCTCCCACGCCAGGTACAGGAAGTTGTGGCCGTTGGTGCCGACCTCGGATGCCTCGTAGAACCGGGTCAGGTCGCTCTTGTTGGGCGGGATCGACCCGCTGACCACCGTGACGGCGGCATTGTCTTCCTTGGTGCCCTGCCCGAATGAGTTGTCCCCCGTGCCACTGGGCAGGTCGAAGCCCGCGTTCAGGCCGGCGACATTCTGCCAGTCGGTGGTGCCGAACGTTGTCGGGTTGGTCTGGAGGTTGCCGTCACCGCCGGCGAACGTGCTGCCGGTGAGCGGCCCGGAACACGACTGGGTCGTGCCGCTCGCGGCGAAGTCACATCCGCTGGGGTTGTCCGCGAAGCTCGCCGCGGGGATGGCGATGCCGGTGCCGAGCACGACCGCGGCCGTGAGCACCCCCCACGTTCGGCCGCGAAGAATTCTCCGCGGCCCGCTGCGTGGCGCAAGTGTGCCCGCAGCCAAATTTGGTATGCGCATTTTTCCCGCTCCCTGTCGGAAGAATCATTTGAACGGCAGGACCCGACCGGCAGGGCGCGATCAACCAAGGAAGATTTCCTTAGTGAGCCGTGCAGGTCACCGCCAGGCGGTCATTGCCGCCGGTAAGCGGCAATGTCGCCTGAAATCATTGACGATGCCGTGGCCGGCGTCGGCACCTGAGAAGGCTGGTCCGGCGGGCCCCGTGCTGGGCGGGCCAGCCAGGCCCGATGCGTCCGCCACCGCGTGTGGCGTGGACCGGCATCCGCCGCGGCCCTCGCGCGGTGCCGGTAGGGTGCATGCCCCCGGTGACGGTGCTGCCCCGTATACGTTCGTGCCCGCCGAAACGCCTGCGGGCAGTCACGCGACTGCCCCAAGTTCAACCCCCACCCAAGTCTTTGAAGGTAAAGACTCGTTAAAAGACGATATGACGCTACTCTCCGTCAAATCAGGATGCAAGGGTTGAAACCCACTGTTACCCTCTGTACTGCGTCACTTTCGCTTGGTGCCGCCTGCGCTTCACCTGGCAGACGACGCGGAGCCGTACGTTGGCGGGCGCCATGACCGGTGCCTTCCACCTGCGGAAGAGCGGAGTGCCACAGGCTGACCGGTGACGCCGGTCACTGTGTGGAACCGGCACAAACGCCAGGGGGGCCGGGATGCCCGGCCCCCCTGCATGTGCCCTTCCTGCATGTGTCCTTTCGGCTGTTACGCGGTCATGCGACCGGAGCGGCTAGCTGCTCTTCCAGCGCTTGTACCCGTTGGCGTCGCGCCCGCGGCCCCAGATCACCACGTGGGGGACGACGGTCCCGCTGCCGTTGACCGCCCACTCGGTGGTGAGGAACGGGCCGACCGCTGGGTTGAACGGCTGGGTGACCATGTAGTCGCCCCAGGCGCTGGCGTTGCCGCTGCCGAAGAGGTTGAAGTCGTACCCCCACGGCTGGGTCGGGTTGACGTTGTCCTGGAGAATGATGATCCCGCCGGGGAAGTAGTGCGTGGTGCCGGTGCCGCCGCCCCAGGAGGCGGTGCAGCCCACGGCCCCGTAGACGTTCGGCGCGCAGCCGGCGTAGGCGAACGCGAACCCGTCGTTGAAGGTCGCGCTGGTCTGGATGAAGGACTTCGAGTTGAGCTTGAAGTACTCGTAGATGACGTAGGGGAACGGGTCGCCGCCGCCGGGGCCGGCGGTGATGGCCACGCCGAGGATCGTGTCCCCGGCGAAGGCCGAGTTGGCCTCGGCGTTGTATTCGGCCCGGGATATCCAGGCGGTCTCCCATCGGGGGTCGAGCCGGGAGCACCAGTTGGTGACCACCCCGTCCTGGCTGGCGCAACTGCCGCCGGAGAAGTTGTAAGCGGTCACGCCCACGTCATTGAAGAAGTACGTGCCGCTGTTCTCGGGCCAGTTGTAGATCCGCTCCGCGGTGCCACTGCCGCTGGAGGCGGTGTACCAGTTGGACACCCAGTAGAACGTGTCGAGCGAGCTTGCCCCGTAGGTCAGCCCGAAGGTGAAGTTGTCGTTCCTGGTCAGGTAGTTGAAGCCGAACCCGGAACACGACGCCAGCGAATCGATGGGGAAGCGGGCCAGCCCGGTGTCCACCCAGGATCCGGACGAGTTGTAGTGGTTCCAGGTCACGTAGACGTTGCTGTTCGAGTACGCGATCTTCGGGTAGTCGAGCAGGTCACCGGCGGTCCCGCCGAAGCTCGACGCGTTGAAGTGGTACACGCACCACGCCGTCGGCGTCTTTGACGCGGCCGTCGCGATCGTGAATCCTTCGGTGGCGCCGGAGCCCAGGGTGAGCCCCTCGTACACGAACCGGTCCCGGCCCGGGATGTAGGTGACGGTCTGGTCGCAGCAGAAGCCGCTCGACAGGGTGTACGGGTTCTGGTAGCTCCACGTCGACGTGGCGGCGCCTCCGCTCAGGGTGTAAGCGATGTCCCAGTTGCTGGTTTGCAGGATGACCTTGCCCGCGTTCGCCGTGTCCGGCTCATTGACCGCGGACTGCGCGCAACTGCCCGAGCAGGACGCCGGGATCGTGTTGTCCTTGAACACGGTGAACGTGGTCGGTGTGTTGCTCGTGGTCGGGCTGGTCTGCGGGCCGCGCAGCCGCGCGACATTCGACGCGGTGGCATGCGGTCCGACGGGCGGCTTGCGCAGCCCCGCCAGCATCTTCATCCCGCGGGCACGGGCCGCCTTCTCCGCTGCGGTCGGCACGAACGGCTTGTTGCTCGTCGCCGCGTGCACCAGACGGCCGTCCGCGACGCGCCCTGTCTTCGCGGCGGCGCTGTGCGTCCCCGCCGGAGCGGTGCTGAATGCGTCACCGGTCGCGGCCCCGAGGAGCCCAGAAACCAGCACCGATGCTGTCGCCGCCGCGGCAAGCACGTACCATCGCCGAACGGCCCAACTGCGTAGCACACCCATGTGCAAACTCCCCTTCTGGCGGTCTCAGCGACACGCCGGTCCCTTATTCCGTGGCCCGCGACTCACCTCCGCGGGAGTCGTGTGAACGGGCCAGGTCCTAACCCACTCCGGAGAACTTGTCTGGTGATCTTGAAGACGCGGCTAGCGCGTCAGGGCAGGACAGGGTCGCCAGAAGAGCACGCCCCGACGTGCCAAGAGGGATGGTGCGGATTTTCTGGGTGCTGAGCCCACAGCGCCTGGCAGGCTGAACGCAGCAGAACAACTGGCATTGCGGGCCCCCCCCGAGATGGAGTCCTCACTGAGGCTGAGGCGCAAAAGCGCAAAAACCCCCACTTCTACGCCGAACCTTGTCACATGACCATGATCTGGTCAATATACGATTTTAGTTATGGAAAAGTCGCACATTGTTGCTGGGTGCTGCCGGGCGGCCGGGATTGCTGCAAGCTGCAATGCGCACGTTGACGGCGAGCAAGGCCGCAGCCCTGAGCGCGGCCGCAAGGATCGGTAGGAGGCTCAGCCAGTGCGGCCCGGCCAGGCTGCAGGACTGCGGACGAGTCCTAAGGGCCGCAGACGAACAAACCGTCGGCGCGATCCCCCAACGGCCCAGGCCGTCGTACTGACATGCCGCCAGAACCTGCGGTTTGTTCCGAGGCGACTCCTAACAGTCCCCACCGGGGGGACACCAGATCGCGGCGCCCATCGTTCAGTTCCTGGCCATGCTGGACAACCGGTCGGCCTCCGGCTGACCGCACGACACAATGTTCGCAATTTTTTTCCAGAAATCGTGATAGTGTTTCGGGCATGGGCAGCAGGAGCTTCGTGAGTGACCACGGCCGTGTCCTGTTGTTTCTCGCGGACGACCGGGGGATGCGCCTGCATGACATCGCGACCCGCCTGCGCATCACCGAGCGAAGCGCCCACAGCATCGTGACCGACCTGACAGCGGCCGGCTACATCAGCAAGCACAATGATGACCGCCGCGACCGCTACCAGATCGTGGCGCACCAGCCGCTTCCAGAGCCCATTACCCGCGAGAAGACCTTCCGGGAAGTTCTTGCCCTGCTCCCGCGCACAGCCGCTGGCGAGCCGCCAGCGGAAAGGGGATACCGCTGAGCCCGCCGCTTCGCGGCGTGCATGCGTTCCGGACACGCCAGCCATCAGGCAACCTGTTCCGCCTCAACCTGATCGGTGAGCCCCCCATGTGGGGGTGATTCCTTAAAGCGGCTCGGCGGCCCAGTGCCAGCCCTGCTTATCCCATTCCGGGCGGACCACAGCCGCCTGGGCCGCGTCAGACAGCTGGGCCACGACCCGGACCAGCTGGCGGTGAAAGTCATCGGGGGTGTGTTTGCCTTCATGCGAGGCGACCGTCACCAGCGTCACGGCTGATCCCTCGGCGCCGCTCAGGCGGATCGTGACGGTGCCGTTGTAGTCACGGCCGACTGCTGCAATAGCCTCGGCACGGACGAGGTCGCTGCCATCATCTTTCGCGACCCACACCTCAGGCGCGGTCATGCGCCCCACCTCCCAGCTCGCTGGTCAAGAGCACCTCCACAGTGGCATACCTGCGTTGTGGCGGGCCGGCCGTGAGCTGGGCGGGATCCACCAAGCGAGGGGCGGCGCGCAGCCGGGCGGGCAACCTCATCCTCCTGCGACGAGCGGCGCGCGGCGAGCGGTCGGCCGCGAGGGAAGTCGATGGCCATCCCCGGCAGGGCGGCGCTGCGGTGAGGCGAACATGCGACAGCCCCGCGCGTTCCCGCGCGGGGCCTGCCGCCTGATCCGGTCAGATCGCGTGGACTTGCTCCGCCTGCAGGCCCTTTGGGCCCCGGCGGGTGGTGTACTCCACCTTCTGGTTCTCTTCCAGGGAGCGGTATCCGCCCATGTCGATCGCCGAGTGGTGGACGAAGACGTCGGCGGTGCCGTCATCGGGGGCGATGAAACCGAAGCCCTTATCGGGGTTGAACCACTTCACAGTTCCCTGTGCCATCTGCTTGTCTCCTTCTAAGACGAGCCCGGATCCGTGCCCTTCGCACGAATCAGCTGCTGGTTGCCCGCCACTGGAGGAGGAATTCCACAGCCAGAGGACTAGACGCCCACTGTCGAAATGCGGGCGTCTTCACGGTCGCAAACGTCGACAACAACTGTTTGGCTTAACGCCATCTTGTGGCCTGTGTATTCCTGCCGCCTGGTGTCCTTCCTGGCATTCGAGCCAGGGGAGCGCCGCGGGCCGCGTCTCTACCGCCTGCGGCGCCCCCGGTAGCTGGCGGACACGGCCACCGCGCCGCGGCCGGTAGCTGGGCTGGCAGGCAGCGTCGCCGCGCAGGCGGCCCGCGGCGCGGCCCGAGCCGCGGGCGGCCCGGCGATGGAGCGCAGCAGCGCGGAGCCTGGACTGACAGTCGCGGCCAGCGGGCTCACGCCCGCGCGGCGCATCAGCCCGTGCACGTCGGCGGCCTGGGCCGGGCTCTGCAGGGTAATGACCACACCTTCGGCGCCGGCCCGGGCGGTCCGGCCGGACCGGTGCAGGTAAGCCTTGTGCTCGGCGGGTGGGTCCGCGTGGATAACCAGGCCGATGCTGTCCACGTGGATTCCCCGGGCAGCGATGTCGGTGGCCACCAGGACCCGGGCCACGCCGGAGGCAAACGAAGCCAGGTTCCGCTCCCGGGCACCCTGGCCGAGGTTGCCGTGCAACTCCGCCACTGATACGCCTGTGCCGGCCAGCTGGCGGGTGAGCTTCTGCGCGCCGTGCTTGGTCCGTGTGAAAACCAGCGACCGGTGGCTGCCGCTCGCCAGCGCGGCGACCACGCCCACTCGGTCCCCCGGCGCGACGGTGAGCAGGTGATGGACCATGGCGCCGGGAGCGGCGGTGGCCGGGTCCACTGCGTGTACCGCCGGGTCGCTGAGGAACCGGCGGACCAGCACATCCACCGCGTTGTCAAGGGTGGCGGAGAAGAGCATCCGCTGGCTCTCCGGCGGGGTGGCCTCCATCAGCCGCCGCACCACCGGCAGGAAGCCAAGGTCGGCCATGTGGTCCGCCTCGTCCAGCACGCTGATCTCCACATCGCCCAAGTGGCAGTGCCCCTGCTCGATGAGGTCGGCCAGCCGCCCGGGACAGGCCACGACGATGTCCACACGGTTGCGCAGGGCCGTTACCTGTGCATTCTGCCCGGTACCGCCGAAGATGGTGGCCACCGTCAGGTCCATCGCCTGGGCCAGCGGCGTGAGCACGGCCTGGACCTGGCTGGCCAGTTCCCTGGTGGGCACCAGGACCAGGCCACGCGGGCGGCCCGCGGTGGTGAATCCGTCGGCCAGCCCCGCGACCAGCGGGATCGAGAACCCGAGCGTCTTACCGGAACCGGTCCGGCCGCGGCCCAGGATGTCCCGCCCGGCCAGTGCATCCGGCAAGGTGGCCGCCTGGATCGGGAACGGCACGGTGAGGCCGGCTTCGGCCAGTGCGTCGACCAGCGGCCCGGGAACGCCCAGTTCGGCGAAGCTCGCGTGCAGTGTGGCCACCCCGGCCATGGTGGGCGGGGGACCGGCTTCCCGCGTCCGGCCGTCCGGCGCCCGCGCGGACTGCGCAAGGCGGGAGGGCGCGTCGGCCAAGGCTGAGGACCTGGGCTTCGTGCGGCCGCGGCGACGCCGGCGGGCATGCGCAGTTTCGGTGGACGTAATGGTCACAAGGAATCTCTTTCGGATCTGGGTGGCCGCATTTTGGAGGCCACCACGTCAGATCCGTGGAAACCAGCTCGCTCACCGAGCGAGGTACGACCGGCGCGCCATGATGACGCCGCCTCACGATATGCCGTGTACCGATAGCGTACCGCACGCCGTGCCGAGGGCACGCAGATCCGGCCCGCCGCCCGGCGAGGCCCGCGGTTGAGGAGTGGACGAGCCGCGGGCTCCTTCGGGCCGGCCGCCCATCCCGGGCACCGACCTCCCACATGAGAACGCGACGATCTTCGAACGCACTGTGACCTGCATCAAGCCCAGCGGCGTTGCCCCGGCGACGCCGACCCCGCCTTCTGGGACGGCCTGGACGGGCCGCTGGACAGGCCCGGAGAACTCGCCAGGGACCGAGGCAACAGCTGGTCCCCGTTCGCAGGGCATGCGGACACGGCCGCGCTCGCCGTCACTTTCAAAGATCAGGCCCCGCGCCCCGGGCCTCCCGGCAGATGATGATCCAAACCGGGCGCCGCAGTGGACATGGGAGAAGGTGCAGCTCCAGTCCGTCATCGCGGTACGTCGTCGCCGGTGAGGAGGGCCAGAACCTCGCCCAAGGTGCGCTCCTGGCTCGAGGGCTCTGGCAGCGGGAGATGCGCTTGGATCTGGTAGCGGTTGCGGCGGCCGTCCTTTTGCTTGACGATGTAGCCGGCCTGGGCCAGGTCGGTGACGATGCCGTAGGCGGTGCGCTCGGTGATGTCCAGCCTGGCCGCGATGTCGCGCAGGCGGACGCCCGCGTCGTTTGCGATGCACAGCAGGGCCCGGCCGTGGTTGGTCAGGAAGGTCCAGGTTGGGGCAGCCAACGATCCCATCCAATTCTGGAAGTTATTTGCTAGTTTTATACAACTAGTGTAGCGTCGCTGGCAAGGCACCGACCTCAGCCGCCGACGGCGGCCAGCTACCCGGGGTTACCGAAGTTGTTCATGTCCAAGGCCTGGTCAGCATGATCGGCCCTGCACATGGCCACGATGCCGCCGCGCACCGGCTGAGGCCACCGGTGTCCCGCGCAGGCCGCCGGGCCGGACCGCCCGGGGAATTTCGAGTCCCTGCCAAAATCGGAACGGCTGAGTGCTGTAGCGGGCATGAGGCTGACTACGCACAGATCGGCCCAAATCGGGGTGGCCGGGCGCTGTCGGGCTTCGGCACCTGATGCGGGCCGGCGGCCGCGATCTGGCGGGCTGGGGCACTTCGTGGCCGCCGTTCGGCACCGCACTGCGCACGCTCCTGTGCGGGCCTGCGAGGATGGCAGGCATGGATGCCACGCAATTGGAGAAGGTCCGCTCGGGTCGCGGGTTTTTCGCGGCGCTTGACCAGAGCGGCGGCAGCACCCCGAAGGCGCTGGCCGAGTACGGCATCGACGAGAGCC
>Ga0207646_10001221_pt1 | contig 32278 bp, 28 predicted proteins | sample KBSK5502metaG_FD_184343 | JGI IMG/M metagenome (GOLD analysis project Ga0207646, IMG submission 184343) | Corn, switchgrass and miscanthus rhizosphere microbial communities from Kellogg Biological Station, Michigan, USA - KBS K5-50-2 metaG... | ecosystem: Host-associated > Plants > Roots >... | reverse complement strand
GCAACGAGGTAGTCGCGTCGCGGGCCAAGCTGCCGGTTCGGCTTCGCGCTCCGCTCCTCTCCGGCGTGAACTCTCTCGCCAATCGGATCACCTGCACGCCGCCGGTCACCACCGTCCCCAAGAAGCCGCCGAAGCCACCCCACGAGCCGCACGGCCACCACGAGCACCACGGTCACGGACCGGGGGGCGGCAAGGGTGGCGGCGACGCCGGCGGGAACGACCAATGAGCACGCTGACGCGCGTTGCGGGCCGCTACGAGCTCATCCGGCCACTCGGGCACGGCGCGATGGCGACCGTCGATCTCGCTCACGACACAGAGCTCGATCGGCGCATCGCGCTCAAGCGGCTCGCCGAGAATCTCGCGCGTGACGAGGACCTGCAGCGGCGCTTCAGCCGGGAGGCGCGCCTGGCCGCGCGGCTCGCGCACCCGAATGTCGTGCGGGTCTTCGACGTGGGCGAGGACGACGGGCGTCGGTTCATCGCCATGGAGTACGTCGAGGGCGAGACGCTCGCCGAGCTCGTCGCACGGCGCGGGTCGCTGCCGGTCTCCGAGGCCGCGACGCTCGGTATGCAGATGTGCGCCGGGCTCGCTGCCGCCCACGCCGCCGGTCTCGTTCACCGTGACGTGAAGCCGCAGAACCTCCTGCTGGGCAGCGACGGTGTGCTCAAGCTGGGCGACTTCGGTATCGCGGCCGGACACGAGGGAACACGTCTCACGCTCGCCGGCACCGTGCTCGGCACCGCCGGGTATCTGGCTCCCGAGCAGGCGCGCGGCGAGCAGGTCACGGCCGCGGCGGACATCTACGCCGTCGGCGCCGTGATCTACGAGCTGCTCACGGGACAGCCCGCGCGCACGGCCGGGTCGCTCGCCGAGATCGGTGCGGCCGGCGGCTTCGATCCTCACGAGCTCGCCTCTCGCGTTCCGGCTGCCCCACCCGAGCTGGTCGCGGCGGTGACCGCGTGCCTGTCGGTCAGGCCCGAGGACCGACCTCCGTCCGCCGCAGCCCTCGCGCGCCTGCTCGCCCCCGTCGCCGCCGAGACCGAGACGCTGTCGCTGCCTCCCGACCCGGCGCAGCGCGCGACCGAGATCCTTGCGCGGCCCGGAAAGGCACGCCGGTGGTGGACGGGGCGGCGTGTGGCTGTGGTCGCGGCGCTCGTGGCGGCCGGGATCGCCGGCCTCGCGACCGCCGTGACTTTGAACACCGGCGGGCACGCGTCGCCGCCGAGCCGATCACCGCACGCCGTCGCTCCGCCGTCAACCGGAGCGAGCGTCGTCGACCAGGCACGCAATCTCGCGTCCTGGCTCCGGCAGCACCAGGGCTGAGCGGTTCTACGCGAGAGGTTGTGTACCGCCGCTGCGGCAGAATTGCAGCGGATGGGCCACGCATTGATCGCATATCTGGCCGCGGCGGTCGCGGCCACCTCGCACGCCGCCGCGCCTCCCAACGGCGCGTCAGCCGCCCTCGCCGCCCACCCGCTGCACGGCAGCGTCGTCCTTCGCGCGCGGCCCGACGGGCCGCGTCTCGTTCGCGTCGGCCCGCGCGGTCCTCTCGGGGGTCCGCTCGTCTTCGGCGTCGTCGGCGTCCGCGGCCGCTGGGTCGAGGTGACAGCTGAAGCGTTGCCGAACGGTCACTACGGCTGGGTCGAGTTCGGCCGTGACGTCTCCGTCCAGCCCGTCCAGTGGAAGCTGCGCGCGTCGCTCTCCCGACGAGAGCTCGAGGTACTCCGAGACGGCCGGCTCATGCGGACGATTCCGGTCGGGATCGGTGCGCCCGGCTCGCCGACTCCCACCGGCCGCTTCGCCGTCGCCGAGAAGGTGACGGGTCCCTTCGGTCCCGCCTACGGTTGCTGCATCCTCGCGCTGACCGCGCGTCAGCCACACCTCCCGCCCGGCTGGAACACGAACATCACGTACTACGTCGCGATCCACGCGGGGTCCGGGCAAGGCTCGGCGGTGTCGGCCGGTTGCCTCCACACCACTGAGGCCGACGTCCGCTACCTGATGCGGACCATTCCACTTGGGACTGCGGTACAGATCCTGCGATGATCGGCGTGCGATGAGCGCGGCGATCGACTCTCACGACCACGAGGAGGAGGACCTCCCGGCCTGGAGCCTGCCGGCGGAGGCTGTCGACCGGATCCGCGTGCCGGTAGCGCTGCCCGAACAGGTGACGCGGGAGTGGGCGTGGGGCGGCTCGACCGGCGCCGGTGTGCGGGTCTGCATCCTCGACAGCGGTGTCGAGCTCGACCATCCGCTCGTTGGTCACGTTGACCGCTCGGTTGCAGTGCAGCGGAACGAGGAGGGCGAGCTGGAAGTCCTCGATGACGAAGCAGGCGACCTCTGCGGACACGGAACTGCTTGCGCCGGAGTCGTGCGCTCGCTCGCGCCCGACGTCGAGCTGACGAGCGTCCGCGTTCTCGGGGCCGGTTACAAGGGCGGCGGCGAGATCCTGCTGCGCGGACTGGAGTGGGCCGTCGAGCAGGAGTTCCAGGTTGTGAACATGAGCCTCTCGACGACGCGCACGAAGTACGTGGATCGGCTCCACGTGCTCGCCGATCGCGCCTACTTCAAGCGCGTTCTTCTCGTCGCCTCGGCCCACAACATGCCGGTGGAGAGCTTCCCGTGGCGCTTCGCGAGTGTCATCTCGGTCGGGAGCCACGAGGAGGCCGACGGACTGACCTTCTACTACAACCCCACGCCGCCGGTCGAGTTCTTCGGGCGCGGCCTCGACCTCGACGTCGCCTGGCTCGACGGCGGCACGCTGCGGTGCACCGGCAACAGCTTCGCGACGCCGCACATCGCGGGCATCTGCGCGCTCATCCTCGGCAAGCACCCCAACCTGACCCCGTTCCAGCTCAAGAGCGTCCTCTACCAGACGGCCTCGAACGCAAAGGAAGCAGCATGAGTGATCTTGAAGCGGCTGTCGCCGCGGGTGTGATCGGGGCAGAGGACGCGCACCGCGCGCTCCTGCAGGCGACCGTCGAGGTGGCGCGCGCGATCTTCGGCGCCAAGGCTGCGTCCGTCTTCCTCCTCGACGAGGAGACGGAAGAGCTCGTCTTCGAGGCGGTGGCCGGCGAAGGCGAGGGTGAGCTGATCGGGATGCGGTTCCCGGCAGGCACCGGGATCGCCGGCTGGGTCCTCACCACCCGCCAGCCGCTGATCGTTGACGACCTGAGCGCCGACACGCGCTGGTCGCGCACGGCGGCGGAGTCGACCGGCTACGTGCCTAAGAGCATGATGGCGGTGCCGCTGCTCGCCGAGGAGCGGGTGCTCGGCGTCCTCAACGTGCTCGACCGGCCCGAGGAGTCGAGGGTCAGGCTCTCGGAGGTCGACTTGCTCGGGCTGTTCGCGAACCAGGCTGCGATTGCGCTCGATCTCCTGCAGCGCGCTCGCCTGGCACGCGCGGCGCTCGCCGGCGAGGGTCGCCTCGGGCCGCTTGCGAGGGTGGCGGCGCGCCTCGAGGGCGATGATCACGAAGCTGCGTTCGATCTGCTCCGCGCGCTCGAGCGCCTGCTCCGAGAGACGGACTAGCCGGCGAGCGCGCCCGCCGGAAGGCGTGCGATCACGACGTTCTCGGTGGCGGAGAGTGTCGCTTCGTGACCGGTCACGGCGGCGATGAACTCTTCCCGCTCTACTGCGAAGAGCCGGAGCGGCTCGAGCGCGCGCACCGTCGCCGTCCGCGGCACGTCCCGCAGGAGGGCGATCTCTCCGAAGAAGTCTCCCGGCCCGAGCTCTCGAATCTTGCCGTCGTCGAGGTCGACGGCGGCTTTACCGGCGGCGATCACATAGAAGTGGTTGCCCACCTCGCCGCGCGAGACGACGATCTGATCGCCCGAGACCGAGATGGCCGTGGCTCCGGACGCGAGGCGCTCGAGCACGGGCTCGGGCAGCTCCGTGAAAATCGCGATTCTCCGCAGTAGCTCGAGCGGCTCCTCCGCGATCACTGTCTCGTCGTCGATCCGGCGGAGACTCGGCCAGAGCGCGACGGTGACAACGGGCACGAAGCATCCGGCCGCGATCAGCGCGCCTCGCGCTCCCAGCCAGCTGACGATTGCCGGCGTCACGACGGAGCCGATCGCCATCCCACCCAGAACGAGCATGCCGAGGAAGGCGAACACGCGGCCCATCACCTCGTTTTCGGCGGAGCGCTGAACGAGCGTCACCCCGTTGACCTGGCAGAAGATCGCACCGACCCCGAGGGCGCCGACGAGGACGAGTGCCGGTGCGAGGGACGAAACCGCCGCGGTGAGCGCGAGCGGTATCCCCGAGAGCAAGAGGCCGATTGCGAAGCCGCCGGCGAGGCGGCGCCGGGTGGCCAGGGCGGCGACGACGAACGCGCCCGCGATGCTGCCGATGCCGACGGCGGTATTCAGCCAGCCCAGGGTGGCGTTGCTGCCGTTCAGCAGCTGCAGCGCGAGTACGACCAGCAGAACCTCGAGCGCTCCGTCGACGATCGCCTGAGCGCCGCTCAACCCGACCACGACGCGCAGCGCGGGCCGATGAACCACGGCCCTCAACCCGGCCGTCAATTCGGCAACCACGTCTGGGTGTTCCGTCGGCTCCGGCGGCGGGTCGGCCGGCACCCGGAGGACGAACAGTGCCGACCAGAGGGTGAGCGCGGCGGTGAACGCAAAGACGGCCGATGGGCCGCTGAGTGCAAGGAGGACGCCGCCGAGGGCTGGGCCGGCGAACATCCCGACGCTCGAGATCGTGTTGCCCACGACGTTCGCGGCAGTGAGCTCGTCGGGCGAGTCCACGAGGGACGGCATCAGTGCGGCCTCTGCGGGGGCCCAGGAGACGGCGACGACGGTCGAGATGACCGCGAGCACGTAGACGATGTAGGGGCTGCCGCCCGAGCTCGCGACCACCGTCATCGCGACCATGATGGCCGCGCGCAGGAGGTCCGACGTCAGCATCACCCGGCGGCGAGACCAGCGATCGGCGAGGAGGCCGATCCATGGGCTCGCAAGCGCTGCCAGCACGAAGCGGGCGAAGAACACCAGACCGACGGCGCGTGCGCCGCCGGCGTCGTATGCGTAGACCGGAAGCGCCACTCCGTACGCCCAGATGCCGAGTGTCGAACCGGCACCTGCGATCTGGACGTTGCGGACGCGGGGGTTTGCGAAGACCCTTCCGAATGCCTGCAGCGATGCCGCGACGCCACCCACGCGAGGCAGGATCGCAGGCGCGCTTGCGAATTTGAAGGGCCGGTGGGAAGATTTGTCCTCCCAGGCACGTCTTGAGAGATAACAGCGTCCAAACGAGGCGCAACGGACTTCCCCAAGGAGGAGCAATGTCGGACGAGCAGCGCGGCCACTACGGCGCCAACGACGAAGGTGACGAGGTCGAGGGCCATGGCCATTTCGGCGCCAACGACGAGCAGCGCGGCCATTACGGCGCCAATGACGAGCAGCGCGGCCACTTCGGCGCCAACGATGAGAGTGACGAGGTCGAGGGTCACGGTCACTTCGGTGCCAACGACGAGCAGCGCGGCCACTTCGGCGCGAACGACGAGCAGCGGGGCCACTTTGGCGCCAACGACGAGGACGACGAGGTCGAAGGGCACGCACGGTTCGGCTGAGTCGAGGAGCGCGACTCTTTGAAGGGCCCGGCGGACGCTGGGCCCTTCGTTTGTGCGCATGCGCTGAGGCATGGAAGATCTCAGCAGCCGGGCGCGTCTAGAGGATGAGAGCTTGATCCGGGCCGAAGGAGGAGCGAGATGTCGGACGAAGAGCGCAGAGACGACGAGATCGAGGTCGAAGGCCACGGCGCCAGGCCGGGCGAGAACGACGAGCCCGTCGAGGACGCCGACGACGAGTTCGAAGCGCACGTACAGCGCTTCTCGAACGTACGAATGGATTAGCCCCGCAACACGAAGTTGACCTGACCCGTCACGCACGAAGGCCCGGCTCGAGCGCCGGGCCTTCTTGCGGTCCGATCGCTACAACGACCTGGCTATGGCTTCGGCTGCGGCGACGAGGCGATCGGCCTCCTCGACCCGCGTATCGCCGTCGAGCGCCGTGAGGTTCGTCGCTACGAGCTCTCGCGCCCCTCGTGCCACGGCGGCTGCCAGTGCGGCCGCTGCCGCGACGTCGGCATGCACGCGTGGCTCGACACGCGCACCTGCCGCGGCGCAGAGCTCGGCCAGGTCGGCGGCCAGGCGGGCCAGTCTGAGCGGCGGCTCGGCGGCCGCGGCGGTGATCTGCCCCAGCGCCCAGTCGCGCTGCTCGGGCCGTGCCTTCTCGTCGGCGGCTGCGCGCGCCTCGAGCGCTCGCCGGTACGCCTCTGCGTCCTCGTCGACGATCTGCACCGCGCGCTCTCGCAGAGCCTCGGCCTGGGCGGCTACCCCGGTTGCGTCCGCCCAGGTCTCGGGGGAGAGCCGCGCGGCCATCTGCACGACCGCTGCGGCTGTCGCGAGTGCGGCCGCAAGCGCCGAACCCGCGCCCGGAACCTCGCGGGGCGCGGCCAGCTCCTCGAGTAGCGCGGGAAGGGTGAGACCGGTGAGCACTGCCGCAGTGTCTCAACCGGCGACGTCCCGCGTGAGTTAGACCGCCTCGAGGAGCCGGCGCAGCTCTGAGACGATGAACGGCGAGGGCTCGTAACCGGCGTTGGCAACCGCACGCTCGAGGTCGGCCCGGAGCTGGAGCCGGAAAGCGGCGTCCTGCTCGGCACGCGCGACGAGCTCGTCGAGCATCGCCCGCGCAACCGGCAGCTCCTGCGCCGCACGCACCCACCCTTCGGGTGCAGGCGGAAGGAGGCGTAGTAGCCGTCCGATCTGTTCCTCGTCGAAACCGTTCATCTCAATCTTCATGACGGGCGAGAGGCCCGACCTCTTCCATCGAGTTCTGTACGAACTTTTTCAAGACAGCGCGAGATCCGGCTGGCGATGGTTCCGGCCGGGATCTCGAGCCGTTCGCCGATCGTCCGGTAGCTCTCGTCCTGGCAGAAGAAGCGATCGAGGATCTCCCGGCACGGGTCGCCCACCTTGTCGAGTGCGGTGCGTACGGACATTGCGTCGTCGAGCTGGGAAAGCACATCGTCGACCTCGCGCTCGTCGGGCTCGGAGTCGGAGGGCATGTCGCGCGCGTTCAGGCGCAGCCGGTCGATGCAGAGCCTGCGCGTGAGCTGGGCGAGCCAGGGCCGGACGGCGTCGTCACTCCGCAACTCCGGCAGCCTCTCATACGCGCGGGCGAAGACCTCCTGGAACACGTCCTCCGCGTCGTGCTGCGGAAGACGGAAGCCGCGGCCGCAGATCGCGTAGACGTAACGCGAGAAGCGCTCGACGAACTCGTTCCAGGCATCGGGGTCGCCCGCCCGACAGCGGGAGACGAGTTGCGCATCGGTCTGTTCGACGGCCATCCGGTCGGAAGATACGACTTTGCGGCGAAAAGATCAGCCCAGAGTCCGGTCGAGCGCCGCCACGACCAGCTCGGCGTGTTCATCTGTGAACGCCAGCGGCGGCCGGATCTTGAGCACGTCGTCCTGCTTCCCGGTGAGTCCCACGAGGACGCCGGCTTCCCGGAGCTCGTCGGCGACGCGGGCCGCCAGTTCCCCGTTCGAGAGCTGGACGCCGGCGAGGAGGCCGACGCCTCTGACCTCGACGATATCCGGCTTGCGAAGGCTCTCGACGGCGGCGCGCAGCCGCTCGCCGACGCCCGCTGCGCGCTCGGGCAGCCGCTCGTCCTCGAGCACGTCGAGTACCGCAAGCGCGGCGCTCGCAGCCACCGGGTTGCCGCCGAACGTCGAGAAGGTACGTCCCGCGTAGGGGAACCGCTCGGCAAGCTCACGCCGTGTGACCACGGCCGCGACCGGATAGCCGTTGCCCATCGGCTTGCCGATCGTGACGACGTCGGGGGCGATGCCGTGGCGCGCGAATGACCAGAGCTCTGGGCCGCACCTGCCATGACCGGCCTGCACCTCGTCCGCGACGTAGAGGCCGCCTGCGGTGTGCGTCTGGTCCACCAGCAGCCGGAGCTCTGCGGACTCGGGCACATGGATCCCGTCGCTCATGAGTGCCCCGTCGAGGAACGTCGCGGCGAGATCGCCGCCCAGCACCTCGATCGCGGCGTCCAGCGCGCCGGCGAGATCCGCGCCGCTCCCCGGTGCGGGTATGCGGGCGACGCGGGCGGCTGGGTGGGGCGTCGGCCAATCCTCCGGTGAGAGCAGGGTCGCCGCGGCAGTGACGCCGTGGTAGGCGTTCTCCGTCACGATCGCTCCGCCTCGTTCCGTCGCGCCGGCTGCGAGACGCCAGGCGAGGTCGTTCGCTTCGCTGCCGGAGTTGACGAGCAGCACGGTGTCGAGGCCCGAGTCCGGCGGGAAGGTGGCGAGCAGTCTCTCGGCGAGCTCGACCAGCGGTTCGGCCAGGTACCTCGCGTTCGTCGCGCCGAGCCTCGTCTGGCGGACGACCGCTTCGGTCACGCGGGGGTGGCAATGCCCGACGACCGGGACGTTGTTGTAGGCGTCGAGAAGCCGTCCTCCGTCCGGCTCGTAGATCCAGACGCCCTCGGCGCGGACCGCATGAACCGGGCTTGCATAGGTGAGCGGGGTCAGGAGCGCGCCGAGCGCCTTGTTCCGGCGCCCGGCGAGCGCCGGACTCGCGGTCGAGCTTCGCGTCGCGCCGAGCTCGTGGGCGATCTGCGCCGGGTCGAGTCCGTCGAACAGTTCGAGCAGCTGCCACGAATCCTCGTCCCAGGCTTCGATGTACTCGGCGTTCCCGGGGAAGCGGCGCGAGCGCCAGGCGCTGATCGAGACGATCGCCGCGAGCCGCGCCGCCACCAGATCGCCCATCAGCTCCAGCTCGAGCGGCTCGAGCGGAAGCCGCGCCGAGAAGCCGTCGAGCGAGATCCGAGCGACCCGGAACACATCCTCGATCGGCCGGCCGCGCAGAACCGACGCAAGCGCAACGGCGACGTCGGCCGCGAGCGCCGAATGGCAGCAGTCACCGAAGTCGAGAATCCCGGTGACCCGGCCGCGCTCGTCGAGCAGGAGGTTGTCGAGGTTGAAGTCCCCGTGCACGACCTGGCCGCGCAGGCGTTCCCACCGCGGCTGCACCCGCTCTTCGTACCGGTCGAGGACGCGGGCGACGAGTGCCTCCCGCGCCGGGTCGCCGATCTCGCCGAGCAGCGGCCGGAGCTGCGGCGTGGAGCTGACGTTCCAGAGCAGCTCGCGGCCAGCCGCCGGGTGGAAGAACGAACGGAGGGCGAGGCAGAGACGAGCGTGGACGCCGGCGAGCTCGCGCACGGCGGCATCGTCGAGCTCGGGTCCACCCTTGTGGCCGTGCCGCCGCTCGAACAGCCGCACCTGATGTCCGTCGAATTTCGCCCGTGGAGCCAACGAGCGGGCCAGCGGCAACTCCGGATCGACGGCGCCAGCGTGGGCGATCACGGCCTCCTCGAAGTCGAGCACGGTCGCGTCCTCGCTGGGGTTCGAGATCTTGAGGACCCCGCCGCGGGCCCCGTCGTCCAGGAGGAACGCCTGGTCGCGCTCGCTGCCGAGTGCCGACGCGGTTCCCCGGAGGCCGAACAGGTCTGCCGCGATCCGTGCAGCCTCGTCCGGAGTGAACTGCGGAAGCGCAGAGTCGAGTACGGAACTCACGGCGAACGGATGGTATTCCGCCGGAGGTCGGAGCGACCGGCTATTCGACACGAGCCGGGGCGTTCAAAGATCCCTCGTCCGAGCGAATCGGCTCCCCCTTTCGCGGGAGGAGCGCTCCCCGGCCAGCACCTACGTTGCGCCCACTGATTCGGCGGCTACTGCGGCTCGTTCTGCGGCACAGAGCGGTCGCGACAAGGAGGTACACGTGGGGGCAAACCTCACCGTACGCGACGCATCTCGGCTCAAGGCCTGGCATGCCGGCTTGATTGCGCTCCTGCTGGCCATGGCGCTGGGCGGGATCCGCTCCGGCGCCTCGTGGGGCGCTTCGGCCTACGACCCCGCGAGCGACCCGTACTCGATGCAGAACATCACCGCCGGCGACGGCACGCAGGCGTGGTGGAACGCCGGCGACACCGGCAAGGGGGTCGACGTCGCTGTCATCGACACCGGAGTTTCTCCGGTACCAGGGTTGAACGCGCCCGGCAAGGTGATCAACGGACCTGACCTGTCCCTCGAATCGCAGAGCCCGAACCTGCAGAACCTCGATGCGAACGGCCACGGGACGTTCATGGCCGGCCTCATCGCCGGCAACGACGGCCAGCCCGGGGGCTACCGCGGCGTCGCCCCTGACGCGCGCATCGTCTCCCTCAAGGTCGGAGTGGCGGACGGCGGCACCGACGTGAGCCAGGTGATCGCTGCCATCGACTGGGTCGTGCAGCACCGCCACGACAACGGGATGAACATCCGGGTCCTCAACCTCTCGTACGGCACGAACTCGACCCAGCCGTACGCAATCGACCCGCTCGCCTACGCGGTCGAGCAGGCGTGGAAGGCGGGGATCGTCGTCGTCGCGGCGGCCGGGAACTCGGGCTTCCAGAAGGGCGTGAACGCCCAGGGTCTCGCCGATCCCGCATACGACCCGCAGATCCTCGCGGTCGGCGCTGCGGACACGGCCGGGACCGCGGTCCCCTGGGACGACAGTGTCGCGCCGTTCTCGGCGAGCTGCAACAACGGTTGCAGCGCACCCGACCTGGTTGCGCCGGGCTCGCACATGCAGGGCCTCCGCGTGCCGGGCTCGTACATCGACCAGAACTACCCTGCTGGCGCAATCAGCGACCAGTACTTCCGCGGCAGCGGCACCTCCGAGGCGGCCGCGTTCGTCTCCGGCGCGGTGGCGGATCTCCTGCAGCGTTATCCGCAGCTGACGCCGGATCAGGTGAAGGAGATGCTCACCACCACCTGCGACAAGCTGAACGCGAACAACTGGAAGCAGGAGGGGTGCGGCGAACTCGACATGAACAGGCTGCTGGGGGCATCGATCCCCTCCGTATCCGCCTCGCTGCAGTACAACGCGCTGTCGACGGGAACAGGGAGCCTCGAGGCCGCGCGCGGCAGCGACCACATCTCGATGAACGGCGTCGTGCTCCAGGGCGAGCAGGACATCTTCGGCCAGAGCTTCAACTCGGCGGGCATGGCGGCGCTCGAGGCGGCCGGTTCGAGCTGGTCGGGCGGGATGTGGAACGGTTCCCTCTGGACGGGTAGCTCGTGGAGCGGGTCGAGCTGGAGCGGCTCGAGCTGGTCGGGTAGCTCGTGGAGCGGTTCCTCGTGGTCGGGCAGCTCGTGGAGCGGAAGCTCCTGGAGCGGCTCGTCCTGGTCCGGAAGCTCGTGGAGTGGCTCGAGCTGGAGTGGCTCGAGCTGGAGCGGCAGCAGCTGGTCAGGTGGGTCATGGCTTGGAGCGAGCTGGGGCCGATAGTTAGCGGGAGAGGCCGGTGATCGCCCGGCCTCTTTCCCCGCGACCCGCGCCGAGCGAGCCACCGCGCCCGCTCGGCGTTGCCGTGCGTGAGGCCCTTCGCGCGCCGCTCAGAGTCTGGGCCTTCAACGGCTTCCTGGCGCTCGCCTGCGCGGTCGTGTGGAGGTTCGCGATCGACAACTTCGGCCCCCCGTCGTTCGTGCACGGCCCGTACCTGTCCTGGTGGGCCCTCGCGCTCGCGTTCTTCTTCGCCGAGGTCTTCGTGGTCCACTTGCAGTTCCGCAAGCAGGCGCACACGCTCTCGCTGACGGAGATCGGGCTGACGCTCGGCCTTTTGCTCGGCGCCCCTGCCGGGCTCTTGATCGGGCAGCTCGTAGGCACGCTGGTCGCCCTCATCGTCACCCGCTGGAAGAGCCAGCGCCAGCTCGTCAAGTTCGCCTTCAATCTTGCCGAACTCCCGCTGTGCAGCGGAGTCGCGCTCGTCATCTTCCGCTCGCTCGCCGAGCCGGGGGACTCGGCACCGCACATCTGGGTGCTCGTTCTCTTCGCCTGCGCCGTGGCGCACGTGCTCGGCATCCTGCTCGTCTCCGCCGTCATCGCGATCGCCGAGGAGCGATTCCACGCTCCGCAGCTCCTTCGCACTCTCCTCACCTCGACCGTCGGTGCGCTCGCGACGGCATCGCTCGGCCTCGCCGTCGTCGAGCTGCTCGGGGCCCGCCCTCTCGCGGTCGTCCTGCTCATCATCCCGGTCCTGGCGTGCGTCGCGGCCTTCCGCGGGTACATGGAGCAGCGCGAGCAGCGGGAGCATGTGGAGTTCCTCTACGAGTCGATGCGGGCTACTCAAGGCGCGCCGGAGTTCGGGCTCGCCGTCGGGCAGCTCCTCGTCGCCGCGCGCCGGCTGCTCCGCGCCGAGTACGCCGAGATCCTGCTTCTACCGGCCTCAGAGGGTGACGGGCCGCTGCGGAGCGTGAGCGGCGCGGAGGGTGAACTGCTCATGCATCCGGAGGAGCGCTTCAGTCCGGCGGATGCCACGGCTTTCAGAGCGGTCGCCTCCACGAGCTCCGCGATGCTGCTCACCCAGCGGCGCGCGGCCAAGGCCTTCGACTCGTTCCTCCGGTCGCGCGGGCTCGAGGACGCGATCGTTGCACCCCTAAACGGAGAGAATCGAACGTTCGGATTGCTCGTGGTCGGAGAGCGCCTCGGCGACGTCAGCACGTTCGTCGACTCCGACGTCGAGCTACTCGAGACCTTCGCCGGCCATGCGAGCATCCTGCTCGAGAACGGCCGGCTCGAGCACTCGCTCGCCGAGGTGACGCAGCTCAAGGAGCAGCTGCGCCATCAGGCGTATCACGACGGGCTCACTGGCCTGCCCAACCGCCTCAACCTGCTCGAAGCAGTGGAGCACGAACTCACGCGCGGCGCGGTCTCCACGGCACTCCTCTATCTCGATCTCGACCGGTTCAAGGCGGTCAACGACACGTGGGGACACAGCGCCGGCGACGAATTGCTCGCGGAGTTCGCACAGCGTCTCGCCGAGGCGGTTCGTGCGCAAGATCTTGCCGCCCGCATCGGCGGCGACGAGTTCGCCGTGCTCGTCCGCGAGGCCGACGCAGAGGCCGCGGTCTCCACGGCGCGGCGGATGCTCGAGAAGATCGATGGCACGTACGCGCTCGGGTGTGGCGATGTCGCGTGCCACGTCAGCGTGGGAATCGCCGTGGGCGCCGCGGGCACGACCACCGGCGAGGACCTCATCCGCAACGCGGATATCGCCATGTACAGCGTGAAGCGGTCGGAGCGTCCGTACACGCTCTACGAGGCGGATCTGCACGAGAAGCTCCGCGCCCAGAGGCAGCTCGGACTCGACCTCGAGGCGGCGCTCGAGCGCCGCGAGATCAAGGTCCACTACCAGCCAGTCGTGCGGTTGGTGGACGGCGAGATCGAGGGCTTCGAGGTGCTGGCCCGGTGGCCGCATCCGACCCGCGGGCTGCTCAGCGCGGCCGACTTTCTGCCGGCCGCGGAGGAGGCCGGGCTGACGATCGACCTCGGGCGGCTCGTCCTCCACCAGGCTCTGGAAGCCGCCCGCCGCTGGCCGAAGCGGTTGAGCATCTGGCTCAACCTCGCTGCTGCGGAGCTCGCCAACGAGCGGCTGGTCGAGACCCTCGCCGAGGCACTAAAGGGCTACGGCGTCGAGCCGAACAGGCTCGTGATCGAGGTGACCGAGTCGGGCGTGATCCAGGGAAGCGACGGCGCGCTCATTGCGATGCAGCGCCTGCGAGAGCTCGGCGTGGGGTTGACGATCGACGACTTCGGCACCGGCTACTCGTCGCTGAGCCGCCTGGCCGAGTTCCCGATCGAGTCGCTGAAGATTCCGAAGCCGTTCGTCGACAAGCTGGTCGGCGAGGAGGCGGACGAGGCGTTCGTCGACGCGATCCTGCGGCTCGCCGACTCGCTTGGCCTCGCGGCCGTGGCCGAGGGGATCGAGCATCCTACGCAGGCCGAGCGTCTGAGGCAGATGGGCTGTCGCTTCGGTCAGGGGTATCTCTTCGGCCGCCCGGTACCGGCCGAGGAGGTGGAGCAGCGGCTCTTCAAGGAACCGCCCGCGAGGCCGCAGCTCTCGCTCGTGAGGGCCTCGCGCACTGCCTGATCGAGCGGGGTTTAGAGATCCCCCGAAAGGGGGAGGCCGATCAGGACTAACAGGCGAGATGATCGGTTTGACTCCCGCTCGGGGCTGACGGCAACAACTCTGTGGCGGAGTATTTGAAGCGGCGGGCTTGGCCCGCCGCTTCGGCTTTTCAGGGGACTCTCAGCCGCCTTTGCCGACCTTGAGGATCGGGGCGTTGAGCACGATGTGCGCGTCCTTCATCGTGAGCTTCCCGTTCTTCGCAAGCGACTTGATCTGGTCGTCCTGGCCGAGGAGCACGGGCTTCACGCCCTTCTTCCAGGTGACCCACACCTCTTCCCAGAGCGGGTTGTAGTCGGACTTGCCGGGCTCGGAGCCGAAGACCGTGAGCTGCCCGTGAGCGGCCCGCCCGCGCACGAAGTACTGGTCGGGCGCCCCCTTGACTCCCTTCAGTTCGGCGGAGTAGTTGATGTGCATCGCGTTCGCCTGGGACTTCGAGGAGACGTCGGTGATGAGGTACGTGTCGATGTGATGGTCGTAGTAGCCCTTGTACACGGGCTGACCCTTCATCGACGGCGTTCCGATGTTCGGCAACCCGCCCGTCGACGCGGCGGCGACGGCAGCCGTTGCTGCGAGCAGCCCAAGTGCAACGAGAACGATCCTGCGCACCTGCTCCTCCTTGACTAGAGTGACGGCAATGGCTACGCGGAAGACCTCGGTGCGGATTGGCGTTGTCGCCGCTGTGGCGGCGACGGTTGCGGTCGTGGCGACGGGCTGGATCGGGTCGGCCAGCTCCAAGGCAGCTGCTCAGCGCGTTGCGGCGGGGGCGACGGTGCAGACGAAGAAGGTCAAGAAGTACGGCGTCATCCTCGTGAACAGCAAGGGCATGACGCTCTACATGTTCGTGCCCGACCACCGGAAGAGCGTGACGTGCAGGGGCTCGTGCGCGGTCATCTGGCCGCCGTTGAAGGTCAAGAAGGGACAGAAGCCGACCGCCGGCGGTGCCGCGAGGAAGAAGCTCCTCGGCACCTACGGCCGCGTCGTCTCGTACAACAGGTGGCCGCTCTACACGTACATCAGCGACCACAAGCCGGGCCAGACGACGGGTCAGGCCGTCAACAACAGCGGCGGCAAGTGGTACGTCCTCTCGCCCTCCGGCAAAGTCATCAAGTAGCCGTAGCGCCGCCGCGCTAGCCAGCCGCGCGACGCGCTAGTGGACGACGCGGAAGAAGCCCTTCGTCCGTACCTGCTTGAGCGCGGAGGTGACGACGATCTGGCCGCTCTTTGCATGACGGGGAACGGTCGTCACGAGCTTTCCGTCGCTGAGGATCTTGAAGCGGGCCTTGACCCCGCCGCCGAAGCTGACACCCGTCGCCGCGGCGAGACCCTTGCCCTGCAGCGTGACGCGCGAGCCGACGGTCCCCTTGGCCGGCGCCATCTTCCTCAGGAGGAGCGGCTCGACGAAGTGGTACACGTGGACGTCCCACTGGGAGAAGCGGTCCTTGAAGGATCCCTTGGAAGCAATGACGGTGCGGTTCTCGGTGTAGACGCTGGCCCGATGCGTCCAGCTCGGGAGCCCTTTGAACGTCACCGTTCTCGTGCCGGCGCCGTTGCGAGCTGCGATCAACCACAGGTCGTCTATCGACGTTCCTTGCCGCACCAGCGTCTCGGTGCCCGCGCCCGGGGTCGTCACCGTCGGGGTCTTCGCGGGGTTCACGAGTGCGGGCGCGATCGGGCTGGCGGCCGAAAGCTGCTGCACGAGGGGCTCGAGGACGCTCTGCCAGAAGCTCCAGTTCCAACCGTAGGTGGCGTCGCTGCCGCTGAAGCACCCGGCGTTGTTGCCGCCGAAGAAGGTGAGTGCCTTGGCGCCGTTCAGGATCGCGTCGTAGGCCATGTAGCGCTCTTGCTGGAAGGTCGGGACGACGTAGTTGCCGGTCGTCTTGTCGACGCTGCCGCTCGAGCAGATCTGGATGGTGGTCCAGACCGGAGCCAGGGGCGTGATGGACTCCAGCGTTGCCGTCCATTTTCCGACGTTCTGCAGGTTGGGCGACGTGTGTGCGAGCGTGACCGGGTAGATGTCGACGCCGTGGACGTCGGTGACGCTCGTATACGGAGCGAGATCGGCGGCGGTGCCACGCGGAGCCTCGATGGTCACCCAGAGCTGGCTCGGGTCGAGCGGGTTCTCGCCGTTGCACCATGAGGGGTCGCCGCGGGAGGTGACGCGGCAGTAGGCGAACTGGAGCGCCGAGGGAATGATGTCGCTGTACCAGGGCTCGTCACGGCCCTTCCAGAAGGCGATCGCGCTCCCGCTTGGGGCGTCCGTGAGGGTCTGGACGACGTTCGCCAGTCCCTCGTCTCCCGACGAGCCCGGGAGCGCCTGCGAGTAGCCGCCCAGGTTCGGCCAGGTGTAGACGTGGAGAGCCGCGGCGGCGCGGTTCCACGCGAGCGCCGCGTTGATGTCGCTCTGGCTCCAGATCCCGCCGGTACCGGTTCGGTAGACGTTCACGCCGGCCGCCGAGGTGTCGGCAAGGCCGTTCGTGCCCCACGGCGTACTCGCGCCGAGCGGCGGGCCGGGCGACAGCACAATCGGAAACGTCGGCTCACCGTTGAACGTGATCGTCCGCGTGCCGTCGAACGAGGTCGTCGCAGCCCGTGCGGCGCCCGCGAACCAGACCAGTAAGGCGCTGGTCGCCAGTACGAGCACGAGCGTTATCCCGATTCGTCTTCCCACCGACGACACTTTCGTTCCAGTCCCCCCCGAAGCCTCTTTCGAGGAGGGTATCCGGGCATCGGCGTGAGCGCCCAGGACCTTTACGGGATGCTTACCGCGGCTGCCGCGACCGCTTCAGCCCCCCGAGAGGCGTCGCAGGAGCGGAACCGCCGCCAGCAAAGTCCGCTGCTCCTCCGGGCTCAGCTCGGCTGCGATCGCCGTGGCGAGCCAATCCTCGCGCCGTCCGCGTGCCTCGAGAACCCGCTCGTGGCCCTCCTCGGTTAGCTCGATCTGGATGCGCCGCCCGTCGCCCGGGTCTGGCCGCCGCGTGATCAGGCCGGCTGTCTCGAGCTCGGCGAGCGTCTGCGCCATCGACTGAGGGCGGACGCGCTCGGCAGTGGCCAGCGCGCTCGTCGTCTGCGCGCCCTCGCGATCGAGGCGGCTGAGTACGCTCGCCTGGGCAACCGGGAACGAGTACTCGGCGCGGAGTCTCCTGACGAGCTGGCCGAGCACGAGCCGCAGCTCGCTCGCGCCCTTCACGACCTGGGTCGAGGGGTGGGGCATGGAGAGATTGTAGACAGGTAATCTGAACAGGTTGCCTGTCAATCCGAGGAAGCTGGACTACAAGTGGGTCGCGCTCTCGAACACGACGCTCGGAGTGCTGCTGGCGACGATCGACGGGTCGATCGTCCTGATCGCGATGCCCGCGATCTTCCGCGGCATCCATCTCGACCCCCTCCGGCCCGGGAACAGCTTCTACCTGCTGTGGATGATCCTCGGGTTCCTGGTCGTCTCGAGCGTGCTCGTCGTCAGCCTCGGCCGGCTCGGCGACCAGTTCGGGCGCGTGCGGATGTACAACCTCGGCTTCGTCGTCTACACCCTGGCGTCGCTGCTGCTCACGATCGACTGGCTCCATGGGCGCGCGGGTGCGGACTGGCTCATCAGCTTTCGGATCGTGCAGGGCATCGGGGCCGCGTTCCTCGTAGCGAACTCGGTCGCGATCCTCACCGACGCGTTTCCGTCGAACCAGCGCGGGCTTGCGCTCGGGATCAACAACGTCGTCGGCATCAGCGGGATGTTCATCGGGCTCGTGCTCGGCGGCGTGCTCGCGCCGATCTCGTGGCGGCTCGTCTTCCTCGTTTCGGTGCCGGCCGGGATTGCCGGGACGATCTGGTCGTACCGGAGCCTGCGCGAGATCGGCGTGCGCACCCGGGAGCCGATCGACTGGGCGGGCAACCTCACCTTCGCTGCCGGTCTCGTGCTCGTCATGGTCGGGATCACGTACGGGATTCGCCCCTACGGAGGCCACCCGATGGGCTGGACGTCTCCCGTCGTCGACGCGTGCATCGCCGCCGGCGTCGCCCTGCTCGGGCTCTTCGTCTTTGTAGAGCTGCGTTCGAAGGCGCCGATGTTCCGGTTGCAGCTGTTCCGGATCCGGGCGTTCACGTTCGGCGTCCTGTCGAGCTTCCTCTCCGCAATCTCGCGCGGCGGCCTGATGTTCATGCTGATCATCTGGCTGCAGGGGATCTGGCTCCCCGAACGCGGTGTCGGCTTCGGCTCGACGCCGCTCTGGGCCGGGATCCGGATGCTCCCGCTCACGGTCGGGTTCCTCATCGCCGGCCCGATCTCGGGGATCTTGTCCGACCGCTACGGCCCGAGGCCGTTCGCGACCGGCGGCATGCTCGTGTCCGCGCTCAGCTTCTTCCTGCTCGCGATGCTGCCCGTCGATTTCTCCTACGCTCAGCTCGCGGCCATCCTCCTGCTGATGGGCCTCTCCATGGGCGCTTTCGCGGCGCCGAACCGCGCGGGCGTGATGAACAGCCTGCCCGCCCAGCACCGGGGAGCGGGAGGCGGCATGAACCAGACGTTCCAGAACTCTGCCCAAGTGCTCTCGATCGGGATCTTCTTCACGCTGATGATCGTCGGCCTGTCCTCGACGCTGCCGCATTCACTGGCGACGGGCCTGCGCGCTCACGGCGTTTCCGCCCACGTGGCCACGCGGGTAAGCCATCTCCCGCCGGTCTCGGTCCTGTTCGCCGCGTTCCTCGGCTACAACCCGGCGCGGAAACTGCTCGGCCCACACGTGCTCGCGGGACTGCCTGCACCCAGCGCGGCCGCCATCCGTGGACGCGCGTTCTTCCCGCACCTGATCGCCGCACCGTTCCGCAGCGGTCTCGACGAGGCGTTCGCCTTCGCCATCGCCGCGTGCCTGATCGCCGCGCTCGCCTCCTGGTCGCGCGGAGGTCCCGTCGTCGCGCCCGAGGAATCCGCGCTCCAGCAGCCCGCGGGAATCCGGGACTAGGCGAGCTTCACGAACTGCACCGCGAGGAAGACGGCGTACAGGACGATCAGCAGGGCCCCGGCGCCGCGCCCCCCGCCTCCTCGTTTCCCGAACAGGACGACGGCCGCCGTCGTCATCCCGATCAGCCAGGCGACGTCGAAGATCGCGAGACCCGAGAAGGAGGCCAGGCTGCCGAGCACGGCGGGAACCGCGAGGCCGGCCACGATGTTGATCGAGTTCGAGTTCAGCGTCTCGCTCATCAGCGCCGAGCCCCGCCGCTGGAGGCCGAAGCGGACTCCCGTCCAGGCGTTGGGGAGGCTCGTCAGGATCGCAAGTACGACGACGCCAACGAGCGCCTCGGGTATCGACCACGCGTTCGCGAGGTCGGTCGCGGCCCGCACCGCGCCCACGCTTCCCGCGACGATCAGGCACAGCGCGAGGAGGAGGACGACGATCAGGCCGGCCCACTCCCGGCGCGAGTCGAGCGCCGGCTCCGGCCGATGCCCTTTGCCGAAGCTCCGCCGGACGAAGCGCGACTCGGCCACGCCGAGCGGGAGCTTTCGCGCGAGGCGTGGCCCGGCCGTGAGCAGCGCCACGTAGGGCACGGCGACGACGGCGACGAGCACACCTCCGGGCGTTGCGCCGAGCCCGCCTGCAACCACAGCGAGCATCACAGCGAGCAGCCACAGACCGACGAGCGCTTCGATTTCGAGCGTCTCGTGCCTCGCCCGGACGTGCCCCGCGACGATGGCGCTGAGTCCGAGCATCGCCGCGAGATTGAAGGCGTTCGAGCCGACGACGATTCCGACCGCGACAGCGTGCTCGTTCTGAACGAGTGCCGCGATCGCTGACGAGATCTCGGGCGCGTCGGCGGCGAGGGCGGTGAGCAGGCCGAGCAGCGCCTCGGGCAGGCCCAGCCTGAGCCCGATGTGGTCGAGGCGTCCCGCGAACAGCGCCGACGCGGCAAGCATCACCCCGATCGAGACGAGGAAGACGGGGATGGCGGCTGCGGGCGTCATGGGCTGGCGCCGACCAGACTTCCCGGCACACCGCGCGGAACGCTAATGCAGGAGCAGCTTGCGATGATCCGAGCATGATCGTCTCGCTGCACGTCGCCACCGGCGCGGCGATGGGAGCCGTCGTCCGCTCGCGGGCGCTCGCGCTGCTGCTCGGCCCGCCTCTGCATGTCGCCGGCGATCGGGTGCCGCACGAGGACATTCCCGACCGGAGCTTCGAGATCGGCAGCGGCCTTGTCGCGCTCGCCCTGCTCGCCGCGCGGCGAGGGCCATTCGATCCCGCCGTGCTCGGCGGAGCCGCTGCGTCGATGCCCGACCTCGAGCACCTCGTGCCGTGGCTCCGGGTGGGAGGGGAGAAGGTCTTCCATCGCGGCGGCGGCCGTCACGGCGTCGGCATGTCGGTGGAGGCGCAGCTCGTGCTGGCAGGTGCGATCGCCGGCTTCCTGCTGACGCGCCGCCGGTAGCCTCGCGCCGTGAAGGTCGGCATCGTCGTTCCGTACTCGTGGTCCTTCGGCGGCGGTGTCGTCGACCACGCCGTCGCGCAGGCTCGCGCGCTCGAGGCGGTCGGGATCGAGACCCGGCTGCTGATCGGGAACGACCCGCCGGGCTCCTTCAGCCGGATCCTTCACCCGCGCGAGGGACGGCCTGGACCGCCGCCGCCCAACGTGATCCCGCTCGGCCGGTCGGTGATCGTGCCCGGCAACGGCGCGCTGTCGAACCTGGTGCTGAGCCCGCGCGCGATGCCGCGAATGCGTCGCGAGCTCGCCCACGAGGGCTTCGATCTCATTCATGTGCACGAGCCGCTCGCGCCGATGCTCAGCCCCGCCGCGCTCGCTCTCTGGGATGGACCGGCGGTTGCGACGTTCCACGCTGCCGGCGACTCGTCGTGGCGTCGGTTTGCAGAGCCACTCTGGGGATTCCTGCTCGACCGGATCGATCTGCGCGTCGCCGTGTCGGAGCAGGCGCGTCTTGCTGCCTCCCCCTTCGCGCCTGGCCATTACGAAGTGATCCCGAACGGTGTCGAGATTCCGGAGGCGATCGATCCCGGCGACCGCGCTGACCGCATCGTGTTCGCCGGCCGCCACGACCCGCGCAAGGGTCTGCCGGTGTTGCTCCGGGCGTGGCTGCGCCTCCGCGGCAGCGGGATCCGTCTGCGGGTGCTCGGCGCCGATCCGCTCGCAGTCCGGCTGCTGCTCGCCCGGCTTCGCATGTCGGAGGAGGGGATCGACATCCTCGGCTTCGTCGAGGACGAGGTGCTGACGCAGGAGCTGGCGGAGGCGAAGCTGCTCGTAGCCCCGTCGCTCGGCAACGAGAGCTTCGGCATGACGATCACGCGCGCCTTCGCGTGTGCTGCGCCGGTCGTCGCCTCCGACATTCCGGGCTACCGGGAGGTCGTGACCGAGGAGACCGGCGTCCTAGTCCCACCCGACGATGCGGAGGCTCTGGCCGAGGCGATTGCGGCGCTGCTCGCAAACGAGCCTGAGCGGGCCGCACTTGGCAAGGCCGCGCGCGCGTGTGCCGAAAGCGAGTATGCGTGGCCCCTGCTTGCCCGGCGGCTCGCGGAATGTTACGAGGGCGTAAAAGCTGGCTAGCAGAGCCCCTTTTGCGGTCAAGGAATGTCCGATGTGAGGCCGAAAATAGGTCACCGTGTTGCGTCGCCTCGTCGTCGTTCTCGTCTTCTTGTGTGCGCTTGCCCTTCCGGGACGCGCATTCGCGTGCTCGCGCGACGACAGCAACTACTTCGAGACGTTCGTAGACACAGGCTGCTTGCAGCAGCCGCTCACGAACACAACGCTCGACGCACTGGGCGGCCTCCGCCTCGCGACGAACGGCGCCCCGTTCATGACCACGTGGGACACGAACACCGACTTCAACAGCGGCGTCAGTTACCAGAGCCAGCTCTTCCCTCCGTTCGGCGTGAGCACCTTGCAGACGTCCGGGGTTGGGGCGGCCGCGACGCTGAACCTTCCCTCCACGCCGCTTCCGCTCAGCCCGGACGCAGCGAATCCTGTACTGGGGCCGACTGCATCCACCGTGGGCGACGGCGACAATGTCGACGACCCGACGGTCGTCAAGGTCGGCACGACGTACGACATGTGGTACACGGGCTATGCGGAGGACGGAAGCCCGCCCGCGATCTACATCGCGACCTCGGCGGACGGGGTCAACTGGGTGCGTGGCAACAGCGGTAACCCGGTGCTGCAGGGCACGGCGGGAGCTTTCGACGCCGACGGCGTCTACGGCGCCGACGTCGTCTACGACCCGACGGACGTCCTCGCTCCGTACAAGATGTGGTTCTCGGGCCGCCATGGCGCGTTCGGCGGAATCGGCTACGCGAGCTCCCTCGACGGCTTGACCTGGACGCCGTACGGCGGCGCCACGCCGCTGCCGGTGCTCGACCACGGTGTCCCTGGATCCGCCGACAGCTTCAGCGCGGCGGACCCCTCGGTGCTCAAGGACGGCTCGACCTGGAAGATGTGGTACACGGGCGACGATTCGAACAAGAAGCGCATTGCCTACGCGACCTCGGTCGACGGCATGACCTGGGCCAAGGGCGGCAAGGTGATCGCGCCCGAGGATCCGGGCGTCAGCGCCAATATCCAGTTCGGTGCATTTGCGCCGACCGTGTGGAAGACGGGGAGCGGTTTCTCGATGCTGCTGACCGGGCGCAAGGTGGTGGGCGGCGGGGTCTTCCAGACCAAGATCATGGAGACCACCTCGCCCGACGGGCTCGTCTGGGCGGGACCGAGTCCGGCGCTGAACCCCTCCGGCACGAACACGAACTTCGACTTCTCGAACCTCAACTCGCCGGACGTGCTCTACGACCCAGGCACGTCGAACCCCTACAAGCTCTACTACTCCGGGAACACGATCGACGCCAACGGAAACTTCCACACGCGGATCGGGCTGGCCACCTCAAACAACGGCACCTCGTTCAACAAGGTCAACGGATCGCAGACGGGCGGCTCGGTCCTCGACGTCGGTGCCGCCGGTACGGCGTTCGATGCGCGCCAGGCCTCGGGTGTCTCGGCTGCGCAGCCCGGCGGAAGCGGCCCGAAGTTCGTCGGCTTCTACTGGGGCACGCGCGGCAGTGACTTCACACCACGCCTCGGGGAAGCCACCTCGGCCGACGGGAGCACCTGGACGAAGGTCGCCGGCCCCGCCACCGGTGGCTCGCTGCTCACCGTGCCGGGCGGGAACAAGTTCAACACCGGCGGCGAGCGCGATCCGAGTGTGCTCTTCGACTCCCCCAACTACGACCTCTACTTCACGGCTCTCGACCAGGGCGGCGCCAGCTCGATCGGCTACGCCACGACGTTGGCACTGGCGGGCACGAACCAGCCGGACAACGCCAACTGGTCGAATCCGGCGAAGCAGGTTTTGGCAGCGGGCGGCGCGAGCTTCGACAGCTCCGGGGTGAGCCACCCGTCGGTGATCAAGGACGGCGCGACGTCGTACGTCATGTACTTCACCGGCGACTCGTCCGGAACGCTCAGCATCGGTCGTGCGACATCGACAACCGCCAACGGTTTGTTCACCGGCGACTCCCAGATCCTCACCGCCGGCGCTGCCGGGACCTGGGATTCGGCCGGCGTCAAGGATCCGGTCGTCGTGAAGCTCGCGGCCAACGACTACCGCATGCTGCTCACCGGCATCGATGCCGACGGCATCGAGCGGGTCGGCTATTCGACCTCGACAGACGGCATTTTGTGGACGCCACCGACCGTCGCCCTCAATCCCAGCCTGATGCCCTACGCAGCCGACGAAAGCGGCGTCGAGCCGACGGGGATGCTGGTCGACGGCGCGACGCTGCACGTCTGGACGAGCGGGATCGATCGCACCGGACGCACGCGCGGCGAGCATGCTACGACGAGCTTCCCCACGGCACTTGGGGCGATCCCGAGCGGCTGGGCCACGTATCAGCTCGGCAGCTCCTCCACGACGATCGAGGACTTCCGCCAGATCGCCCGCACGTCGAGCGGCCCGGTTGCGCTGTGGGTGAGCTTCCTGCAGCCGTACTCGGGCGGCGGCAACGAGTACTGGTCACAGTACTTCCCGGTCACGGTTGCCTCCACGAGTGAAGCGCTCAACTTCCTCTTGACGGTGCATGCCATGCGCTGGCGCGCACAGCTGACCACGCCTGCGTCGAGTCCGAGCCTCAATACGGTGCAGGTCACTTCCGCCCCGGTCAGCTTCGCCGCGAGCGGCAGCGCGACCTCCAACGCCATCGGCGCCCCGCCCGGAAGGACGGTCACGGCCTGGGGCTCGCTGTCTGTCGACACCTCCGTCTTCTCGCCGGGCGGATCAGGCACCGCGAGCGGAACGGTGCAGGTCCTCGACGGGAGCAGCGCCCAGCAGCTTGCGACCGCTCCGCTCAACACGGGCGGCGCGACGACCATCAGCCTCGCATCCGTGTCCGCGACTAGCCACCCGACGCTCAAGGTCGCCTTTGCTCTTCAGTCCGTTGGTCAGGCGACGCCTCTTGTGCACTCCTTCACCGTTTCCTACACGAGCCAGGCAGGTGTGCCCGGCGTGACCCTCGTCGCCGCTCCACTGAAGGTCGTGTTCGGAAAGGCCGTGAAGCTGAGCGGCGTACTGAGTCAAAGTGGTGCCGGCCTGGCCGGTCAGCCCGTGGCGCTCCAGGCCCAGTTGTTCGGGTCTTCCGCGTTCATCCACGTGGCGACCGTGACGACAGACGGCACCGGCGCGTACGCCACGTCCACGAAGCCGAAGAAGCAGACCGTCTACGAGGCGACCGCGACCGGAGTGACGACCCCACCGACGGTGACCGTTCAGGTCGCCCAACGGCTGAAGCTCTCGGTGCGGCGGATTGGCGGGAAGGTCTCGTTCAAGGGAACCCTCGGACCGAAGAAGCGCGGGCGAGTCGTCGTGATTCAGGTAAAGGCCGGGAAGAGTTGGAAGGTGTTTGCGCGAGTGAAGACCTCGAAACGTTCCACCTTCAAGGGCGTCCGCTCGCTGAAGCGCGGCCACTACAGCTTCCGCGCGAAGACGCGCGCCTACCCGGGCCTCCTCGGCGGGACGAGTCGGACCCGGAAGCTGCGGTAGCTAGTCAGCCAGTCGGGAGGCGCCGGCGAGGCGTAGCACCTTCGGCCCGACGAGCCGCAGGAACCGGTTCGGCGTCTCGAGAATCGGCTCGCCATCCTCGCCGCTCAGCTCCGCGATCGAAGCGTCCACGCGGCTCTTCACCTCGAGTACACCCTCGCGTAGCCCGAGCTCGTCGAGCCGAACCGCGAGTCGCTTCATGACCATCACGTAGTAGTAGAGGGAATCGACGCCAGGCCCGTAGGACTCGGCCAGGTGCGCATCGATGAGGCCGTGCGACGCCTTGGCGCGCCGCACCATCCGGTCGGCGAGGTCCATGTAGTAGCTGCCGGTAGCAAGCAGCCGCTCGGCGGCGTTCTCGAACTCGTCGAGGAAGCGGTGAGTTGCGAGGACTGCGATGCGGACGTGGCGGCCCTCGTCGCGGCGGACGTTCGTCTGCCCCTCTTTCATCCCCGGCAGGTCGTAGACGTCATAGAGCGCGTTGCCCTTCGCCCGGCGGATCACGACGTCGCTGTTCGCGATGACGTCCTCGCTGAGCACGCCGTAGACGAAGATCGCCGTGTAGACATCCTCGATGGGGCGGTTCGGCCGCAGCAGCGTCCGCATCTCGTCCTCGAATCGGTCGAAAAGGAACTCGGCGACGAAGTTGTTGTACTTCTTCGCCACCCGGTCGGCGTCCGAGGCAAGGATGCCGAGCACCTCGGTAGCGACCCGGAGGAGACTGCCGCGGTGCATGCGCTCGTCGTGTTCCTGCGTGATGAGCGCGGCCCGCATCGACTCGTACTCCGGCTCCCGCGGCAGCGCAGCGACGATTCGGTCCATCCAGTCGTCGACGACGGACTCTGCGCGGAAGATCGTCCCGAAGACCCGCTTCACGGCCTCCTGTTGCCGGTGCGAGAGTTGCCGGAAGCTCTCGGCGTCGGTCGAGAGGTCGACGCTGTATGCGTCCCAGGTGTGCACGTGTGCCGCATCGAGGATGTCCCCGAAGGTTCGCCAGCCGCCGGTTATCTGCCTGTCAGCCGCCTCGTCGTCGGCGATCAGCGCATCGATCTCCTGGAGCAGCCGCGCGATCTTCTGGCTGGTTCCGCGCGCAGTGGTGTCAGCTGCGCGGTTCGCGGTCACGTCCACGAGACAACTTTACGCACCTGAGTCGATGTCGTCGGGCGCCGACGGTGAGGCCGGCGCCCGAGCGTTCGTTCAGTAAGAGAGGACGCAGCTGCTCGAAGCGTTGCTCCAGAGCGGCTGCACCGGGAAGGAGCTCTGTCCCATCGGCTGGCTGGAGGTCGCCGGGCTCCAGGCGCACTTGTCGCCGTTCTCCTCGCCGCTGCCGTCGAGCCAGCCCCCGTTCGGGAACTGGTCGGTGATCGTCTCGGCCATCTCGTGCCCTTCGACGATCGTGATGCCGGCGTACGGGCCGAGGTTGTTGAAGTTCGCCCCGCACGCCGCACCCGCATCAGTGATGTACGGCAGGTTCGTGTAGGCGATGTTGCCGTCCACGGACGAGGTCGAGCTGTGCCACGCGCAGTAGCTCGTCCCGAACCCGGATGCACTGTGGCCCGTCGAGGTCGCGATCACGTACTGCACCGTCTTGTTGCTCGCTGCCGTCGTGTTCCCGAAGTGATTCGCAGCGTTGATCGCCTCATTGGCGAGCTGCGTCTGGGTCGGGTGAGACGGAGCGGCTGAGCCGTTGTCGGCCCAGACCTGTGACGGGGCGAACGTCACGCCACCCCCGGCGAACGTCGAACCGGCTGGGCAGGTCGTCGTTCCGGGCGCGACTCCCTGGCAGTACTGGGTGACGCTGTGCACCCACGGGCTCCCGCCCACCGCGGCGAAGAAGCTCTGTAGGAGGTTCGACTCGCCTGATGGGTCGTTCCCGGTCCATTGCGAGCCCCAGAGGACGAGGTAGACCTGCGGCGCGGTCTCGATGCCGATCCCGCCCACGCCTCCGCGATACGACAAGTTGTTCGTCCTCCTGGGCCGAGACGGATTGCTCCCCTTGCCCTTGAACACACGCATCACGGACGGCTTGACCGGCTTCATGGTCGAATGGATGGCGGCCTGACTCGCGGCCGCCGAGAGGGCCGCGGCCGTGGCGAGGACCGCCACGAGGGCGCCGCAGAGGTAGCGCCTTCTCATCGAGATCTCCTTGTAGGACGACAGGAGGCTCGGAAGCTAGTGACCCGGGCGGCCGGACACAAGCCACCGAAGCGGCTGCTTGCACTCGCCGAAGGTCTCAGTACTCGAATGGGCGCGGAGGATCCGCCGCGCGGGCGGATCCTCCACGCACCGTGCCTAGGAGTGTTTCCAGGCGACGGAGAAGGAGCCGTTGTTCATGGAGCTCGGCTGAGCCTTCACCGTCGTGCCCGACTTCATGGTGATTGCGTCGAGGCCCGGGGTGCTGCTGGTGAGCACGGCGTTGTTCACGGTCGCGCTCGTGAAGCCCACCGTGCCGAAGTTCGCGAGCGGCAGGACACCGCCGCTACTGGACGGCGCCTCGGCGATGACCTCCGCCGACGCCAGCTTGGCCGACTTCAGCCTTGCGTTCACCGTCCTGCTCCAGCCCTGGGTGCTGTCGGAGATCGTGAGCGTGAACGAGCCTGAGCCGTTCGTCGTCACGGACGCCGACATGTGGTCTCCGGCCTTGACCGTGTTGTTGTAGTTGACCGGGAACTTCGGATACATCTCGTACCAGGCGTAGTACACCGGCGTCGAGCCCGAGCAGTCGGCATCGGTGCCGGTCTGTTCGACCGTGTTCGACGTGTCACCGTCGAGCCCGACCCAGAAGCTCGAGTACGCCGTGCCCGAGCAGCTCGCGGCGGGCTGTACCCACGAGGACGAAACGCTGGTGTACCGGCCGCCCGTCACGGCGTAGCCGGACCAGTTCGTGCTGGTCGAATTCGTGATCTTGTGGATCGGGCCGTACCGCAAGCTCGGGGTCGCTCCCCCGGCGGTTGCCGAGAGCGCAGCTGCAATGGCGAGGACCCCCACGAGAGCGCCGCAGAGATAGCGCCTCCTCATCATGCCTCCTTGTAGGACGACAACAACAGGACCGGAAACCTAGGCCAGCCGGCGTTCGAGCACAACCCCCGATCGGTTAAGGGAGGGTCGATGTATCCCGGCAGCGCGTGGGTACTGTCAAAGCGTGAACGCCCAGGACGACGGGACGCTGACCGGCAAAGCGCTGCGCACCGTGTTCATCGCCTTGATGCTCGGCATGTTCCTCGCCGCGCTCGACCAGACGATCGTCTCCACGGCGCTACCGACCATCGTCGGCGACCTCGGCGGGCTAGACCACCTCTCTTGGGTCGTCACGTCGTACCTGCTTGCGTCGACGATCTCGACCCCGATCTACGGCAAGCTCGGCGACATGTACGGGCGCAAGCCCGTCTTCCTCGTTGCGATCCTGATCTTCCTCGCGGGCTCGATGCTCGCCGGCCTCTCGCAGAACATGGGCGAGCTGATCGGATTCCGTGCGCTGCAGGGGATCGGAGCCGGCGGTCTCATGGTTGGCGCGCAGGCCATCATCGCCGACATCGTCCCGCCGCGCGACCGGGGCCGCTACATGGGCCTGATCGGCTCCGTCTTCGCAATCGCGTCGGTGGCCGGCCCGCTGCTAGGCGGCTTCCTCACGAGCATCGACTGGCGTTGGATCTTCTACGTGAACGTGCCGATCGGCATCGTCGCGGTGGTGATCGTGAGCACGCGCCTCCATTTGCACACGCCGCACAGGAAGCACCGCATCGACTACCTCGGCGCCGCCCTGCTCAGCGGCGGCGTCGGAGCGCTGATCCTGCTCGCCACCTGGGGCGGCACCCAGTACGCGTGGGGCTCACGCGAGATCATCGGTCTCGGGATCGTAGGAGTGGCGCTGCTCGTGGCCTTCGTCTGGCAGGAGCGCCGGGCGGCCGAGCCGATCCTGCCGCTCTGGCTCTTCCGCTCGCGCATCTTCAGCGTCGCAAACGCGATGGGCTTCACGATCGGGATGGCGATGTTCGGCGCGATCATCTTCATCCCGCTCTTCCTGCAGATCGTGTACGGCGTGACCCCCACGGTCTCGGGCCTACTGATGATCTCGCTGATGGCCGGGTTGTTGATCGCCGCGATCCTCTCCGGTCGCGCCATTAGCCGCATCGGCCGCTACCGGCCGTTCCCGATCGCGGGCACTGCCGTGCTCGTGGTCGGCATGTTCCTTCTCTCGCTGCTCGGCGTGCACACGCCGACATGGGTCGCCTCCGCGTACATAGCCGTCGTCGGCATCGGTCTCGGCCTCGTCATGCAGGTGCTCGTTCTCGTCGTCCAGAACGACGCGCGGCCCGAAAACATCGGCGTCGCCACCTCGTCCGCCACGTTCTTCCGCAGCATGGGCGGCGCCTTCGGTGTCGCGCTCTTCGGGACGATCTTCGCCACGCGTCTCGCGAACCAGCTGGCCGGACTGCCGCGGGCCGTCACCGCGCATCTCGGCAGCGGCGTGCAGTTGAATCCGACGCAGGTCGACCAGTTGCCACCGAGGGTGCACGACGTCGTGCTGCACGCGTTCGCGCACTCGCTCAGCGGTGTCTTCCTCTTCGGGATGGTGCTGTCGCTGGTGCCGTTCGTCCTCTCGTGGTTCCTGCAGGAGAAGCCGCTCCGGACGACGATCGCGCGCGAGGCCGCGGATCCGCTCGAGACACCCGCTCAGTTTGTGTTCGAGTCGCCCGAAACCTGACGCAGCGCCGCGCGGGCGGCGTGGTAGCCGCACATCCCGTGCACTCCGCCGCCGGGCGGCGTGGATGCCGAGCAGAGGAAGACGCCCGGTAGCGGGGTCGTGTACGGCGAGAGCCGGGCGACGGGCCGCGTGAAGAGCTGCGAGAGGGTCGCCGCACCCGCGTTGATGTCGCCGCCGACGTAGTTCGCGTTGTAGCGCTCGATGTCCGCTGGACCGAGCGCCGAGCGCGCAAGGATCCGGTCCCGGAAGCCGGGTGCGAAGCGCTCGATCTGCGCTTCGATCCGTTCCGTCATGTCGACGGTCGAGCCGTTGGGGACGTGGCAGTACGCCCAGGCGGTGTGCCGCCCGGCCGGCGCGCGCGTGGGATCGAAGAGGCTCTGCTGGGCGAGGAGCACGTACGGCCGCTCGGCTATCTCGCCGCGCCCAGGTGCTGCCTCGGACGCCGCGATCTCCTCGAGCGTGGCTCCGAGGTGGACGGTCGCCGCGCGAGCACACTCGTCGGCGCGCCAGGGGATCGGACCGTCGAGTGCCCAGTCGAGCTTGAACACGCCGGGCCCGTAGCAGTAGCGCTCCAGTCGGCGGCGGTACCGAGTGGGGAGGCGGCCGCCGGCCAGCTCCAGCAGGCCGCGTGGCGTCAGATCGAGGAGCACCGGACGCGTCTCGCCGAGCTCGGCGAGCGACTCGACCCTGTGGCCGGTCTCGATCTCGCCGCCGAGCGAGCGCAGATACGAGGCGAGCGCATCGGAAACCCGCTGCGATCCGCCCTTAGGGAGCGGCCAGCCCACCGCATGCGCGAGCAGTCCCAGCGTGAGACCGAAGGCTGCGCTCGGGGGGCGGTCGAGCCTGAGCATCGAGTGGGCGGCGAGTCCCGCGAAGACGCCGCGCGCCTTCGTCCCGCGAAAGGAGAGCCGCGCGAGCAACGTTGCCGGCGGGGCCGCCAGTGCGCTGAAGCGGGCCAGCGCGAGCGGATGCGCCGGGAGATGCAGCGGGCCGAGCAAATCCTCGAACAGCGGCTCGACGTCGGCGGAGAGCGGTGCGAAGATCCGCCGCCATCGGCCCTCGTCCTCGCCCAGCCCGGGAGCCGCGGCGTCTGGCGAGCGCTCGAGCAGAACCGCGGTCCCGTCGTCGAACGGATGCGCCAGGGCCGCGGGCGGCTCGATCCACTCCACGCCGTGGTCCCCGAGCGGCAGCGTGCGAAAGAACGGCGACGCGACCCCTAGCGGGTGGATCGCCGAGCAGACGTCGTGGACGAATCCCGGCAGCGTGAGCTCGGCCGAGCGCGCGCCTCCGCCGACGGTGTCCGCCGCCTCGAGGACCCGAACCTCGAGCCCCGCCCGTGCCAGCACGATTGCCGCGGCGAGCCCGTTCGGGCCTGCGCCGACGACGATCGCGTCCGCCATGGCCGGAGCCTAGTTTTGCGACCTTCGGCGTTGTAGCCTCCGCCGGTCGGTAACCGAGGGCAAAGGAGTCAGACGATGGCGGCAGTGCGGCGCGGAGCGTGGGTGGCGTTGCGATACGTGACGACGCTCTTCTTCATCGGCGTGGTCGTCCAGTTCTTCCTGGTCGGCTACGGGCTGTTCGCCATGAAGCATGGCGCGACGATCGACAATGCGAAGTCGCTGGATGCGCATCGTGGTCTGGGTTGGATCCTGTCGGACTTCGGGGCCGGTCTGATGCTGATCCTCGTCCTTCTCGCCTGGCCGGCTCGCCGCCTGCTCATCGCGTGGATCGTGCTTGCGGTACTTGCGTTCTTTCAGGCGATTCTTGCCGCGGCGGGCTACAAGCACTGGGGGCTCGGCATGTTCCACCCGGTGAACGCGATCATCTTGCTCGCCCTCTCCGGCCGTCTCGCCCACTACTCCTGGACGACCCGCCAGAAGAGCACCGACCCCGCGTCAGAGCCGGCAGCAGCACCGACCGGCTGACACACAATCCAGTCCCCAATCGCATAGTCAGATCCACCCACTCCGGGGTTCCCGTCTTCAGCGTTCTAGGTGATAATTCAGTGCTGGATGACGGTGTGGAAACGACGATCGGCGGAGCGGATTCAGCAGCTTCCAGAGGGGCGGAAGGCTCTCGCCGAGCGCTACACCATCGACGCGGAGGAGGCCCAGAGGCGCGAGGAGCTCGCCGCCGCGGCCGCCGCGACCGGGGCTGAGGAGCAGGCACGCCGCGACGCGCAGGCAGAGCTCGAACGATCGGCTGCCGAGGAGCAGGCTCGCCTCGCTGCGGAGGGCGAACGCAAGGCTGCTGACGAGCGCGCACGCCGTGCCGCCGAGGATGACGCACGTCGCGCGGCAGAGGCGGAGGAGGAAGCCCGTCGTCGTGCGGAAGCGGAGGAGCAGGCTCGTCTTGTCGCGGAGGCCGAGGAGCAGGCGCGCCTCGCTGCGGAGGCTGAGCGCGAGCGTAAGGCTGCCGAGGAGCGAGCTCGCCTGGTTGCCGAGGAGGACGCGCGTCGCGCAGCGGAAGCCGAGGAAGAAGCTCGTCGTCGTGCAGAGGCGGAGGAGCGGGCGCGCCTCGCTGCGGAGGCTGAGCGC
>Ga0207646_10001220_pt1 | contig 32289 bp, 35 predicted proteins | sample KBSK5502metaG_FD_184343 | JGI IMG/M metagenome (GOLD analysis project Ga0207646, IMG submission 184343) | Corn, switchgrass and miscanthus rhizosphere microbial communities from Kellogg Biological Station, Michigan, USA - KBS K5-50-2 metaG... | ecosystem: Host-associated > Plants > Roots >... | reverse complement strand
GCGTGCCGCTGGACGGCAAGCGGGCGCACCACCTCCCCGACCCCAACGAGGAGCAGGCCGAGGCGGTGGCCCGGGTCATGGGGATGCGGCCGGGCCAGCTGTACCTGATCCAGGGGCCCCCAGGGACGGGCAAGACGACCGCCATCGTGGAGTCGATCCGCCGCATCCTGGGCCGCAACCCCAACTCGTCGATCCTTCTGTCGTCCCACTCCAACGACGCGGTGGACACCGGCCAGGAGCGGCTGCTCGGCTTCTCGCACGTCCGCCAGGCGCGCATCGCCGAGCCGGGCAAGGTGCCGCGCCGCCTGCGACCCACGCTGGTCGAAGGTGACGACCTCGAGAGCTACAACCTCGTCGCCGGCACGGTGAACCGCCTCACGATCGACTCCCGGCTGCGCTTCAAGGTCTTCGACTGGCTGATCCTCGACGAGGCCAACAAGGTCCGCGCGAACGAGGCGCTCGCCGTGATGCCCCTGGCCAAGCGCTGGGTGATGATCGGCGACCTCAACCAGCTGCCGCCGGTGATGGAAGAGGCCGCCTCCACGTTCCAGATCGCCAAGCCCCTCGACGAGGTCGTGCGCGACGACAGCTTCTACGGCTGGATCTGGGACAAGGTCCCGGCCGGGTCGAAGATCATGTTGCCCCGCCAGTACCGGATGCGCGAGCCCATCGGCCGCGTCGTCTCCGACCTCTTCTACGAGGGCAAGCTGATCCACGAGGCGCCGCACCCTCGGATGCCTCTGCCCTGGCCCTTCGACCGCGAGCTGGTGTGGGTCGACACCGGCGCGCAGGACGAATACCGCGACGCTCAGCGCTCCGTCGCCAACGAGTTCGAGGTCGCGCTGTGCAAGGACATCACCTCGATCATCCGCCGCCGCGTGCGCAAGGCCAGGCTCGCCGTGATCGCGATGTACAACTCGCAGGTCAACCGCCTGCAGGGTGCGTTGAAGGGCATCGTGCCGCCGGACGACATCGAGTCGGTGGACGCCTTCGAGGGGCGCGAGTCAGACGGCGTGATCCTTTCCCTGGTCCGCTCCAACGACCGCGCCGCGATCGGGTTCTTGAACGACCCCAACCGCGTCAACGTCGCCATCTCGCGCGCCAAGAAGCTGCTCGTGATCGTCGGCGACTCCAAGACCGTCATCGGCGGCGCGCCCGAGCTGTTCGGACCGCTGTTCGAGCACTGCAAGGAAGAAGGCCTGGTGGCGGGCGTCGGCGCCGTGGTCACGGCCTGCCAGCGCGTCGGCATCCGCTCCCAGGTCCAGCGCCTCTCCAGGCCGCACCGGGGCGACCGCCGGGCGAGGCGCCGCCGCCGCGGCCAGCGCCTCCCGTCCGAGGCCGAGACCAACGGTGAGCTGGAGGTGGCGGTCAACGGCTCGGAGCCGGGTTTATCCGCGGCCGAGGCCGAGGCAGGCCCGATCGGGGTGGTCGAACCGGCGCCGGTCGAATCCCCTACGAAGGCTGAATAACAGGGGGACACGCGGGCTGACCCGCCCGTAGCGGATCTTTGGCGCCCAATGCGGCCCATCTCCGGGCTCAGCTCCTTTGCTGCTCGCTCACGCATGGCACGATGCGCTCGCTCCGCTGCTCGTCGCTTCGCCCGGATCTGGGCCACCTGGATCGCCAAATCTCTCGCTACGGGGGGCCATCCGCGTGTCTCGCTCGTTAAGCTCTTCGCTTCGTGAGCGACCAGTGCGTGTTCTGCGAGATCGTCCACGGCACCGCGCCGGCGAGCTTCGTGTACCAGGACGACACGGTAGTCGTCTTCATGGACATCCAGCCGATCACGAAGGGTCACATGCTCGTGGTGCCCCGCGAGCATGCGGTGCTCATGACCGACATCAACGAGACGGCCGCCATGCGGACGTTTCGAGTCGCGCGCCGGCTCGCCGCGGTGGCGCGCCACACGCTGGGCGCCAGCGGGATCAACATCATCGTGATGGACGGCGAGGACGCGTACCAGGACGTGCCCCACTTCCACGTCCACGTGATCCCGCGCTATCCGCGCGACGGATTCGGGCTGACGTTCCCGGACAGCTACGAGAAGGCGCCGGCCCGCGCCGAGCTCGACGCGATCGCGACGGCCCTTCGCGCGGCGGCGACGCCCGCTACGGCGTAACGGTCACCTTCAAGGAGTAGAAGGCCACATACATCGGGCACGCCGAGCCCGGCGGGCATTTCGGTGACGCGGTGGCGGTGACCTCGGCATCGCCCGCCTTCACGGCTTGAAAGGCCGCCAGGGTGACGCCGATCGGCGCCGTGGCCCTGGTGTCCGCCACCGGCGTCAAGACCGACTCGTCGCTCGATTTCGGGTGGGTCCAGCTGTTCATGCCGTTGGGCGAGTGCAGGATCACCTCGAGCCTCTGACCGACGTGCAGCGTCGCTGCGTGGTCCTGGTCGGTAACCTCGACCTGCGCAGGGGTCGGGGTCGGATTCGATCCGATCCCCACGTACTGGCCGCATCCGGCGAGCAGCAGGCCTATGGCCGCCGCGAGCACAAACTTCTTGCGGGAGAACCCGAGAAGGTGGGGACTTATTTTGTGCACACCAGTGACAGAAACGCCCCGCGCCACGTTCGGGTAACTGGTGAAGGTAGGATTGGCGGCTCGTGTCTAAGCTCACGCCCCTGATCGCGGCCGCGCTGCTGGCAGCGGCCGCCTGCAGCAGCGCACCGACGGCCTCGGTCCAGCATTCGCCATCGCCTGTCACCGGCGGCCTTGCGAACGGGCTGATCGCGTACGTCAGCGACGGCGGTGTCGGCGTGATGGACCCCGCGACCGGCAAATCCAGGATCGTGGCGCCGTTCTCGCGGGCCGCGCTTCGAGTCCAGGGCATCGTCTGGGGGCCAGCGCCCGGTTTGGATCATCCCGTCATCTACTTCACCCTTCACGACGATCGCACGCCCGAGCGCCGGAACATCGCGGGCGTGGTGCCGTGGGACTGGATCTTCCGCGTCGATCCCTTCGCCGGGACGATCGAGCCGGTGGCGGCCTCGCAGGACTCGCAGAGCGAAGGGCCGATCGGCCTCGTCGCCAACTCGCACTACCTCGCCATGAGCTACGGGTGCTGCACCTCGTACGAGGTGGACGCGCTCGATCTCACCAAGGCCGGTGCACGGGTGAAGGCGCTCACCCGCCCGCCGGCCGAGCCCGCCTTCTTCACCGAGGGAATCGCGCCAGGTAACTCCGGCCTCATCGCGGTCCGCGGAGCCGGCACCGGAGCGTGGTACTGGCTGAACGCGGACGTGGGTGTGCTGAATCCGTTTCCTCTCAAGCCCGGACCGGACGACGGCCCGATCGCGATCAGCCCCGATGGGACGATGGCGGCCGTCGCGCTGCCAAGCCAGGGCGCGCTGCTCGAACCCATCAACAGCGGCCTGCCCATCGCCTCGCCGACACCTGCTGCGACTCCGAGCGCGACTCCGAGTCCGGTGGCGTCGACCTCGCCAAAACCATCGCCCCCCAGCCCGGTCGCGCCCAGGCACGTGAACTCGCGACTCCTGCATCCCGACGCGCTCTCGTTCAGCCCCGACGGCAGCGAGCTGGCCATGGCGGTGAACCTGGAGATCGAGCTGTACAGGACCGGCGTGCCCGACGGACCGCCGGCGAACCACTACCTGGCCGGCATCACAGGCCTTTCGTGGTCGGCTGCGATGCCGAGCAACACATTCGCCGACGTGAAGCCGAGCCCGGGACCTCAGCCCATCGTGGACGCGCTGCTGGCGGCGACGAAGCTGCCCGCGGCCGCGGACACGCCGGCCAATCGCCCCATCACGCTGGTCTACGTGTGGGAGTTCGAGTCCTCCAAGGCGTCGCCGATCTCGTCGATTGCCGACGCGACGCAGGAGGTGCTGAGCAAGTACCCGCCGATGGCGGCGGGCGTCGTGTACCACCACTGGGCTGCCAGCGATACCTGGGCGCTGCTGGGCGGGTGCTATCGATACAGGGTCGTGATCACTGGCAGCATCGCGCCCGTTGCGGCCACCATCGGCCTGACAGGCAGCGACCTGTGCTCGGCCAGACCACCAACGCCGTCGGTGAAGTCCACACCCACCTAGCATCAAGGCGTGGATTTCCTTGCCCTCCACGCCGGCCTGAACCCCGACAAACCGGCCGTCATCCTCGGCGACAGGTCGATCGACTTCGCGACGCTGAACCGTCGCGCCAACCAGGCGGCCAACGCCTTCGAGCACCTCGGCGTGAGGAGCGACGACCGCGCGACGCTGATGTCGTTCAACTCGCTCGAATACTTCGAGATCACCAACGGCCTGCGCAAGCTGGGCGCCATCTTCGTCCCGCTCAACTACCGGCTGCGCGGAAACGAAGCCGCATACGTCGTCAACGACTCCGGCGCCGTGATGGTCGCGGCGGACGGCGACCATGTCGATGTCATCGAGGACGCACGCCCCGCGATCGTGCGCGGCGCGCACCTGCTCGCCGTCGATGGCAGCGCTCCTGCCGGTTGGCTCAGCTATCCGGAGCTCAGAGACGCGGCGTCCGACGAGCGCGCGCCTCGAGATGACGGCGAGATGGGCGCCACGATGGTCTACACGTCAGGCACCACCGGAGCCCCGAAGGGCGCGTGGCGGCCTCACGGCATCGCGGTCGACAACATCCTCCAGGTCATCTCGCTCTTCGAGCTGAACCAGTCGGACGTGCATCTCCTGTGCGGGCCCGTCTACCACAGCGGTCCTGGCATCTTCGCCGTGCTGCACCAGGTGCTGGGCGCGACCATCGTGGTCCAGCGCCGCTTCGAGGCCGACGAGGCGCTCGAGCTCATCGAACGCCATCGCGTGACGACGACGTTCATGGCCCCGACGCTTCTGCAAAAGCTGGTCGAGGCCCAGGAGAAGAACCCTCGCGACGTCTCCTCGCTGCGGGCGGTGATACTGAGCGCGGCGCCGTGCCCGTACTCGCTGAAAGAACGCGCGCACGCAGCGCTCGGGCAGGTGGTGTGGGAGACCTACGCCGCGACCGAGACCGGGTTCAACACCGTGCTTCGACCGCAGGACCAGCTGCGCAAGCCTGGCTCGTGCGGGACGGCCGTGCCCGGCCAGGACATCCGCCTTCTGCGCGACGACGGAACCGAGGCGGACGTCGGCGAGCCGGGCGAGTTCACGGTGCGCAGCGCGTGGGTGGCCGAGTACTTCAACAAGCCCGAAGCCACGAGCAAGAGCACCCACGACGGTTACTTCTCCGTCGGCGACGTCGCGTACCGCGACCGCGAGGGCTACTACTACATCTGCGACCGCCGGATCGACATGATCATCTCCGGCGGCATGAACATCTACCCGGCTGAGATCGAGTCGGTGCTGCTCGCGCACCCCGCGATCGAGGACGCGGCTGTGATCGGCGTTCCCGACGACGAGTGGGGCGAGGCGGTGAAAGCTGTCCTGCAGCCCCGCCCGGGCGTCGCAGTGGGCGCGGACGAGCTGATCGCGTTCTGCGGCGAGCGACTGGCAAGCTACAAGAAGCCGCGGTCGGTGGACTTCGTCGCCGAGCTGCCGCGCGACGCCGCGGGCAAGCTGCTGAAGCGCAAGCTGCGCGAACCCTACTGGGCGGGCGCCGGCCGCGCCATTTGACGGAGTCCGTCTCGTTCGATCAGGCCGCCGGCTACTACGACCAGACCCGCGCGCTACCGGACGAGCTCATGGACGTGCTCCTGTCGCGGCTGGTCGCCGAGATACCGCGCCAGGGCCGCTGCCTCGAGATCGGCATCGGCACCGGCCGCATCGCTCTGCCGCTGACCGATCGCGGCGTGCGCGTGGTCGGCATCGACATCTCGGTCGAGATGCTGCGCAGGCTGATCGACAAGGCTGGAAGGTCGGCTCCACCGGTGGCGATCGCGGACGCGACGCGCCTGCCCTTTCGGGACGGGACGTTCACGTCTGCCATCGCTGCGCACGTGCTGCACCTGATCCCAGCCTGGAAGACTGCCATCGACGAGCTCGCCCGCGTCGTCGTGCCGGGAGGTGTTCTCCTCGCCTCGAAGGGAGCGGAGCTGACGGTGGAGTGGCAGGTCAAGGTCCGCCGACGCTTCTTCGCCGAAGCGGGAGATCCGCCGTGGCCTCCTGGCATCGACACGATGCAGGAGCTGGACCACGAGATGCGGGGTCGCGGCGCGACGCTGCGTGAGGTCGAGGACGTGCGCAGCGAGGGTACCTCCAGCATCTCCGAGCTCCTCAACGCGCTCGAAAAAGGGATCTACGCCGCCTGCTGGTCGATCGACCCTGACACGCGGCGGCGCGCGGGCGGGGCAACGCGCGAGTGGGCGGGAAAGGAGTTCGGCGATCTCGACGTGCCTCGCCGGACGTGGCACAGCTCGGACTGGCGCGCTTACGTGCTCACGTAGTTTGCTTTCCACGCCGATTGGTACCAATCGGCGTGAATCGCGGGATGCAACTCTGCGGATTGGTACCAAACGGGGGGAATGGCTCGAGACCTCCTCAGCGCTTACTGAAGCAGGGGCAGGACGAACTCGAGCGAGCGGCTGATGCGGCCGAGCGGCCGGTCGGCGTTGCTGCCCAGCCGGGTCTCCTGCTCCAGCACGTACCAGCCCCGGTAGCCGGACGCGCGCAGCGCCTCCGTGGCCCTCGCCACCTCGGCGCCGCCTTCGCCGATGGGTCGGTAAAGGTTGCGCGCCACCGCCTCGTTGTAGCCGATGGAGCGCTCGCGCACCTGGCGGGCGAGGTCGGTATCGACGTCGTTGAGGTGCACGTGCTGGATCCGGCCAGCGGTGAGCTCGATGACCTCGATGGGGTCCGCGCCTGCCAGCACGAGGTGGGCGAGGTCCAGGCAGACGCCGGCCTCGGAGCCTACGAGCAGCCTCTCGATCTCCTTGGGGCCCTGGATGATGCTCCCGAAGCGGGGCTGGACGGCGACCTTGAGGCGATGGCGGGCACACACGTGCTCCACCGAGCCCACCAGGTGCAGGAGATGCGCCCACTCGGCGTTCGTGAGCATCGCCGCCTCCGTCGCCGAGGCCGGATTGCGCTCGGGGATGGCCGCCAGGACCAGCGTCTCGGCGCCGACCGCCGCCAGCCAGTGCGCGTGGCCGTCGATGTGCGCCAGCTCCGGACCGCTGGCGTCGTGGTGGTGGAGGATGGCGTGGACCTGGCCCGCGACGACCTTGAGCCGGTTCCGGCGAAGCAAGGCGCGGGCGTGGTCGCTGCGGTCGGGCAAGAATCCCGGCGGGCCCGCTGTGATCGCGCCCTCGCCCACCGCGGCGGCCTCGGAGAGAACCCGCTCGGCCTCGAGCTGGTGGCCCCAGTCGCGGTCCTCGCTGATGCCCCAGCAGGTGGGCGACAGAGCGAGCCGGTGCATGGCGCGGACGCGCCGCCCGCCGATCCCTCCCAGCGCTCCCCTGGCGATCAACCCCGGAAGATTAACCTTCTAGTCAACGCATGCCCGACATGGCTTTCCGCCTCCAGCTCCGCCCCTCGACGCTCGACGACGCGGAGAGGGTGGCGGCGCTGCAGGCGCAGCGCGACCCCGACGACCTCAGCGACCCGGTCCTTCTGCGCTACTGGTGGCAGATGGCGGACGAGCTCCACAAGACTTCACGCCAGATCGCGACACACGATGGCGAGGCCGTCGCATTTGTCGCCTCGCAGCACGAGCTCTGGGAACCGGACGGCAAGCGCTTCGGCGTCGTCCGCGCGCTGCTCCGTAACGACCAGTGGGACGCTGATCAGTACGCGGAGCTCGTCGGCGTCGGGGAGCGTTGGCTCCGCGGCGAGAATGCGACGACGTCGGTCGTCCGCATCCGCGCCGATTTCGAGCGCGACGTCAAGGCGCTCGAGCGCATCGGCTACAGCGAAGACCGGCGCATGCGCACTTCCGAGCTCGACCTCGTCGCCAGGCGCGAGGAGATCTTGCGCACGCGGGACGAGTGCCGCGCGGAGATGCGCCGCCAGGCAATCGAGATGCATCCGTTGAGCGATGACACTGACCCTGGCCGCTTGCAGAAGCTCTACGAGCTGATCGTCGAGTCGGAGCAGGACATCCCTCGCAGCGTTCCGTGGCGGGTGCTTTCCTTCCCCGAGTGGAAGCGCTTCTGGCTCGACAATCCTGGGATCCAGGAAAGCCGCTTCTGGATCGCGCGCGACGGCGACGAGATCGTCGCCACGTCCGTGCTCGACTGCCCGGTCACCAAGGGCATCCCCTGGACCGCATACACCGGCACTCGGCGCACGGCCCGCGGCCGGGGCATCGCGCGGGCGCTCAAGTACGAGTCGATGGCGCAGGCGATCGGCGATGGATACACGCGCGTGCGCACGAACAACGACGCGGACAATCCGTCGATCCTCAAGATCAACAACCAGATGGGCTACAGGCTCGTGACCCCGATCATCGAGCTGCATCGCGCGCTGTCTTGAAAACCGAAACCCCTTATGGGGTGACGGCGCTTCCCGAGCTCTACAAGCAGTGGGCCGCGACCGGCATGATCGCCAACATCGGGACGCGGCTCGTGGAAGTGGAGGTGGGCAAGCTCGTCCTCGAAAGCAACATGACCTCCGACTCGCACGGATTTCCGACCTCGCGGGGCACGATCGTGCACGGGGGCGCGATCGCGACGCTCGCCGACGAGTGCCTGGCGTCGGTCGCGTTCACCGTCGCGGAGGAAGGCGAGACGACCGTGACCGCGGACCTGAAGGTCGATTTCCTCCGACCCGCCACGCCCGGCCGCTTGCTGGCGCGCGGCTCGGTCAGGCATCGGACCAGGCGCCTCGCGTTCTGCGAGGCGACTGTCGAGCGCGACGACGGCAAGGTGGTCGCGGAGGCCCGCGCGGTGATCGCCTACGTGAGGGCCTAGGTCGGGGCCCCTGCCATGGGGGCGATAGTCCGGACTATCGCCGTGTTGCGCGGGTCATTCGGTCTGATAGTCCGGACAAACGGCCTGTGTGTCGCCCCCGAGCAAGTGCGTGCCGGACCTGCGCGACGATCGAAGCCGGCGTGCGAAGGTCCGCTGCGGTGAAGCGCAAGATTTGGTATCCGGCGTTGACGAGGGCGTTTTGTCGACGCAGGTCCGATACCAGCCGATCTTTGTGATTTTCGCCGTCGTACTCGATCACCAACCGACTGTCCGGGTAATAGAGGTCCGCACGTCCGAGTAACCGGCCGGAGATGTCGCGAAGCTCGGTCTGAACATCCGGCCGTGGTAGGCCCGCCTTGATCAACTCGACTCTCAGGCGTGTCTCCATGGTGACTCCGATCTGGGATCGGCAAGAGCGATTGCGCGGCGCAAACGCTTGATTCCCTTCTCGCCTGGATGTCTGGCGACGTACTCCGTCAGCTCCTCCAGTCGCACGATGCCAGCCCGTAGTGCCATGTCGACGGCGACCACCGACTCGACAGGCTCACGACCGCTGCCCAAATCACGCACCGTTCGAAGCGCGCAAGTCGAGCGGAATCCATGGCGGATGGTCACTTCCGATTCGGCCAGGGTGGCACGCCTCAATCGAACGCCTGCGCGAGCTCGAACTGGCACCCCGCGGTCAAGAGTGACCTCGACCGGTTCGCACGGAGACATATCGAGGCCCAGCAGCCACGCCGCGGTCTTGCCAGAGAACGCGAACGTGGAGGGCATCCGCCGCGCCACTGCGTGCAGGGTCACGTTGATGTCGCGAATGAGGCGGCTCGAGACGTACTGGCCGCGGCTCAGCCGGCTCCAGCCCTTGTTCTGGAGGGCTTTCCAGGTCAGACCCATTTCGCGGGCTTCGACGACGAAGAAGGGGCCGCTGTCGAGTCCTACTTCCAGAGCTGAGAGCGCACGCACCTCAAGAGCATCGAGCGGCAACAAGTCGATGGCAACCCAGCCTGTAAAGACGGGCTCGTCACCAGGATGTGATCGATAGTCCGGACTAACGGCTCTCGGAGAAAACAAACAGGGCGGATAGTCCGGACTATCGCCGCTATTGGTCGTCTGTGGGACTGTCCTCTAGCGGGGGCAGGGACATCAGCGTCCAGTGGCGTCCTCCGTCGCCGGTGATCTCGAGACTGGGCCGTGACGCCGACTGGGCGGCGAACCATGCGTGCTCGCGGTCCAGGACCTCCAGCGATCCGGGCATCGGGTCGACCACGCCTATGTGTCGCGGGTCCGTCCAGGTCACGCCGGCATCCGCGCTCCCGGCGAACATTCCACCGCCGATCCACCACCAGTGGCTCGCGTCGAAGTAGCCGATCGCTCCCGAATCTCCCGGCGGCGCGACCGCTGACCAGGTCTTGCCGGCGTCGATGGTGCCCAGCTCCGCCTGGTTGGGCGGCGGTTCTTCCGCGAACGGACCGGTGACGACCTCGTCCAGGACCGTCGTGTAGATGTACGTGTGCGGCCGGCCGCCGTCGAACGCGCGCACCGTCAGCGGCGGGTACGCGCGAACGACGCCGCCGACGCCTGTCCTCCCTTTGACCGGCGGGAAGTAGACGACCGTCGCGAGCGCGCCGAGGCCCGTGGTCGGCCGCACGGCGACGAAGTACTCACCGCCCGCCGGCCTCGCGGGCCCCGTCGCCGGCAGCGGCACGCGCGTCCAGGTGGCGCCAAAGTCGTCGGTGCGGTAGGCGTAGCGCCCGGCGCTGACCGTGCTGAGCCAGCCGGTGGTGAAGTGCGAGAACTGGACCTGGAACGCCTGGTCTGGGGCAGCCACCGGCACGCCGAGGTCGAGCCAGGTAAAGCCACCGTCCTCGGTCCGGTAGAGCCTGGGCGTCGCCGCCGCGGTCGCCCGGGCAAGCATCCAGCCGTACAGCGAGTCGACGAACGACCACGAGAGCACGGTCGAGCTCGACTTCAACGCCGGTATCGACGTCCACGACTGCCCTCCATCCGTCGTCCGGCTCAACACCGGCCGGGCACCAACCAGCGCCACGACGCCCGAGAGGTCGTCGAAGAACCTGGCGTACACCGCGTGGCTCTGGCTCGGCGCGGTGAGCTGCCGGGTCCACGTGGCGCCGCCGTCGGTGGTGTGGATGACGGCGAAGTCGCCCGACGGAAAATCGACCACGAGCCAGCCCGACGTCGGGCTGATGAAGATGATCGACGCGACGCGGTAGTCCGTGTGCGGCTGCGGCCCCACCTGCTGGGCCGGCACCGACGAGAGGCCGAAGGTCGGGTGCAGGTAGATCGCCCCGGTGACGAGGATGGCGACGACCGAGACCGCGATCAGCGCCATTGCCCGCCCCGCCCGCGCGCGCGGCATCCCCGGATCGAAGTCGGTTTCGAGGTCGGCCGCCTGCATGCCCGATTCGACGTCAGCTTACGCGCGGCACGCTGGCATAGGTCCAGTGGACTCCGCCGTCGGATGTCAGGGCAAGCGCGCTGCCCGACAACGATGGTCCCGGGCTCTCGAGCTTTGCCCACGCGTGGCGCGCGTCGAGGACGCTGGGAACATACTGCCAGCCGTCGAGCTGAAGGGCGATGTGGTGCCACGACTGGCCGGCGTCGCTGGTCTTGAACAGAACGCCGACGCGCATCGCCCACCAGTGAGTGGCGTCCTGAATAGCGATGTCTCTGTAGCTGTTCCCGGACGGTAGCGGCGCGAGCTTGCTCCAGGACGCACCACCGTCGAAGGAGGTGTACGCGGTCTCATCCAGCAGGTCCACGAGCACGCCGCCTCCCGGAAGCGCAGACAGACCCACGGCGGGCCGGAACGGCTTGCCGCCGGCTTCAACGGGCAGCGTGTATGCCGTCCAGCTGGCCCCGCCGTCGTGCGTCCCGTACACGATCGCGGGCGAGTTGTCGCCGATCGGAGCCAGCCAGCCGTTGCGCGGGTCGGCAAAAGCGAGTAGCGGGCCGACCACCGGCGGCGGAGGGAGCGCGTGCCAGGTTGCGCCGCCGTCGGAGGTGGACTCGAAGTCGCTGTCGCTGTGAAACCAGCCATGAGCCGGATCGAGAAACCACACTTCCGCGAGACCGCTCGACGGACGCGAGACGGCGCTCCAGCGGCGGCCACCGTCGGACGTGCGAAACGTACCCCCGCCGACCAGCGAGAAGTAGCCGTCATGGGCGTTGAAGAAGCGGATGCGGAAGTCAGCTTGCAGCGCCGGCAGGTCCGATCTCTGCAGGTCCCAGTGGCGCGCGCCATCGGTCGTGTTGAAGACCCAGTACCGCCCTGAGATCAGGTCGTAGACCAACGCCCACCCAAGAGATGGCGTGACGAAGTCGTAGTCCGCCTGGTAGCGCTGTTCGAGGATGGGCGGCTCAGGACTGGGATGCGCAGCAGGGACTGAGACCGGTGGCACGCTGGATCTCAGGTAGAGCAGGCCGACGACAACGATCGCCGTCAGCGCGGCCGCGATGAGCGGCAGCGCCCGGCGCGAGCGATTGCTGGGCGGAGGCGCGTCCAACTGCTTGGCGCTAGATTGTGAATCGATGGTCGGTCGGCTCAATCCCCTGATGAATGTTCGACCCGCGGAGAGCTTCGACGCCGCCGCGATCGCGAAGGTCCACGTGGCGGCCTGGCGATCGACCTATCGCGGGCTGCTGCCCGACGACTTCCTCGACTCTCTAGACGAGGCCGGGTACGAAGAGCGGTGGGGGCGCATCGTCGGCGATGGCACGAGCCGCGTCTACGTGGCCACCGATGGCCAGGTAGGAAATGTCGGGCGCGATGTCGTCGGTTTCGCCTCCGGCGGGCGGGAGCGCGCCGGTGAGACCGGCTACGAAGGCGAGCTGTACGCGATCTACGTGCTTCGCGAATCGCAAGGCCGGGGCCACGGGCGCCGTCTCGTGGAGGCGGTGGTCGGCGGCCTGTGTGAGCTTCACCTGCGCGACATGATCGTCTGGGTCTTGCGCGACAACTCCGGCGCGCGCGGGTTCTATGAGCGCCTCGGGGGCGTGTACGTGCGCACGCAGCCGATCACGATCGGTTCGGCGCAGCTAACAGAGGTCTCGTACGGCTGGCGCTCTCTCGACGACATCCGCTACTAGAGGGCCGCGCCCCCGATGTTCCTTGCATCTTCGCGTCCTCGACGGCCGCGAATCTGCCGTGGAACCCGAGGTTGCGGCCCTCAGGGCGGCGCAAGCGGCTTCTGCTTGAAGTCGAAGCAGTCGGTCATCCCATCCGCCGCCCTCGTGCGCGCGTTGAGTGACGGCAACCCGAAGTTGTCCTCGCAGAACCGAATGACGCTGACGTGCGAGTGCAGCGCCTTCGAGACGTAGCCGGCGCGAGCGTACGGGCTCATGACCAGGCATCCGACCCGCCCGCCGTAGCGGAACTGCGTCTCGTCGGTCCACTTCTCGACCTCGGGCGGCGTGACGTGGTCCCACCAGCCGCCCCAGTCATCCCACGTGATGAAGATCGCGACTTCGGGCCACACCCCGGCTGCTACGACCGCCTGAACCTGGCTCTGCGTCCACAGGCTTCCCTTGCTCACGTCGCCTGCGTGCGCGGCGCGCTGCGTGGCGGTGTCGGCGGGATGCTCGCTCAGCGCGTCGTCGGCGTACAGCCACGAGACGGCGGGAAGCCTTCCCGCCGACGCGTCGGCGGAGAAATCTTCCCACTTCTTCTTTTTGCCTGCCGTGTACTTGATGAAGTCGAAGGCGTAGCCGCCGTAGTTGCCCCACGACAGGCCCGCGGCGTCGAGCTGCGAAGGCAGCGACGACTGGTCGTAGATCGGCGGTCCAGGCTTCTTTCGGTAGTTGGTGTGCGGGTTGTCGATCAGCGCCGAGTCGGCCATGATCAGCATCAGGTGGTTCGGGGTCGAAGGCCCGGCCACGTCCGTGAAGTAGTTGTCGCACAGGGTGAACTGCTGCGCGTAGCCCCAGTAGACCGGGATGTCCTTCCGCGGGAACGCGACCCGCGGCGCGGTGGTGTCGCGCGTGAGCCAGGCCGCGTGCCGGTGGTCGGGGTCTTGCGGCGGAGGGTTGGGGCTGTCCGGCATCGCGACGCCGTTCCCGCCTGGAAACGTGCCGAAGTAGTTGTCGTAGCCGTGGTTCTCCTTGACGATGATCACGACGTGCTTGATCGGGCCCTGGTTGGCGCTCACACGCACGCCCCCTTGCCGTTCGACCACTCGAGCTGGACGGTGTAGCCGCCGAGCTGCTTCGTCTTCCACGCGCAGATGTCCCCGATCTCCCCGTTGGAGTCGTCATACCAACTGGACCCGGGAACAGGGTCCGTCACTGCCTCGCACAGCTCGTGCGAGCTCGTCGTGGTCAGCGCGTCGATCACCGCCAGACCGCCCACGCACCCGTCGCAGTCGGGATGCGGCATGACCGCGTAGTACACCTCGGCGTCGCTGTCGTGGTAGCCGCAGAAGTTGACGCACGACGAAGATCCGTGGAGCCCCGATTTGACGCCCGGCGGCAGGAAAACGAAGTAAAGGGAGCTCGGCGTGGGCTGTGGAACCGCTGGGTTGGAGGCCAGCTGATCGCGGATGAATTGGCGGATGTCCGCGTCCGAAACCGTCGACGGCGGAGTGGTGGTCACGGCGATCGCGCCGGTGCGTGCGCCGTGGCCGATGGTGAAGCCCTGCACGTCGTACTCGGCCAGCTGGTCCATCAGCGGGCTCGTGAGGACGTACTCGAAGAAGTCGTTCAGCTGCTGCATCTGAGCCGCGAGCGGATCAGCCGGCCACGCGTCTCCCCAGAAGATGAGGAACACCTGCACGGAGGCCAGCAGCGGGCCGCCGCGGTAGGTAAGGCGCGGCGCCACGACCGGGGCAAGCGCCTCAGTACGCAGCGGAACGATCTGGATCGGGCCGGGTTGTCTCACCCCTTAAGGAATACTGGCAGAGCCTTGCTCGACGAAAGGTGGGACGTGATCGCGCCCGGTTCGTTTTCCGCGCACATGCACATGGCGCTGGACGAGGTCTTGCTCAACCAGGTGATCACCGGTGCGCGGCCACCGACGATGAGGATGTGGCGGTGGATCGAGCGCGCGCTGGTCATCGGCTCGCATCAGTCGGTGCGCAACGAGATCGACCTTGACGCCGCGCGCGAGCACGGCTTCGCAATCACGCGGCGCATGAGCGGGGGCGGGACGATGCTGTGCGAGCCCGACCGCACGATCACCTACTCGCTCTATCTGCCGGAGTCGATGGTCGCGGGCGTGAGCTTCAGGAAGTCCTACGCGCTGCTCGACGCGTGGGCGGTCGCTGCGTTCAACGAGCTGGGCGTGCCCGCCTCATACCGGGAGATCAACGACATCATCTCTCCCCGAGGCAAGATCGCCGGCGCGGCGCAGGCGCGGCGTCGCGGACATGTCCTGCATCACACCACGATCGCGCACTCGATGGACGTCGAGCTCCTGCCCCGCCTGATCAGGATCGGCCGTGACAGCATCGCCGAGCGCGGCGTGCGGAGCGCCGAGAAAGCCGTCTCGCCCCTGTCCTGGTTCACAGCGCTGTCATGCGACGAGGTCGCCCAGCGCATGCAAGCTCACTTCATGCGCGAGTCCCGCTCCGAGGCGGGCGAGCTGACTCAAGAAGAGACCGGGGCCGCGCGGAGGCTCGTCGCCTCCAGGTACGCGACCCCGGAATGGATCTACCGGCTGCCTTAGCGGAAGCGCTTAGGCGAAGAAGTTGTGCTGCTGCAGGAAAGCCCTGGCGACTGCGTCCGGGTCCTGGTGGTTCAGCTCGACCTGGCCGTTCAGGGTGACGAGCGTCTTGGTGTCCAGGCCGGCGCTGATCTTGTTCAGCACGCTCTTCACCTCGTCGGTGGCCACCTTGGTGCGGATGATCGGAACCACGTTGTCCGCGTTCTCGAGGTGCTTGTCGTCCTGGAGGACGACGAGGCCCAGCTTGTTCAGGTCGGAGTCGCTGCTGAAGACAAGGCCGACCTGGATGGTGCCGTTGGCGAAGGCCGCGCGCGTGGCCGGGCCGTCGGTGTCCAGAGCCTTGAAGTCCTTGAAGTGGATGCCGTACGTGTTCTGGAGCCCGGGCAGGCAGAAGGGCCGCTTCGGGCACTCCGGTCCCGCGCCCAGGACGAGCTGGTCGCCGACCGCGGCCAGGTCGGAGAGCTTGGTCAGGTTGTACTTGGCGGCCGTCGCCTTGGTGACCGCGAATGCGTTCTGGTCGACCGCGGCCGAGGGCGTCAGCGCTTCGAGGCCGAGCGGCTGCAGGCGGGCGTTCAGCTTCTGCACAGTCGCGTTGACGTCCCCGCTCGCCTCGCCGGCGCCGGAGTTGTAGTACTCGAGGTCGGTGGCGGCGTAACCGGGATAAAGGTCGATCTGGCCGCTCTTGATGGCGGGTGCGACGACCTCACGGGTGCCAAGGCGCAGCTTGCGCGTGACCGTGTACCCGTCGTGCTCGAGGGCCTGGGCGTAGAGCTCGGCCATGATGCTGCTCTCGGCGAAGTTGAAGCCGGCGACGGTGACGTTGCCCTTGCTCCCCGAGGTGCTGGGCGTGCTGCCGCACGCCGTGGCCGCGATCGCCAGCGCGGCGAGGCCGGCAAGCAGCCACCGAGGGCCCAGTTTGCGGTTCATTCGAAGCTCCTCCTTGGCCCGAATTTGGGCCTCCGATCCAACCCCCGGCTCACGCAGATTCTTCCATTTATGCGGTCTTGAAGGCGGTCGCGCGGCGCGAGGCCGACGCGGTGAGCAGGCGGATGCCCCTCGGCACGAGCAGACGCTGCAGCCCCGAGAGCAGCAACTCCGTCGCCAGCGCCAGGGCCGCGACGAGCAGAGCACCGGCGAAAAGCTTCGTGTAGTCGAACTGCGCGAAGCCGTCGACGATGTACCGGCCGAGGCCTCCACCCGCGACGAGGGCGGCCACGGTGGCGGTCGCGACGACCTGGATCGCCGACGTGCGGATGCCGGCCATGATCAGGGGTACCGCTAGCGGTAACTCGATGCGCAGAAGTTGGGCCAGCTCGCGGTAGCCCATGCCCCGCGCCGCGTCCTTGATGTCGGGGTCGACCTCGCTGAGGGCGACGTAGCTGTTGGTCACCATGGGCGGGATGGCCAGCGCCGTCAGGGCCAGGACGATCGGGCCGTCCCCGAAACCGAAGGCCGTGAAGGCGATGACGAGCAGGCCGTACGAGGGAATCGCGCGGCCGATGTTGGAGACACTGATGGCGAGGTTGCCGAAGCGGCCGAAGTGCCCGAGGGTGACCCCGATCGGAAGTGCGATCAGCGCGCCGATGACGACCGCCTCGAGGGAAAGCTGGACGTGCTCGCCGAGCCGCGTCGGAACGCCGTCCGACCCCTGCCAGTGCGACCCGTCGGCAAACCACAGCCAGACGCCGCGCAGGAAATCCACGCCTACCCGCTCCTGGCCCACGGAACCACGAGCCGCTTGACCCCCGCCAGAGAAACGTCGGCGACGAGCGCCAGCGCGACGCAGAGCGCCATGCCGACCACCAGCGGGGTGCGGAAGCTCTCGATGAAGCCCTCGTAGATCAGCTCACCCAGGCCGCCGAGGGCGATCACCGCGGCGATCGTGATGATGCCGATGGTCGACACCGTCGCGACGCGCAGGCCCGCCAGCATCGCGGGCAGGGCCAGGGGAAGCTCGATGCGCACCAGCCTCGCAAACGGCCGGTAGCCCATGCCGTCCGCGGCGTCCAGGACATCAGCCGGCACCTCGTCCAGGCCCACGATTACGTTCCGAAGGAGGATCAGGACGTTGTACAGGGTCAACGGGATCAGCGCCGTCAGGTCGCTGATGCCGGTGTACGGAATCATCAGGGCGAAGAACGCCAGCGACGGGATCGTGTAGAACGTCCCGAAGGCGCCGAGGAGCGGGAGGCGTAAGCCGGGTCGGCGCTGCGCCGCGACGCCGAGCGGCACCGAGATGATGATGCCGCCGGCGAGCGAGATGGCCGTGAATTCGACGTGCTGGCCGAGGTAGCCGAGGATCGTCGGTATGTGCGTCGACACCCACGACCAGTCGACCCACGGCTCGCCGTCGAGGAATAGCCCGCTCGGCATTCCCATTACGGTAAACGAGCCGTGATCCGTCTCGAGAACGTGAGCAAACAGTTCGCGGGCGGCTCCAACGCGGTGCTCAACCTCTCCCTCGACATCGGCGACGCCGAGACGTGCGTGCTCATCGGTCCGTCAGGCTGCGGCAAGACCACGACGCTGCGGATGATCAACCGGCTCACCGACCCCGACAGCGGCCACATCCTGGTCGACGGCGTCGACACGCGCGGGGTCGACCCGGCCGCGTTGCGGCTGAAGATGGGCTACGTCATCCAGCAGACCGGGCTCTTCCCGCACATGACCGTCGGCGCCAACGTCGGCACTGTGCCGCGCCTGTGGAAGTGGGACAGCAAACGGATCGAGCACCGGGTCGACGAGCTGCTCACGCTGGTCGGTCTCGACCCCGAGGAGTATCGCGACCGCTACCCGCACCAGCTCTCGGGGGGCCAGCGTCAGCGCGTCGGGTTCGCGCGCGCCCTCGCCGCCGACCCGCCAATCCTCTTGATGGACGAGCCGTTCGGCGCTGTCGACCGGATCACGCGCGAGCGGCTGCAGCAGGAGTTCGTCAGCATCCAGCGCTCGATGCGCAAGACGGTCGTCTTCGTCACCCATGACATCGAGGAGGCGGTGCTGGTCGGCGACCGGCTCTGCATCATGAAGATGCAGGCGCAGATCGCGCAGTACGACACGCCGGAGCGGATCCTCAAGCAGCCCGCGAGCGAGTACGTCGTCCAGTTTCTCGGTCGCAGCAGGCTTGCCTGGCTCGAGTCGCTGCGCCGCTCCGGCCTTGAGGGAGGTGACAGCGTTGCCGCAGGAGTTTGACGTGGTGTGCCTGGGAGGCGGCGTCGCGGGCGAGGCGATCGCCCATCAGCTGAACGGCAGCGGGATCTCGCTTGTCGTCATCGAGCGCGAGCTCGTCGGCGGCGAGTGCCCCTACTGGGGCTGCGTGCCCTCCAAGACCTTCCTGCGTTCGGCGGAGACGATCGAGGAAGCCGGACGGGCGCGCACGCTGGCCGCTTCCCGGGTGGAGTGGGACGTCGACTTTCCGAAGGTTTCCAAGCGCGTGCTGTGGATGGCGCGCGACCTGGACGACTCGCGGCCCGCGGCCGCTCTCGAGGCGACGGGTGCCAAGCTCGTCCGCGGCGCGGGCACGATGGTCGACCTGCGCACGGTCGAGGTGGCCGGCGAGCATTACGTGGCGAAGAAGGCGGTGGTGATCGCCAACGGCGGCACCGCGACGATCCCTCCGATCCAGGGCCTCGACAAGGTCGACTACTGGACCAACCGCCAGGCCGCGGTGCCGCGCGAGCTGCCCGCGCGGCTGCTGGTGCTGGGCGGCGGCGCCGTCGGCGTGGAGCTCGCGCAGGGCTTCGCCCGCCTGGGATCGAAGGTCACCATCATCGAGGCCGGCCCTCGCTTCCTGGGCCTCGAGGAGCCAGAGGTCGGCGAGGTCATGGCCGGCCACCTCAAGGCCGAGGGCATCGAGATCATCGTCGGCGACCCGTGCGTCGCGGCCGAGAAGCAGGCGGCGGCCACGGTCCTGCACATGAAGTCGGGCGCGATCGCCTCGGGCGACCGGCTGCTCGTCGCGACCGGCCGGCGGCCCAACTTTGAGGCGTGGAAGCCCGCCGGCCTGACGCAGACGGAGAGGGGCTGGCTCAAGGTCGACCCCGAGACTCTCCTGGCGCGAGACGGCGTCTACGGCGCGGGCGACATCACCGGCATCGGCGGCTTCACGCACCTCGCTTACTACCACGGCCAGATCGTGGCCCGGCGGCTGCGTGGTAAGGACGCGCGCGCCGACCACCTGGCGGTGCCGCGCGTCACGTACACCGACCCCGAGGTCGCCTCGGTCGGGCTGTCCGAGCAGACCGCTCGCGACCACGGCATCGACGTGGCCGTCGTCAAGACCGACCCCGGCGAGGCCGCGCGCGGCTACATCCACGATTTTCACGGTGGGGTGCTGAAGCTGGTGGCCGATCGCTCGCGCGGGGTGCTCATCGGCGCGACGCTGGTGACGCCGCGGGCGGGCGAGATCCTGGGCGAGCTGGTGCTGGCCCTGAAGGTGGGGACGCCGGTCCATACGCTGGCCGACGTCATCCACCCCTACCCCGCCTTCAACCGCGTACTTGGGGCGGCGTTCGAGGAACTCGGGATTAAGGTGACCTAGGCCCCTTCAGCGTTGTACTGAGTGCTCCGTATCTACGTTTGTAAAGGGGGCCTCGAACTGTAATGGTCATCTCTGTCAACGGCACGCCAGTCACCCTCGACCTGGACCAGATCCTGGTCTGGGCACTGGTCGGCCTGGTGGCCGGATTTCTCGCGAGCCACCTTGCGCTCGGCCATGGCCTTGGTCTCTTCTGGGACATCATCGTGGGCGTCGTCGGAGCACTGTTCGGCGGCATCGTCCTCGCCGGCTTTCTCCACTTCAGCATCGTGATCGCGGGTCACCCGATCATCAGCGCGATGATCATGGCCTTCATCGGCGCCGCGATCCTGCTGATCATCGCCCGGCTGTTCGCGGGCCGGGGTGGGGTGAGGCGACGGGCCTTTTAGACCAGACGCCTGGGGGCGGTTCGCTCCCAGGCGTTTTTTTATGAGCCGGCTCGCCGCAGGCGGTGGATAGTCCGGACTATCAGCGGATGTCGGCATGAAAACGGTGGATAGTCCGGACTATCGGCCGATGCCGGCATGGCGCTAGCATCGGGCTCAGGAAATGGCCGACGCGATTCCCCCACTCGACCTTCGCGCCATGGAGCAGGCGCGCGCGCGGCAGGCCAGGCTGACGAAACCGGCCGGCAGCCTCGGCAGGCTGGAGGATCTGTCGATCCGGCTCGCCGGCATGACCGGCCGCCTCGATCCGCCGCTGCGTGACGCCGTCGTGTTCACCCTCGCGGCCGACCACGGCGTCGCCGAGGAAGGAGTCAGCGCCTACCCGCGCGAGGTCACGGCCCAGATGGTGCTCAACTTCCTGCGCGGCGGCGCCGCGATCAACGTCCTCGCGCGCGAGGTCGGCGCGCGCGTGGTGGTCGCTGACATGGGAGTCGACGCCGAGTTGCCAAGCGACCCCGGGCTTCGCGCAGTCAAGATCCGTCGCGGCACCGCGAACATCGCGCGCGGTCCCGCGATGACGGTCGAGGAGGCGTCGCGGGCGATCGAGGCCGGACGTGGTCTGATGCGCGCCGAGCTTGCAGGAGGACTCGACGTCGCGCTCACGGGTGACATGGGCATCGCCAACACGACGTCCTCGGCCGCGCTGATATGCGCGTTCACCGGCCTCTCGCCGGCGGTGGTCGTCGGGCGCGGCACCGGCGTCGACGACGAGGGGTTGATGCGCAAGCGCGACGCGGTCGCGCGAGCGCTGGCGATCAACGCGGGCGCCATCGCGGCGGGGCCGCTGGAGACGCTGGCCGCGGTGGGCGGGCTCGAGATCGCGGGACTCGTGGGGGTGATCCTCGAGGCCGCGAGCGAGCGCAAGCCGGTGATCATCGACGGTTTCATCTCCGGCGCGGCCGCGCTGACCGCGACCGCGCTCGAGCCCGCGGCAGCCGGCTACCTGATCGCCTCGCACCGCTCCCAGGAGCTGGGCCACGGCGCCGTCCTGGAGCGGCTCGGGCTCGACCCGCTCCTCGACCTCGACCTGCGCCTCGGCGAAGGCACCGGCGCCGCTCTTGCGCTGCCGCTGGTCCGCGCCGCGGTCCGGCTCCTCAACGAGATGGCGACCTTCGGCGAGGCCGGCGTTTCCGAGCGCGCCATAATGGTCCACACAACCGAATAGCTCACTCGACGCAGGGAAGCCGGTAGAAATCCGGCGCTGTCGCGCAACTGTGAGTGGGGAGCATCGGGCCGGCGGCCACTGAGGCGGATGCCTTGGGAAGGCGGCTCGAGCGCTGAGATCCACAAGCCAGGAGACCTCGCGGTGGGCACGGAACTTTCCCATCTGCGCGGATCAGTGGGGACGCCTTCAGCGGCGAGGCTTCCCCTGCGGAGGTGGGTCCGACGCCGCCGGAGGATCGCCGATGCGGATGCGTCATCCCGCGGGCCAGCGCGAAAGTGGCCGCTCTCACGGCATTGCTGTTCGCCGTTTCGTGTGGAGGCTCTCCGCCTTCGGCGTCCTCGTCGCCGGCGACGCACTTCCCACTCACGGTGACGGAACCCGACGGGGCGAGCGTCATGATCGCCCGCCAGCCCCATCGCGTCGTCTCGCTCTCACCCACGGCGACCGAGATGCTTTTCGCCGTCGGCGCCGGCCCGCAGGTGGTCGCGCTCGCCCGGCAGGCCCCCGTCCTGCTGATCGACGAGCCAACCACGGCGCTTGACGTCGGGAGGCAGCGGGAGGTGCTCGAGATCCTCGCCGAGCCGGTGATCGCGGAGCACTACGGCGCCCACGTTCGAGTCATCGAGCTCATCGGTTCGGGCAAGGCCGTGGTGCCGGTGCGCCGGTGAAGCGCAAGGAGGTGCCCGTCACGCCTCCGGCGCGGGCGACGCGCAAGGCGCCCTCCGTCGTGATCGTCAACACCGGCGACGGAAAAGGCAAGTCGACGGCGGCTTTTGGCACAGCCCTGCGCGCGGTCGCGCGCGGCTGGAAGGTCTGCGTCGTGCAGTTCATCAAGTCGGACCGCTGGAAGGTTGGCGAGCGCGACACGGCGACGCGGCTCGGGATCGAGTGGTGGACGATCGGCGACGGCTTCACGTGGGACTCGCGCAACATGGAGCGGACCGAGGCGGTGGCTCGCGAGGCGTGGCGGGTGGCGAAGGAGAAGCTCGCGTCCGGCGATTACGGCCTCGTCGTGCTGGACGAGATCACCTATCCGATGACTTGGGGCTGGATCTCCACCGGCGAAGTCGTCGAGGCGATTCGCTCCCGGCCTCCAAGCGTGAACGTGATCGCCACCGGACGCGACGCGCCGCCGGAGCTGATCGACGTCGCCGACACCGTGAGCGAGGTGCGCAGCGTCAAGCACGCGTTCGACAGCGGAGTGCGCGCGATCCGCGGGATCGACTTCTGATGGGTTTCGTGCTCGTTCTCGGCGGCGCGCGCAGCGGCAAGTCGGACCTGGCGCGTCGCCTGGCGTCGGAGTCGGCCCGTCCGGTCTCCTTCATCGCCACCGCTTTGTCAGGCGACGAGGAGATGGCCGAGCGCATCGCGCGACACCGCGCGGAGCGTCCGGCGGGATGGACGACGGTCGAGGAGCCGGTCGAGCTGCTCGAGGCAATCGGCTCCGCTCCCCGAGGCGAATTCGTGGTCGTCGACTGCCTGACGCTGTGGGTCTCGAACCTTATGGGCGCGGGTCGCGAAGGTCGCGAGATCCGCTCGCTGGGGGAATCGGTCGCCGACGCGATGTCGTCGCGCGACGGAGTGGTCGTGAGCAACGAGGTCGGCCTCGGCATCGTGCCGGCGAACGCGCTCGCGCGAGTTTTTCGCGACACGCTGGGGGCGGTGAACCGCTCCTTCGCCGCGCGGGCCGACCGCTCGGTCTTGATGGTCGCCGGTCGCACGCTCGAGCTGGCGTGAGCATTCGCTCCCTGCGCGCGGCGGTTTCCTTCCTGACGGTGGTTCCGGTGGCGAACGCCGACGGCAGCGCGGGCGAACGTCTCGGCCGCGCCTACTTCCCCGCCATCGGCGCTCTGGTCGGCCTGGTGGCAGGCCTGGTCTTCGTCGTCGCCGCGGCGCTGGCGACGCCGTTGCTGGGGGCGGCTGCGGCTGTCGCCACGCTGACGCTGCTCACCGGGGCGCTGCATCTCGACGGGCTGGCCGACTCCGCGGACGGCCTGCTGGGTCGGGGCGACGTCGAGCGCCGGCTCGCCGTCATGCGCGACCCCCGGCTGGGCTCGTACGGGGTGGCGACGCTGGTCGTCGTCCTGGTCCTGGAGGTCGCGGCCCTCGCCTCGATGTCGCCGGCGCGCGCGCTGGCCGGCCTGGTGATCGCGGGCGCCCTGTCGCGGCTGGCGACCCTGGTGGTGATCGCTTGGGTGCCTTACGTGCGCGAGAGCGGCCTTGGCAACATCGCGTTCGAGACGCGACACCGGGGCGTCGACCTCCTGGTGGGCGTGGTCATCACGGCGCTGGTCTGCGTGCTCGACTGGAAGCGCGCGCTGGTCGCCGCCGTCCTGGTGGCGATCAGCACGCTGGCCGTTGTCGCGCTGGCCCGCCGTCGCCTTGGCGGTGCGACCGGCGACGTCTGCGGCGCGACCGCCGAGCTGGGTCAGCTCGCTGCGCTGCTCGCCTTCGCCGCGACCACGCTCAAGTAGCGCAGCTCTCGGGTGACCGGCATGGCGAAGTCGAAGCGGTCCGCGGCGAGGGCGAGGTCGAGGTCCGTCGACGGAAAGCCAGGCCACATCCCGCTCCGCGCCCTGCGGTAGCGCTCGCTGGCGCGCAGAGGCTCGAGCAGCTCTTCGACGTCGGCTTGCTCGCCCGTGACCAGTGCCTCGATGTACCGCGCGCACGCGTGGTCCTCGGGGTGGTCGGCCGAGGCGATGAGCGTGAGCGTGTCGCGGTTTCCTGACAGGCAGGCTTGAGCCGTCGCCCTGGCGACCACCAGGCTGGCGGCGAAGATGTCACCACCCGTCACCGCCGCCGTGACCTGCGTGCCCGCGGTCGAGCGCTGGATGAGCACCTTCCCTTTCAGATCGATCGCGGTGATCGCAGTCGGCGAGTTGCTGATCGGTATGCCGTCGACCGGCAGCGCGTCCTCCTCCGCGCACAGCACGGAGCCTGGCGTGGCGATCGCCAGCTCGCGCGCCTCGTTCACCGTCTTGACCAGGCGGCACTCGCGCGCGCCGCCTGCAAGGGCGTACGCGCTGACAGTGAAAGAGCGAAGCACGTCGATGACGACGACGGTCCCATCTGCGTGCCTCGCACCATCGATGCCGATGGCGTGGATGATGTTCACGTGTCAGGCCCGAACGTCGGCGAGCAGGGCGAGCAAGGCGGGCAACCGCGCGCCTTCGGCTTCGAGCAGATCGCTGACTGCGGCTCGATGCGAGTGGTCGGCCTGCGCCTGGAGCCGGGCCAGCACGTGCCCGAGCATCGGGTCGCGATTCCTGTCGCGCTGATCGTGACCGGCGGCCGTCTTCACTTCGACGACGGTACGAACGTCGGGGACGTCGGCGCCGGCGAGATGCTGCTGATCAACCCCGGCGAGAAGCACGCCTACCGCGCCGAGGTGGCGACTTCGGCGTTCCTCGTGTTTGCCGGCCTGCCTGGCGTGCGCAGCCGCACGTGGTCGCTGCGCCGCAAGTAGCGTAGCCATCTTCATCACGTCGAGTTCCAGAGCGCGACGGCGCGTCCTCGGTCGGCGTCGTCATGCAGGATGTTGATCGAGGCGACGTCGAGCATGAGTCGGGCCGCAAGGCCGATGTCTGCGGCGATCCACGCGACCGCGATCGCCCGCAGGATGTGGCCGTGCGCGAAGGCCAGAGCCCGGCCTTGCTGGGCCAGGGCGGCCATGTCGATGAACGCTCGCGCCCGGGCGTGGATCTGCGCCGGCGTCTCGCCGCCCGGGCACCCGTTCCTGTACAGCTCCCAATCCGCGTCCGACTCGTGAATCTGTTTTGTGGTCAGCCCTTCATAAGCGCCGTAGTTCACCTCCTTCAGCAGGTCGGTGACCTGGGGATGCTCGAAACCCGCGAGCTCGGCGGTGCGCAGGGCGCGCTGCATCGGGCTGGAGTAGACGGCGTCGAAGGTCGTGCCCTCGAGCCGGTCGCCGAGCAGCTTCGCCTTCTCCTCGCCGCGAGGCGTGAGCGGGATGTCGGTCGTGCCGGTGTGGCGGCCGGAGAGGCTCCACTCGGTCTCGCCATGCCGGGCGAGGTAGAGCTCGAACGTCAGGCGGGCTTGCCCATCATCTCGGGCCGGCCCGAGCGGAGGGACCGGCTCGCGCTCTCGATCACGGCGCCCGCGCGCACCCGCTGGCCCGGGCGAACGCACACCAGGCCGACGGCGGCCTGCCCGCCCTGCGACCGCAGCGCCTCGTTGACGGCGGCGAGGACTCGGTTCGCCGCATGCGCCGTGCCGGCGACGTCGGTGTCGGGGAGGATCGCGAGCAGCTGGGGTGGCGTGCGGCCCAGCACGCCAGGCGTGTCGACGTCGCGCACTGTGCCCGCGAGCGCGGCGGCCATCGTCTTCAGCGCCTCGTCCGTTGGCATTGAGCCGTTGGCCTCGATCAGGAGCACGCCGAGGTTGCGCTGGTAGCGGTGTGCGCGCGCGAGCTCATCCTCGAGCACGGGACGCACGAAGCGGTCATTGAACAGGCCCGTCGTGCGGTCGACGATGTGCAGAGGCTCCGCCTGCGGGTCGTCGGTCCTGACTCCGCAGGAGGGACAGAAGACCGCGCCGTGCGGAAGAGGGGAGCCGCATGCCTGGCAGGTTTGGGCCTCGGGCCGGCGGCGGAGGAAATCGCCAATCGGCATTCGGTAAAGCCTATCAGTCGTGTTCGCCAATCCCTTTTTATCCCCTTGAGTGCGTTCTTAACAGGCTCGCTTGTGCCCGGCTCTTTCGAATCCTAAGCTCGATCGAGGTGTGCCGGGGGGGAGGGACGGCATGGTGGAGGAAGGGAGGGCCCAGCCAGGGGTATGCGAAATCTCGGGTGCGGTCTCAGCCCACCGCGGCGGCCGGCGTCGAAAGCCAGCTCTCAGCCCATTGCGAAACGGCGGACAGCACCGGCTCCAACGCGCGCCCGCGCGCGGTCAGTCGATAGCTGACCCGCACCGGTGGCCCTGGGTCGACGAGGCGCTCGACGATGCCTTCGGTCTCGAGCTCTCGCAATCGTTCAGTCAGCACGCGGTCGCTGATTCCCGGTATGCCCGCGAGCAATTGGTTGAAGCGAGCGGGAGCGGGGACGAGGGCTTTGACGACGGCCCCGGTCCAGCGCTTCCCAATCAGCTCGATTGCGCGCTGAAAGGGCGCGCTGTAGTCAAGGCCCCCTCCGACCATGGGGAGTGATTCTATGCGCTATCGGGACTCCGGGAAAGGACCCGACCCACCTTTTCCACAAGAATTTTTTTCACGGCACAATCAAGGTCCGCCGAGCACACGAACCTGAAGGTGGAGGGCTTGGAAATGTTCAGGCGAATGAGTTGATGAGATTGCGATGGAGCTGACCGGGCGGGTCATCGTCGTGACCGGCGCGGCGCGTGGAATCGGTCGCGCCCTCGCGACTCGCTTCGCCTCCGAGGGCGCCGAGGCGGTGGTCGTCGCCGACGTCGACGGCGATGGCGCGCGATCCGTTGCGAAAGAGATCAACGCGACCGCGATCCAATGCAACGTCGCAGATGAAGCCGACGTCGAGCGACTCGTCGCGCAGATCGAGACCGAGCATGGTCGCATCGACGTGTTCTGCTCCAACGCCGGCATCGCCGTAGCCGGCGGACCCGAAGCCGCGGACAGCGACTGGCAGCGCATCTGGGCGATCAATTTGATGGCTCACGTCTATGTCGCCCGGCACGTGCTCCCGAGCATGCTCGCGCGCAAAGAGGGCTACATCCTTGGCACGGTCTCGGCCGCGGGACTGCTCAACCACGTCTTCGCGGCGCCGTACGGAGTCACGAAGGCGGCGGCCCTGTCCTTCTTCGAGTGGCTGGCGATCGCGCACGGCGACGAAGGGATCCGCGTCTCGTGCCTCTGCCCGCAAGGCGTGAAGACGGCGATGCTCGCCGCCGAGCGCGAGCAGCTGGGCACGAGCTTCCTCACGGAGGGAGCGCTCGAGCCCGAGGCCGTCGCGGATTCGGTCGTCAAGGGCATCGCGGACGAGCGATTTCTCATCCTTCCCCACCCGGAGGTCGCCGAGTACTTTCGCCGCAAGGCGGACGACTACGACCGCTGGCTGCGCGGAATGCGAAGGCTGCGCGCCAGCCTCCTCTCGACGGAGGGCTGAGTTGCGCCGGCTTTCGCTTGCCGGGGGATTCGCCCTCATCGTCCTGGCCTTCGCCGCGGCCAGCCGGGTCACGGACTCGAGAGAAGGCCTCGTCGCGGAGATCGTCACGCTGCTCGTCGGCCTTGCCGGCATCGGCCTCCTGACGTACGCGTTCGCGGCCAGGGCGCGAAACGCAAATCGCCCCTCACCCCAGCCCTCTCCCCTGACGGGGAGAGGGGGAATTACTCCCCTGGGGGGGAGAGGGAGAAAGCCGCGCTCGACCCGCGACCTCGTCCTCGGCGCCGCCGGGGTGCTGCTGGCGGTCCTACTTGTCACCGCTCTCGCGATCAGCGGCGGGATCCTGTGGGCGGGTTTCGGGCTCGCGCTCCTGCTCCCGATGATCGCGGGCAGCGTCTACCTCTGCGTCCGCTTCCTCAGGGCGAACCCGTGAGCGAGAGGATCTCGCCCACCAGGTAGAGCGACCCGCAGACCAGAACGTTGCCGGACGGTCCCGCGAGCTCGCGCGCGCGGGCAAGCGCGGCGCCGGCGGGCCGGGCGACGTAGGCGCCGTCGCCGTACAGCTCCTTCAGCGTCTCCGCCTCGACCGCGTGTCCCTGCGCGCTCGCGGGCTCCGTGAAAACAGCGGCGTCCGGGCGCAGCGTCCGCAGCGCGGCGATCAGCTGGACCGGGTCGCGCTCGGTCAGCATCGCGAAGACCGCGACGAGCCTCTCCGACCCGATCAGGCGGCGGAGCGTGGCGCCGGCCTTGACCATCGCCGCCGGGTTGTGGCCGCCGTCGAGGATGACCCGCGGCTCGCGGGCGATCACCTGCAGCCGGCCGGGCCACACCGCGTCCGCCAGGCCCGACCTCACGGCCGGATCGTCGCCCGCGTCGAGCGCGTGCGCCGCGGCCACCGCCAGCGCCGCGTTGAGGGGCTGGTAGTCGCCGACCAGGGAGAGACGCAGGTCGGTGTGCGCGAACCCGGGGCCGCTGACGCTCAGGGTCGAGCCGTCCCATCCAAGCGACCGCGACGAGACCTGCAGCTCGTACGCGATCCGCCACACGGTGCTCATGACGCGAGCGGTGTAGTCCTCGACGACCGCGAGCGCCTCGCCCTCGCAGCCGGTGATCACCAGGTCGCCGGCCTTGATGATCGCCGCCTTCTCGCGCGCGATCTCGCCGATGGTGTTGCCGAGGTACTTCTGGTGGTCGAGGTCGACGTTGGTGATCATCGCCACCCCGAGGTCGAGCGCGTTGGTGGCGTCCAGGCGGCCACCGAGACCGACCTCGCACACCAGCACGTCGACGCGCGGCGCCAGGTAGGCGATCGCCATCGCGGTCAGCATCTCGAACTCGGTCGCCGCCCCCATCTCCGACGCGACCTCGTCGAGGACCGGCCTCAGCTCCTCCAGCGTTTTGACGAAGTCGTCCTCGCTGATGGGCCGGCCGTCGATCTCGATCCGCTCGGTGTACGAGATGAGGTGAGGCTTGGGCATGAAGCCCACCCGCCGTCCGCTCGCGCGCAGGATCGAGGCGAGGCACACGCCGGTCGATCCTTTGCCGTTGGTGCCCGCGATCAGCGCGCCGCGCAGCGTGCGGTCGGGTGCGCCGAGGCGGTCGAGGATGGCGCGCGTCCGCTCCGTCCCCAGCTTCATCGCGAAGCGGCCCTGCCTCGAGACGAAGTCCAGGGCCTCCTGGTACGTCAAACCGGCAGCGCTTCGACGATGTGGAAGTCGGACGGCATCTCGATGTCGCGGGCCAGCCGAAGCCCAACTGGCCGGAACAGCTCGGTGAACTCTGGGTTCGTTCGTTCCCGACCGCCGAGCAGAACCATCATGTGGAGGTCGCTCATCACAGCCGCGAGGTCCCGCACGTCGGTCGTGACGCGCTCCGGCACAAGTCTTTCCACCACCAGGAGTCGCGACGACGGCCCCATCGCGTTCCGGCACGCGGCCAGGATCTTCGCCGCGTGCGCGTCGTCCCAGTCGTGGACGATCGACTTGAGCAAGTAGACGTCGTGGCCTGCCGGCACGGTTTCGAAGAAGCTGCCCTCCACGATCTCGACCCGGTCGCCGACACCCGCCCTCTCCATGTCCTCCGCCGCGCCTGCCAGACCTGCCGGAAGGTCGAACAGCACCCCTCGCAATTTCGGGTTGGCCCGCAGCACGCCGGCCAGCAGCGCCCCGTTCCCTCCACCGACGTCGACGACGGTGCGGGCCCAGCCGAAGTCGTAAGCCGCGACCACCTCCCTGGCGACACGCGTCGACGTCTCGACCATCGCGGCGTTGAACTGCGCCGCATGCTCCGGTTCCTCGGCGAGCTTCTCCCAGCGGCTCTTCCCGTGCAGGTGCTCGAAGGCCGGATCGCCCGTCTCCAGGCTGTACATGAGCGCCCCCCAGGTCGGATACCCCTCCTCGCTCAGCATCAGGGCCATGTTGCGCAGGCCAGGCCGGTCGGAGCGGAATGAGTCCGAGACCGGCGTCGGGACATAGCGGCCGTCGCCGTCCTCGGCGAAAAAACCCCACGCGACGAGGCCGCGCAGCATGCGGCGCATCGCGTCGGGGCTCATGCCGGTCTGCGCGGCGATCTCGCCCGCGCCCAGCGGGCCGGACGCGACCCGGTCCGGCAGGCCCAGCCGGCACGCCGCCACGACCAGCTGGTAGCCGCGGAAGCCGTGGAGGAGACGCAAGGCGTCGGGGTGAACGGCGCTCATGGCCGGCGGCGGACCTCCGCCTCGTAGGTGTTCTTGATCAACATCGCCCGTGTCATCGGCCCGACCCCACCCGGGTTGGGCGTCAGCCAGCCGGCGACCTCCTCGACGCCCGGCCCGAGGTCACCGACCTGGCGACCGCCCTCCCAGTTCGTGCTCACGTCGACCACCGCAGCGCCGGGCTTGACCATCTCCCGGCCGATCAGGTTGACGCGGCCGGCGGCCGCGACCAGGATGTCGGCGGCACGCGTGTGCTCGCCCAGGTCACGCGTGCGGGTGTGGCACAGCGTCACCGTCGCGTTACGCTTCAAGAGAAGAAGGGCGGTGGGCTTGCCCACCAGGTTGCTGCGGCCCACCACGACTGCGTTGGCGCCTTCGATGGGCACGCCAGAGCGCTCGAGCAGCTCGACGATCCCCGCCGGAGTGTTGGGCTCGACACCGCCGGGGAGTCCGAGGGCGATGAGGCCTGCGTTGATGGGATGAAAGCCGTCGACGTCCTTGATCGGGTCGAGGGCGAAGATGACCCGACGCATGTCGATCTGCTTGGGCGCCGGCTGCTGGATCAGGATTCCGCTCACCGATTCGTCCGCGTTGAGCAGATGCGTGAGGTCGAGGAGCTCCTCGGTCGTGGTCCGCGCGGGCAGACGATGGTCCTCCGACTCGATGCCCACGTTGCGCGCGTTGCGCTGCTTCAGCACGACGTATGTGATAGACGCCTGGTCGTCGCCCACAAGCACCGTCGCGAGCTTCGGCCTGGTGCCCCCGCGGGCCAGTCGCTCGCTCACGGCCTTCCCCACCTCGTCGTAGATCTGCCGCGCGATGGCCTTGCCGTCGAGGACGCGAGCCGTCACGCGAGTTCCAGCTGAGAGCGCGCGGCATTCGTGACCACGCGCATCACCTCGCGCAGGTCGAGCCCGCGCTCGCGCGAGATGCGCCGGCAGTCCTCGTACTCCGGCGCGACGTCCACCGCGCGCCCGCCCATCTCCTTGACCTTCACCCGCACCGGGCCGAAGGGCGTCTCGACCTCGACCACGCGCCGCGCCGCGAGGACGCGGTCGGTCCGCGTGAGCCGCACGCCGAGCGTGGTGCTGTGCCTCAGCAGGTGCTCGCTGAGCGCCGCCACCATCTCCGGCGGCGACATCACCGTGATGATGTGGCCTGGCCGCCCCTTCTTCATCAACGCGGGGACGACTGTCACGTCGAGCGCCCCCGCGGCCATCATGTCCTCGACTAAAGCGGCGATGAGGTTGGGCGCCATGTCGTCGACGTTGGTCTCGATCAGCGTGACACCTGTTTCCGCCGCCACCTCCTCACCGATCCACACCGCGAGGGCGTTGCCAGGCGATTCGTCAGTACCGATCCCGTACCCCACGCGCCGAAGCGACATCGCCGGACGCTCGAAGGCGGCGGCGGCCGCCAGTATGGCCGCGCCCGTCGGGGTCACGAGCTCGCGGCCTCTGTCCTCCGCGATAAGGGTGGCGCCCGTGCCCTCGAGGACTCGCAGCGTCGCCGGCCCCGGCCGCGACATCGGCAGGGCGGACGCGTAGACCCGCTCGACCTCGAGCGAGTGGAGGAGCCAGAAAGCCCCGACCATGTCGACCAGCGTGTCCGCGCCCCCGAGCTCATGGAGGTGGAGGTCGGCCTCGGGCGCGCCGTGGATCTCCGCCTCGACCCGCGCCAGCCGGTTGATCGCATCGAGGGCTCGGGCCTTGACCCCCTCAGGCGCGTCCGACTCCTCGACCACGGCACGCAGGGCCGGGACCGTCCGCTCGACCCGGTCGTCGACACCCACCAGCACGCGAGTGCCCGCCACGTGTCCTCGCGTCTCGCGCCTGACCTCCAGCGTGACCTCGCCGCCCAGGCGCATCGCC
>Ga0207646_10001218_pt1 | contig 32306 bp, 27 predicted proteins | sample KBSK5502metaG_FD_184343 | JGI IMG/M metagenome (GOLD analysis project Ga0207646, IMG submission 184343) | Corn, switchgrass and miscanthus rhizosphere microbial communities from Kellogg Biological Station, Michigan, USA - KBS K5-50-2 metaG... | ecosystem: Host-associated > Plants > Roots >... | reverse complement strand
CCCTGGTCGGCGTGCCGCTCCTGCAGGAAGGCCGAGATCTCCACGTGACCCCCCTCGGCTTCACGCTGGAGGCCCAGCGGCTCGGCCTGGCCGGCCCGGGGTGGCGGCTGCCGGATGTGGCCTGCGGGCTGCTGGGGATCTTCCAGCCGGGCAATGCCCTGCTCGCGGCGGCGGCTGCCCGCGAGCTTGGCGCCGACGGCACGGCGATCCGCGCAGGCCTCAAGGGCGCCCGCTGGCCCGGGCGCTTTCAGATCTTTCGCCGGGATCCGCTCGTGATCCTGGACGGCGCGCACAATCCGGCCGGTGCCCGCGCGCTGGCCGCATCGCTCCGGGTCTACTTCCCGGGGCGGCCCGTCACGTTCGTGATCGGCATCCTCGTGGACAAGGACGCGGGTGGCATCCTGGCCGCGCTCCGCCCCCTCGCCGCGCGCTTCATCCTCACCGCCTCCCAGAACCCGCGGGCGGCCCCGCCCGACGCGCTGCGGGCCCTGCTGCCGGGGACGACCCGGGTGGACACAGCCTCCTCGCCCTCGGACGCGCTTGCCATGGCGACGGCGGAGGCGGCCGGCGGGATCGTCTGCGTCGCCGGCTCGCTCTCCCTGATCGGCGATGTCCTGGCGGGCGCCGGCGTCGGGCAGGATGTCCTTTTCACCGCCGGGGCCCGCTGCTAGCATGTGGCCTCATGTCGCCGTTCCCGCTCGCCGTCCGCTCGATGCGCGGTCGTAGAGAGCCCGCCCGCCTCTATCGAGCACTCCTGCTCTCGGCTCTCGTCTCGGCGTGGCTGGGTGGCGCCCCGGGCTCGGCCCAATCCGCCGCGCCGCCGGGCGGGCGCCTCAGCATCGGCACGGGCGGCGAGCAAGCCACCGTCGTCGCCGACCAGATCCAGCAGGTGGGGGGCGCCGCGGATCTGCTCATCGCTATCGGCAACGTGGAGATCAAGCGTGGCCAGAGTCGCTTGCTCGCCGACCGGGTCGAGCTGAACCGGGACACGGGCCAGGCGGTCGCCCAGGGCGATCCCGGCTACGAGCGGCGGACCGGCATCGATCGGCTCGGCAAGGCCACCGAGATCAAGATGGATTCCGTCGCCGAGCCCTTCAAGGACCTCGACGGCGACCTCACCGTCCACCCCAACCAAAGGATCGGGTTCCACGCCGATGCCCGGTACAATGTCTACGATCTGGGGTTGCGGGAGGCCAACGTGGACATCCGCGTCACCTATCCACGTGTTTCCGTCACGGTGGCCCCCGCTTCAGCGAGCAGGGCAACGGCCGGTAGCTGCGCGTGAAATCGCTGGTACGGGTGCTGAGCAACGTCGACGTCCGCGGGGCCACCGCGTGGGACGTCCCGAGAGGGCAGGCCATCGAGAACCGGGTGGGGATCGACACACGCTTCGACTGCTGGGCCATCACGGCCGAGTACGTGAACCGCCGCGGCGACGAGAACGAGCTCCACTATCCGAGCACGATCCCGGCCCAGCCGGTGTTCTCGCGGCCGAACGCGGACCGCGAGTTCCCGTTGGCCACGCAGGCCGCGGCCGAGGTGCTGTGCCTGCCTTGCTTCCCGGAGTTGACGGATGGGGAGGTCGACCAGGTGGTCGAGGCGGTCAACACGGGCCTCGCCGAGGTGATGTGAGGTGACCCCGCTCGGGGCGCTGGGCGCCCGGCTCGAGGAGCGCCTGACGAGCCGGTCCGCCACGGTGGGCGTGGTGGGTCTGGGCTACGTGGGACTGCCGCTGGCGGTGGCCTTCGCCCGGGCCGGGTTCCTGGTGATCGGCGTGGACGCCGACCCGGCGCGGGCCGCGCTGCTCGCGAGCGGCGCGAGCCCCGTCGAGGACGTCCAGACCGCGGACCTGCGCCCGCTCGTGGAGAGCGGTCGCCTGGTGGTGCGCACGGCCCCGGAGGCCCTCGCGGAGGCCGACGCCATCGTCATCTGCGTGCCCACCCCGCTCGGCAAATCGAAGGAGCCCGACATCTCCTTCATCGTGGCGGCGGCCGAGGGTGTGGCCCGGGTCCTGGCGCCCGGCCGCCTCGTGGTGCTGGAGTCCACGACCTACCCGGGCACGACCGATGAAGTGCTGCTGCCCTGTTTCAGCCGCGGGGGCATGCGGGTGGGCGAGGAGTTCTTCCTCGCCTTCTCGCCCGAGCGCATCGATCCCGGCAATCGCACCTGGGGACTCTCCCGCATACCCAAAGTGGTGGGCGGGGTCACGCCGGCCTGCCGGCAGCTCGCCGGGGCCCTCTACGGGCAGATCATCGATCAAATAGTCCCGGTTTCCTCGACCCAGGTCGCCGAGATGGTGAAGCTCTTCGAGAACACCTTCCGTAGCGTGAACATCGCCCTGGTGAACGAGCTGGCCATCATGTGCCGGCGGCTCGGCATGCCGGTCTGGGAGGTGATCGCCGCCGCCGCCACCAAGCCCTTCGGCTTCATGCCGTTCTCGCCCGGGCCGGGCATCGGCGGGCACTGTCTGCCGAGCGACCCCCACTATCTCTCCTGGCGCACCCGGCTGGCCGGCTACGACGCCAAGTTCATCGCCTTCGCCGACGAGATCAACGGCGGCATGCCGCGCTACGTCGTGCAGCTCGTGGCCGATGCCCTCAACGATCGGACGAAGCCGGTGAAGGGCTCGCGGGTCCTCGCCCTCGGCGTGGCCTACAAGGCGGGCGTCGGCGACATCCGGGACTCGCCGGCCCTCGAGATCATCGAGGCCCTGCAGGCCCGCGGGGCGCACGTGGACTACTCCGACCCGCGCGTGGCCCAGATCCAGGTGGGGGGCCACCTGCTCAAGAGCGTGGCCTGGGAGCAGGCCAGGCTCGACGACTACGACCTGGTCCTGCTGCTGACGGCGCACCCCGAGTTCGACCCGCAGCGCCTGGTCCGCGAGGCGCCGCTCGTGGTGGACACCCGCAACGCCACCGGGAGCCTCGGAGAGTTCCGCCACGTGATTCGCATCTGATGGGCGGACCGCGCGGGGCCGCGGTGTCGTGAGCCTTGTCGCGGCCGCCGTCGTCTCGTTGCGCCCCCGCCAGTGGAGCAAGAACCTCTTCGTCTTCGCGGGCCTCATCTTTTCGCAAAGCCTCTTCACCCCGCTCTTCTGGCCCGCGCTCGCCGCCTTCCTGATCTTCTGCGCGTTGTCCGGGGCGATCTACGTCTTCAACGATCTGGCCGACGTCGAGAAGGACCGGCTGCACCCCACGAAGCGCAACCGTCCGATCGCCAGCGGCGCGCTGGCCGCGCCCACCGCGGCCGCCCTGGGCGTAGTACTGCTGGTGGGAAGCCTCGGTGCGGCCTTTCGGCTCTCGGTGCCCTTCTTCCTGGTGGCCGCCGCCTACGCAATTCTGTTGACCGCCTACTCGCTGTGGCTCAAGCACCTCGTGATCCTCGACGTGCTGACGGTGGCGGCCGGCTTCGTGCTCCGCGCGGTCGGGGGGGCCGCCGCCATCGCGGTCGAGATCTCGGGGTGGCTGGTGATCTGCACGATCCTGGTCGCGCTGTTCCTCGCCCTGGGGAAGCGCCGCCACGAGTACCGGACCCTGCGGGGCGACGCCGCGGCTCACCGGCCGATCCTGGCCGAGTACAGCGAGAGCTTCCTCGATCAGATGGTCGCGGTGGTCACCGCCTCCACCGTGACCGCCTACGCGCTCTACACCATGTCGCCCGACACGGTGGCCAAGTTTCACACGCGCCTCCTGCCGGTGACGCTGCCCTTCGTGCTCTACGGCATCTTCCGCTACCTCTACCTGCTCTACCGCCGCGAGCTGGGCGGCAATCCTTCCGACCTCCTGCTCAACGACCGCGCGCTCCTGGTCAACACCGTGCTCTGGATGCTGAGCCTGCTCGTGATCATCTACGGCCCGGCGTGGGGCCCGACCTGGCTCGCGCGGTGGCTCGATTGAGCGGCGGGACGCCGGCCGGCGCCGCGCGGCCCCTCGAGCCGGTCGCGGGGTGGGGCCGCTACCCGGTCGGGCGGGGGCGGGTGGAGCGGCCGGAGCGCCTCGCCTTGCCGGACGGCGCCTTCCCGGTGGTGCCCCGCGGCTTCGGCCGCGCTTACGGCGACGCGGCCATCCCCTCGGCGCCGGGCGGACTCGTGCTCGAGTCCACCCGCGCCGACCGCATCCGGGCCTTCGACTCGACGACCGGACGGCTCACGTGCGAGGCGGGGTTGAGCCTGGCCGAGATCTTGCGGGTCTTCGTGCCGCGCGGGTGGTTCCCGGCGGTGACGCCCGGCACCAAGTTCGTCACCGTCGGGGCCTGCGTGGCCTGCGACGTCCACGGCAAGAACCATCACCGCGACGGCTCCTTCGGCAACTTCGTCGAGCGCATCGAGCTGCTCACCGCCGACGGCTCCGTGGTCGAGTGCGGGCCCACGCGCGAGCGGGAGCTCTTCCTGGCCACCGTGGGCGGCATGGGGCTCACCGGGCTCATCGTGGAGGTCACCCTGCGGCTGCGCCGGATCGAGAGCCCGTGGATCGTGCTCGAGACGCTGGGTGTGGACAGCCTCGACGCGATGCTGGACGGGCTCAAGCGGAGCGCGGTCGACTGGCCCTACACGGTGGGCTGGATCGATGGCCTGGCCCGCGGCCGCGACGTCGGGCGCGGCATCCTGATGCGGGGGCGCCACGCCACCGCGGTGGAAGCGGGCGACCGCAGACCCCGGGGCCCGCTCCCGCTGCGGGTGCCCATCGACGCGCCCGAGTGGCTGCTGAACCCGCTCCTCATGCGCTGGTTCAACCGCCTCTACGCGTGGCGGCACGGCGCGGCGCTCAAACGGCGCCTCGTCTCCTACGACGCCTTCTTCTATCCGCTCGACAGCGTCGCTGAGTGGAACCGACTCTACGGTCGGCGGGGCTTCCTCCAGTACCAGTGTGTGGTGCCGCGCGCGGCGGGGTCGGCGCCGGTGGCGACGCTGCTCGACCGATTGGGCGCGGCGGGAGCGGCCTCGTTCCTGGCCGTGATCAAGGACTGCGGGCCCGCCTCCGACGCCTATCTCTCCTTCCCCATGGAGGGCACGACGCTGGCGCTCGACCTGCCCCATCGCGGCCCGGTCACCGAGGCGCTGATCCACGACCTGAACGCGACGGTCATCGCCCACGGCGGGCGCGTCTATCTCGCCAAGGACGCGGTGACGCGGCCCGCCGATTTCGCCCGCATGATGCCGCGGCTCGCGGAGTGGCAGGCGGTGCGCCAGCGCTGGGATCCCCGGCGTCGCTTCCGCTCCGCCCAATCGGTGCGCCTCTTCGGAGATCCTGCGTGAACCGCGCCGGCCTTCGGGTTGGCCGCAAAGTCGCCTTCGTCGGCGCGACCCGGGGTCTGGGCCGCGCCCTCGCCCGCCGGCTCGCCGAGCGGGGCGACGCGCTCTTCCTGCTGGGACGCGACCAAGCCGAGATGGCCCTCTCCGCCCTCGACCTGGAAGCGCGCGGCGCGCCCACGCCGGTGGGCCACGCCCCACTCGATCTGGCGCGGCCCGCGGGCTTCCCCGAGGCTCTCGACGCGGCCGACCGCGCGCTCTCGCGCATCGACGCGCTGGTGGTGACGGGCGGCCTATTCGCGCGGCACGAGGAGCTGGTCCAGGACTCCGCGCGCCTGGCCGCCCTGCTCGACGTGAATTTCACCGGCACCATCCTGCTCTGCCAGCAGGTCGCGGAGCGGCTGGCCGCGCGGGGCGGGGGGTTGATCTGCGCCTTCGGCAGCGTGGCCGGCGATCGCGCGCGGCGCGGCAACTACCTCTACGGCGCGACCAAGGCCGGGCTGTCCGTCTTCCTGGACGGGCTCGAGCTCGCCTACCGCGACCGCGGCGTGCGCGTGCTCTGCGTCAAGCCCGGCTTCGTGAAAACCGGGATGACCGCGGGCCTTCCCGTACCCCCCTTCGCGGGTGAGCCCGAAGCGGTCGCCCGTGACGTGGCACGCGCGATGGACGCCGGGCGACCGGTCGTGTACACGCCCGCGGTCTGGCGCTGGGTGATGCTGGTCGTCCGCGCGCTGCCGCGTGCTATTCTTCGCCGCGCGCGGTTCTGATCGCGTGCAGTTCTGACCGGAAGGGAGTCCGTATGCCGAAGATCTGGCGGGTCTACAGCGGCGCCGATGGCCAGTCGCACCTCGCCGAGGTGCCCCTGGCCATGAAGCCGTTCACCGATATCGAGGGCGCTCGCGGTGAAGGCACCCCAATGCAGGCCGCCGCGGGCATCGCCTTCCGCGCGGCCCCCCCGGGCTATGTGCTGGACTGGCACTGCGCGCCGCGGCGGCAGTACTCGATCACGTTGTCCGGTGCCGCGGAGATCCAGGTGGGCGACGGCACCGTGGTCCGCCTCGGGCCGGGCGACGTACTGCTGGCGGAGGACCTCACCGGGCGGGGTCACATCACCCGCGTGGTCGGCGCGGAGCCGCGACTCTACGCCAGCGTGCCGCTGACCTGACGGCTAGCGCGCAGGTTCGGGGGGCGCGACCGGCACCCCACGCACGCCCGACTTCTCGAGCGACCGGGCCACGAACCCGGTCGCCTTCATCTCCTCGATGAACTCCCGCGCGTACTGCAGGCCCGCCTCGCGGCCTCTGGGCAGGCCCATCGCCTGCTCGATCGTCATGAAGCGGTCCTCGAGCACACGCGACCCCGGCAGCTTGGCCTGATCGAGCAGGAGGAGTTGCCGGACGCCCGCGATCACGTCGACCTGGCCCGCCTTCAGGAGCCCGAGTCCGGCGCTGTTGCCGGGCGCGCGGACCAGCGTGGCGTGCTTGATGGTGCGGCTCAGGAAGTGATCGTAGGCGCTCTTCTCGGAAACCGCGATGCGCACGCCATCCCGGTCGATCTCGGCGACGCGGGCGTACGAGGAACCGGCCGGCACCAGGTAGGTGCCCTCGATCAGGAGATGCGGGGCGGTGAAGCCGATCTCGCCCGCCCGCCCCGGTTCCCGGGCGAGGAAGGCCACGTCCCAGACGCCGGTCGCGAGCGCGTCGGTCATCTGGCCGGCCGAGGAGTACTGGACAAGCTCGACGGGCACGTCGAGCCGCCGCCCCAGCTCACGGGCCATGTCGACCGCGACACCGCGCACCTCACCGGTCGTGGAGTCCTTTTGGGCGAGCACGAGATTGCCGTGGTTGATGCCGGCGCGCAGGGTGCCGGTGGGCGCGAGGTCGGAACGGACCGCGGGGGAGATCGGCGACATGGTGGAGATCCTATCAGAAGACGGATGGACCGTCGCCCGCTCCCGCCATCACCACGCGAGCGGTCCCTTGACAAAGCGACGGCCATGCAGGCAGAGTGCTGCCCACCCTACCGGCCGGGCCGCTCGCTCGGGGAGACGACGATGCCCCTGGATCGAGTCACTGGACAGTCATTCGCCGCCCGCCACGGTCGTCACGACCGCTCGCTCGGACTTCTGTCCCGCGCAGCCACCGTGAACCGCCCGCTGCCCGCCCTCGCGGTGCCAAGGAGGCGCATCATGCGACCAAGGTCCCCCCGTGTCCTCGCGGCCGCCGTCGCGACCGTCCTCGGTCTCGTCACCCCGTCCGTCGATCTCGCCACCGCCCAACCGAAACCGATCCGGATCGGCGAGATCAACTCGTACAGCGGCGTGGCCACCGTCTACACGTTCCCCTACAAGGAGGGGCTCGCCCTCGCGACCAAGGAGATCAACGACGCGGGAGGCGTGCTCGGGCGGCCGCTCGAGTTCATCCACCGCGACGACAAGCTCAAGCCGGACGAGGCGGTGAAGGCCGCCCGCGAGCTGGTGCTGCAAGACAAGGTGGATTTCCTGGCCGGCTGCATCAGCAGCGGGGTCGGGCTCGCCATCTCGGCCTACGCCAAGGACGCCAAGGTCCTCTACTTCGCCACCCACTGCCAGACGTCGCGGCTGACCTGGGACGACGGGCACCCCTACATCGCCCACACCACGAACAACGTGAACCAGTACGTCCGGGTGGCGGCCCGGAAGGCGTCGACGCTGCCGATCACGAAGTGGGCGAACATCTCGCCCGACTACGAGTACGGCCACAACATGTGGGAGGAGTTCTCCACCTACCTGAAGAAGCTCAAGCCCGACGTGCAGTTCATCCACCAGAGCTGGCCGAAGCTCGGCGAGTCGGATCACAGCTCGTACATCACCGCCCTGCTCCAGTCCGGCGCCGAGGGCATCTTCACGTCGCTGTGGGGTGCCCAGTCGATCGCCTTCGTCAAGCAGGCGCGCCCGTTCGGGCTCTTCGAGAAGATGCGCTACGTCGCGCCCTCGGTCGGCAACCCCGACGAGCTGGACCCGCTGGGCAAGGAGGCCCCCGTCGGCGCCATCGTCACCCCGTTCGCCTGGTACGACGCCGGGCTCCAGAAGCGCCACCCGCAGCTCGAGGGCTGGACGAAGAAGTGGATCGAGTGGGCCAAGGCCAAGGGGCTCAAGGACCCCCAACCCAAGCTCGGCGCCTCCTGGGGCTACGCGAGCGCCTACATCATCGCGGAGGCCATCAAGCGGGCGAAGACCACCGAGACCGACAAGGTCATCGCCGTGCTGAGCGAGGGGTTCGACATGGACTTCCCGTGGGGCAAGGTGATCATGCGCGGCTGTGATCAACAGGCGCTGCCGCCCCAGTGGATCGGGGTGGTGAAGCTCGACGCCCAGGGCAAGCCCATCGCCACCGAGATCGAGGAGATCCAGGGCAAGGAGGTCGTACGCAGCTGCGACGAGGTGAAGGAGCTGCGGGCGGCGGCCGCCGCCAAGCAGAAGAAGTAGCGGGTGGACTTCCTCACCGGCCTCTTTCCCTGGATCACGAACGGCCCGCTCATCCTGATACAGGTGATGAGCGGGCTGTCCGTGGGCATGTTCCTCTTCCTCGTCTCGGTGGGGATGTCGCTCATCTTCGGGGTGACCCGGATCGTGAACCTCGCCCACGGCAGCTTCTACATGGTGGGCGCCTACCTGATGGTGACCCTGGTGGAGCTCCTGCCCGAGCACTCCATGAGCTTCTGGGGGGCGCTCGTCCTCGCCCCCTTCGGCGTCGCCGCCCTCGGCGGCGTCATCGAGATGACGCTGCTGCGCCGTATCTACCACCGCGACCCGTTGCTGCAGCTCATCCTCACCTTCGGCCTCATCCTGGTGATCGGGACCCTCGTCCTGCTCGCGTGGGGACCCGACAACAAGTCGGTGTCGCGCCCGGAGGCCCTCGCGGGCTCGGTCCGAGTCTTCGGGCAGCCGTTCCCGTCGTACTACCTCGTCGTGCTCGCCCTGGCTCCGGTGGTGGCGATCGGTCTCTGGCTCATCTTCTATCGGACCCGCTGGGGCATGCTGATCCGGGCGGCCACCGTCGATCGGGAGATGCTCGGCGCCCTCGGGGTCGACGTGGCCACCCTCTACACGCAGGTCTTTCTCTTCGGGAGCTGGCTCGCCGGCCTCGGGGGCGCCCTCTCCGCGCCCACGGTCGCGGTCGCCCTCGGGATGGACGGCGACGTGCTCACCACCGCCTTCGTGGTGGTGGTGATCGGGGGGCTCGGGAGCTTCGCGGGGACGTTCATCAGCGCGCTGCTGGTCGGGGAGCTGCAGTCCTTCGGCATCCTGATCTTTCCGTCGGTGTCCATCGTCCTCCTGTTCTTGATCATGGCGGTGGTCTTGATCGTCCGCCCGTGGGGTCTCCTCGGACATCCCGAGGAGTGAGCCCGCTCGTGAACGCGCTGCGCTGGCCTGCGATCCTGGCCGCTCTGCTCGTGCTGCCCCTCGTGCTCCCGAGCTTTCTGGTGGTGGTGGTCACCGAGATCGCGATCGTGGCGCTGTTCGCCACCGCTTTCAATCTGCTGATGGGCTTCGGGGGCATGGTCTCCTTCGGGCACGCCGCCTACTTCGCGCTGGGCGCCTACGCGGCGGCCCTCCTCGTCAAGCAGGGGGCGCTACCCATGCTGGTCGGGCTCGCGGCGGCGCCGGTGGTCGCGGCGGCCGGCGCCCTGCTCTTCGGCTTCTTCATCGTGCGCCTCACCCACACCTACTTCGCGATGCTCTCGCTCGCCTTCGCCCAGATCGTCTTCACCGTGATCTTCAAGTGGACGGCGCTGACGGGTGGTGACAACGGGATCCTCAACGTCTGGCCGCCGGAGGCGCTCAAGTCGCCTCGGGCCTACTGCTACTTCACGCTGGCGGTGGCCGGCCTCGGGATCCTGGCGCTCCACGCGATCGTCAACTCGCCCTTCGGGTACGCCCTGAAGGCCATCCGGGAGAACCCGCGTCGCGCCCGCTTCATCGGCGTGAACGTGCGGCGCCACCAGCTCCTCGCCTTCGTCCTGTCCGGATTCTTCTCGGGGCTGGCCGGGGGACTCTTCGCGTTCTTCAACGGGAGCGTCTTTCCCGACTTCGCGTACCTCAACAAATCCTTCGAGCCCCTGGTGGTGGTGCTGCTCGGGGGCGCGCAGTCCTTCTTCGGTCCCCTGGTCGGCGCCTTCGGCTTCAAGATCCTGGAGACGTTCATCGCCCGGCAGTGGCCGATCTACTGGCCGCTCTTCCTGGGCGGGGTGGTGGTCCTCGTCATCGTGATCCTGCCGCAGGGATTCGTGGGACTGCTCGCGAGGCGGACGTGGCCGACCAAGACCGCGGCCCCATAGTCCTCCAGACGGTGGGCCTGAAGAAGCACTTCGGGGGCCTTCAGGCCGTGAACGGGGTGGATCTGGGGGTGCCCGACGGCGACCTGCGCGCCATCATCGGCCCCAACGGCGCCGGGAAGACGACCCTCTTCAATCTGATCACGGGTGACCTCCCGCACGACTCCGGCCAGATCTACTTCCGAGGCGAGGAGGTGAGCGGGCTCGCTCCCCACGATCTCTGCCGGCGCGGGATCGGCCGCACCTTCCAGGTCACCAGCATCTTCCGCCGGCTCACCGCCCTCGAGAACGTGCAGACCGCCCTCCTCAGCCATCACCGCCGCCACTACGACATTCTCCGGCCGGCCCGCCGCTTGTACCGGGAGCCCGCGATGGCGCTGCTCGAGCGCGTCGGCCTCGCGGGCCAGGCCGCGAAGCCGAGCGGCATCCTCGCCCACGGCGACCAGCGGCGGCTCGAGCTGGCGATCGCGCTGGCCAGCGAGCCGCGCCTCCTGATGCTGGACGAGCCCACCGCGGGAATGGCGGCCCGGGAGCGCCACGAGATCATGGCCCTCGCCGCCGATATCGCCCGGGAAGCGGGGCTGACCATCCTGTTCACCGAGCACGACATGGACGTCGTGTTCGCGGTGGCCAAGCGCATCACCGTCCTTCATCAGGGCGCCGTGATCGCCGAGGGGACGCCCCCCGAGGTCCGAGCCAACCGCGAGGTGCAGCGAGTGTATCTCGGACACCGGGCGGCCCCCGCGCGCTGATGCCGCTCCTGGAAATCCGGGAGATCGACACCTACTACGGCGACAGCCACATCCTGTTCGGCCTCTCCCTCGACGTGGACGAAGGCGAGATGGTGTGCCTGCTCGGCCGCAACGGCGCCGGGAAGACGACGACTCTGAAGAGCATCATCGGGCTCGTCCCTCCGCGATCCGGGCGCATCGCGGTGCGGGGCCGCGACCTGGCCGGGCTCTCGCCCTACCGCATCGCGCGCCTGGGGATCGGATACGTCCCCGAGGAGCGGCGGGTCTTTGGAAACCTCACCGTCCGCGAGAACCTCGAGGTGGCCCGCAACACGTGGGGGGACGGCGCCCGCTCGGCGTGGACGGCGGAGCGGGTCTTCGAGCTGTTCCCGCACCTTCGCGGCCTGCGCGACCGGCGGGCCGGCCGCCTGAGCGGCGGCGAGCAGCAGATGCTCACCATCGCGCGCACGCTGATGGGAAACCCCGACGTGCTCCTGCTCGACGAGCCCTCCGAGGGGCTCGCCCCGCTCGTGGTCGAGATGCTGGGCGAGCAGCTCGGAGGCCTCAAGCGGACCGGGCTCACCATGATCGTCGCCGAGCAGAACATTCACTTCGTCAGCGAGCTGGGCGACCGCGTCTACATCCTGGAAAAGGGGATGGTGCGCTACCAGGGCACCATGGCCGAGTTCCTCTCGAACGAAGACGTTCGCCGCGCTCACCTCGCGGTCTAGCGCCCACCAGTCGGGAGCGATCACGCGCGAGCCGGCCGGGCGGCCCGAGGGTGCGCTGCCGGCTCGGCCTCCGTCACCCGCTCGCCGGATTCGCCACTCTTCGAGCGGCGGACCGGACTCGGGGGGCCCACTCCGGCCGCCCGGCAGCGCACCCCCGGGGCGCCCGGCCGGTTTCACCAGCGTCGCCCACGACCAGCCCGCGCTAGATCTGGATCAGAAGGTCAGCGGGATCTCGCGTCCCTCGCGCAGCGATTGCTCCGCGGCGAGGCAGACCACGATCCGCTTGCGCGCCTCTTCGCCCGAGACGATCGGCCGTCGCTCCGCGAACGCGGTGACGACCCGCCGCGCCTGCTCGCCCAGCTCCACCAGCTCCCCCGACCGCTCCACCTCCACCGTCTCCACCGCGCGCTCACCGCGCCGGTCGACGCGCAGCTCGAAGGTGGGCCGCGCGGTGCGGTCCCGGACGCCCGACCACCACGACCGGATGGCGCCCCCGGTGCCCACCAGGTGGAGGAGCTGGTGGTACTCGAAGCCGGCCAGCGTCTCGGTGATCACCGCGTGGGCCTGGCCGGGAAAGCGGAGGACGGCGGTGAAGTTGTCGGAGAGGCTGGCGCCTCGCGCGGCCACATTTCCCAGCGCCTGGACCGAGAGCGGGTCCCCGATCCCGTCGAAGTACCACATCATGAAGTCGAAGAAGTGGACCGTCTCCTCGAGGATCCACGAACCGACGCGCGCCGCGTCGTAGCGCCACCCGGTCGAGCCCGGCCGGAACGGAAAGCGAAAGAGCGAGAAGGCGGCGTAGGTCGGGACGCCGATCTCGCCCGCGTCGATGAGCGTCTTCACCCGGCCGTACTGGGCGGAGAGGCGCAGCTCGTGGCCGACGGTCAGGATGCGGCCGCTCGCCCGGGCCGCGGCCAGCAGGCGGTCACAATCCTCGAGCGTGGTCGCCATCGGCTTCTCGAGCAGGACGTCCTTTCCCGCCTCGAGCGCGGCCACGCCCACCTCGGCGTGCAGGTGATTGGGCACCACCACCGCCACCGCGTCGATGTCGGGACGGCCGAGGAGCGCGCGGTAGCCCACGTCTACCGGCACGGCGGGGAAGTCCCGGCGGGCGGCGGCCGCCGTCGCCTCGCTCGCGCCGGCGATGCCCGCCAGCACCGCGTCCGGTGCGGCGCCGATCGCGGCGGCGTGGTGGCGGCCCCAGAGGCCGTAGCCGATGAGACCAAAGCGCAGGGGCCGGCGCATCCCGCGCTCAGCCTTTGAGCGCGCCCGACACGAGTCCGCGCACGACGTATTTCTGGAGCGCCAGCACGAGCGCCAGGGTGGGCAGGAGCCCCAGCAGGCAGATGGCCATCATCAGGGTGAAGAAGACGAAGTAGTCGGAGACGAGCCCGGCCAGGATGACCGGCACCGTCATGAACTCGGGCCGGGACACGATGATGAGCGGGATCAGGAGCTCGTGCCAGGACAGGATGAAGAGGATGACGCCGCAGGCGGCCAGGCCCGGCGTGGAGAGCGGCAGAACGACCCGGAGAAACGCTTGCCAGCGCGTGCAGCCGTCCATGCGCGCGGCGTCTTCGAGGTCCGCGGGGAAGGCCGCGAAGTAGGGCACGAGGATCAGGATCGCGTAGGGCAGGAGCAGCCCCACCTCGGCCGCGATGACGCCGGTGAGCGAGTTGAGGAGGCCGTAGCTCCGGAACAGCACGTAGAGCGGCACCATCAGCACGATCAGCGGCACCATGCGAGACACCAGGCTCAACTGCAGAAGGGCCTGCGTCCAGCGGAGGCGCAGGCGGGCCAGGGTGTAGGCGGAGAGGCTGGCCGCGGCGAGCGTGGCGAAGGTCACGGCCAGGCCCACGATCAGGCTGTTGCGGAAGGCCAAGGGGAACTGCTCGACGGACTTCGGCAGGTAGGAGACCTGCTCGAAGATCGGGCCCTTGCTGCGCCCACCCGAGAGGATGAGCTGGAAGTTGGCCAGGGTGTACTCCTTCGGCAGCAGCGCGCGGACGTCGCTCTGCACGCTCTTCTCGGACTGGAGACTGCCCAGCACCACCGGCGTCAGGGGCAGGAGCAGGAACGCGATGCTGCCCAGGTTGAGTGCCCACAGGGCCAGACGCCGCGGCCAGGACAGGCTACGCATACTCGAGCCGCCGGTAGACCAGCCGCACGTAGACGAGGGCGGCCAGGCCGATGATGATCGCCAGTACCCACGCCGAGGCGGCGCCGAGCCCGATGTTGAACGGCGGCTGGAAGGCCACCCGGTACGTGTACCAGGCGGCGACCCACGTGTCGTTGCCGGGGCCGCCCTGGGTGATGGCGAGGATCTCGTCGAACACCATGAAGCCGAAGGTGGTGCGCAGGATCAGGGTCACCGCCACGATCGGCCGCAGCAGCGGCAGGGTGAGGCGCCACAGGCTCTGCCACGGCGAGGCGCCGTCCACCGCGGCCGCCTCGTAGATCTCGGCGGGGATCCCCTGGATGGCCGCGTGGTACAGGAGGATGTTGAACGGGGCGGTCCGCCACACGTAGGCGGCGATGACGATGGCCATGGCGAGCCGGGGCTGGCCAAGCCAGTTCACGTAGTCGGTGATCAGCCCGAGCTTGTGGAGCGCGCGGTTCAGGTAGCCGTACTGGGCGTTCGCGATGAAGGACCAGAGGAGCCCGTTGACCACCGGCGGCACCGCCCACGGGATGAGGATCAACAGCCGCGTCACCCGCGCGAGCCATACGCGCTCGTCGCTGATGGTGAGCGCGATGGCGAGGCCGATCACCACCTCCAGGAGCACCGAGGCGGCGACGAATACCAGGGTGTGGCGCAGCGAGAGCCAGAACACCTCGTCCTGGAAGAGGCGGGTGAAGTTCGCCAGGCCGGCCCAGGGGAACACGCCGGAGCGGAGCTGGCGGATGCTCACCTCGTGGAGAGACAGGTAGCCCGCGAAGCAGATCGGGTACGCCAGCACGAGGGCGAGCGCCACCAGCGTGGGGAGGTTGAGGATCAGCGCCAGCCGCCCCGCTGGCGCCTCACCTCCCCGCCGCCACATCAAGCGCGCTTGGCCTTGGCCACCGCGGCGATCATGTTGTCACACGCCTGATCGGCAGTGATCTTGCCCTGCAGGCAGGCGGTCAGCTCGACGTTGATGGCGTCGCTCCAGCGCGGATACCAGGGCTGGGAGACGGCGGGCACCACATCTGCGAAGTTGGTGGCCTTCTTGAAGACGTCGAGGAGCGTGGGGACGTCGCCCCACTTCGCCCACGCTCGGCGCAGCAGGTCGCTCTCCATCACCGACTGGTAGCCGCTGGCCAGCATCGCGTCCTGGGCCAGCCGGTTGGCCTGCGTATACTCGCCGTTCTTGGTGCGCCCGCCGAGGTATTGCTGCAGCTTCCACGCCCACTCCCGGTTCTTGGTGGCCCCGGTCAGGATGTAGAGCATGGTGTAGCCGATGGTCTTACCGTCGCCGGGCAGCCCGAGCACGCGCCCCTTGCCCGCGATGGGCGACTGCGCCTGATCGTTCACCAGGCTGATGTAGTAGTGATGCAGCGTGCCCAGGTAGACGTGCTGGCCCGCGTTGAAGGCCTTGACGGCCGGGATGAAGCGGAGGTTGAGCGAGTTCGGATCGGCCAGCTCGTCCTTGAACGTGTTCTGCCACCACTTGAGCGTCTCCCGCGCCACCGAGCCCGCCCCGAGCTGCGGGGCGAGCTGCTTGTCGAAGATGACGCCGCCGCGGTTCCACGTCATGTTGAACCAGGTCGCGGGGAGCTGCTCGAAGCCGGCTCCGGCGACCCAGAGGATCGGGTACTTGGCCACGCCGTCCTTCTTGGCCTTGCGCGCCTGCTCGAGCAGCTCGGGGTAGCTGCGGAACGGCTTGTCCTTGAACCCCGCTCGGGTCAGCAGCTCGTCGTTGTAGATGAAGGTCCACGCGGTGGAGAAGTAGGGCAGGCCCCAGGTCTTGCCGTCGCGCTGGGCGGCCGCCCGCGCGAACGGCGTGAAGTCCTTCACGTACTGCTCCACGCCGGGCAGCCCGTCGATGGGCGTGGCGATGCCCTGCTGGATATAGCTCGCCAGGTACTGGATGGGCGAGAGTGAGACGTCGACCTCGTCGCCGGCCGCGAACATGGTGGTGAGCTTGGCCACCTGGGGCTCGACGTTGGGCTCGATGATCTGGTTGAGCTTGATCCCCCAGTCGTCCTCGAACTGCTTGGCGATCTGCTCGTAGATCTTGCCGTACTGCCACACTACGAAGGTGAGCTTCTGCGGATTGCCGGCCGGGCGCTGGGCCCACGGGCCGCCCTGGGCGGCGAGTGGATGGGGCCTGAGCATCGCGGCGGCCGTAGCGGCGGCGGTGCCCTGGAGGAACCGGCGGCGGTGGAGAGAGGTCGAGGGAAGAGATGAGCCGGCCATGAGCGTGTCCTCCGCGGTCCAGCGGGTGCGCGCCAGCGAGGCTGGGCGGAAGAATAGACGAGGGCGGGGGGCGGGGCAAGGCGGTGGCCGGTCATCCCTCCCGTGCCAAGTCTGGTAGGCTATGGCGCCATGGACCTCAAGGATCGCGTTGCGCTCGTGGCCGGTGGCACTGGAACGCTTGGAATCGCGATCGCGCGGGCGCTGGCCGCCGCGGGAGCGCACGTGGGCATCACGTACCTCGAGCGCAAGGACGCGGCGCGGGAGACCTGCGCGGCCGTCGAGACGCTCGGGCGAAAGGCGTGGAGCGTGACTCTCGACCAGACCGAGGCCACCGTCATCCCGGGCGTCGTCAAGGCCGCGGTAGGTCACTTCGGCCGGCTCGATATGCTCGTCAACAACGCGGGGTGGAACATCGCCATTCCGTTCCCGGACCTCGAGACCCTCGACCCCGCCACGTGGGATCGGCTCTTCGCCACCAACCTCCGCGGGCCCTACTTGATCTGCCGGGCCGCCGCGCCCCATCTCAAGGCCAGCGGCGCCGGCCGCATCGTGAACGTCGCCTCGGTGGCGGGATTGAACCCGGGCGGCAGCAGCATCGGCTACGCGACGAGCAAGGCCGGGCTCATCCACCTCACGCGGTGCCTCGCGGTGGCGCTGGCCCCGGAGGTGAGCGTGAACTGCGTGGCGCCCGGCCTCATGGAAGGAACGCGGATGACCTCGCGGCTCCGGCCCGAGACCGCCGAGGGAGCGCGCCAGCGTGCAGTCCTCAAGCGCGCGGCGAGCGTGGAAGACGTGGCGGATCAGGTGGTCGCGTTCTGCCGCTCCGACAGCGTCACCGGCCAGGTGCTGAACATCGACGCCGGCGTCTTCTTTCACTGAGCGCCGCCGGGCGGCGGCTACCCGTCAGGTCGCGGCCTTCTCGATCTTCGCCCACGTGTCCCGCAGCCCGACGCTGCGATTGAACACGGGGCGGCCTGCGCGGTGGTCCTTCCAGTCCGCGACGAAATAGCCGACGCGCTCGAACTGGACGTGCTCCTCCGGCACCGCCTCCGCGAGCGCCGGCTCCACCTTCGCGGCGCTCACGACCTCGAGCGACTTCGGGTTCATCACGCTCTTGAAGTCGGGGGCCTCGTCGGGCTTGGGCACCGTGAAGAGCGTCTCGTAGAGCCGGACCTCGGCCGGGACGGCGTGCGCCGCGGAGACCCAGTGGATGGTGGACTTGATCTTGCGGCCCTTGGCCTCGCCACCGCGGGTCTCGGGGTCGTAGGTGCAGCGCACCTCGGTGATCTCGCCGGTCGCGGGATCCTTGGTCACGCCGGTGCACTTCACGACGTAGGCCGCGCGCAGGCGCACCTCGACGCCCGGGGAGAGGCGGAAGTACTTGGGCGGCGGCACCTCGCGAAAGTCCTCCTGCTCGATCCAGAGAATGCGCGAGAAGGGCACCTTGCGCGTGCCCGCCGCGGGGTTCTCGGGGTTGTTGACCGCCTCCATCTCTTCCGTCTGGCCCTCGGGGTAGTTCTCGACCACGAGGCGGAGCGGCCTCAGGACCGCCATGCGCCGCAGGGCGCGCCGGTTCAGGTCCTCGCGCAGGCAGTGCTCGAGCAGCGCCACTTCCACCAGGTTGGCGGCCTTGGTGACGCCGATGCGCTCGCAGAAGTCGCGGATCGACTCCGGCGTGTAGCCGCGGCGCCGCAGGCCGGCCAGGGTCGGCATGCGCGGGTCGTCCCAACCCTCCACGAGGCGGTCCTGCACCAGGGTGAGCAGCTTGCGCTTGGACATCACGGTGTGGCTCAGGCTCAGGCGCGCGAACTCGATCTGCCGCGGGTGATAGACGCCGAGCGTGTCGAGGTACCAGTCGTAGAGCGGGCGGTGATCCTCGTACTCGAGCGTGCACAGCGAGTGGGTGACGCCTTCGATCGAGTCGGACTGGCCGTGGGCCCAGTCGTACATCGGATAGACGCACCAGGCGTCTCCGGTCCGGTGGTGCGTGGTCTTGCGGATGCGGTACATGACGGGATCGCGCAGGTTCAGGTTCGGGTGCGCCATGTCGATCTTGGCGCGTAGGACCTTGGCCCCCTCCTCGAACTCGCCCGCGCGCATCCGCCGGAAGAGATCGAGGCTCTCCTCCACCGAGCGGGTTCGCCACGGGCTCTCCTGGCCGGGCTCGGTCAGGGTGCCGCGGTGCTCCCGGATCTCGTCCGCGGAGAGGTCCTCCACGTAGGCCTTGCCGGCCCGGACGAGCTGCTCGGCCCACTCGTACAGCCGCTCGAAGTAATCGCTGGCGTAGTAGAGGTGCTCGCCCCAGTCGAAGCCGAGCCAGCGGACGTCACGGATGATGGCGTCGACGTACTCCTGGCTCTCCTTGGTCGGATTGGTATCGTCGAAGCGCAGATGACACCGGCCGCCCAGCTCGAGAGCCAACCCGAAATCGAGGCAGATGGCCTTCGCGTGACCGATATGCAGGTATCCGTTCGGCTCCGGGGGGAACCGGGTCACCACGGGACGGGGAAAGCGGCCGGCCTGGAGGTCTTCCAGGACGGCGTCCCGGACGAAGTGCGAGGGCTTGGCGGGCTCGTTCATGGCCCTGATCCTAACATCGGTTATACAATAAGGTTCTCATGCCTGAGCCGGTACGCGTGCGCTTTCCGCCCAGTCCCACGGGGCATCTCCACGTGGGCGGGGCCCGGACCGCCCTCTTCAACTGGCTCTTCGCTCGGCACCATCAGGGTGTCTACGTCCTCCGGATCGAGGACACCGACCGTTCCCGTTCGACCGAGGAGTACACCCAGTCGATCCTCGAGTCGCTGCGCTGGCTCGGGCTCGACTGGGACGAGGGCCCGCCCGCGCCCGGCTATCGCCAGACCGAGCGCCTCGAGATCTACCGGGCCCACGCCGAGCGGCTGCTCGCCGAGGGCAAGGCCTACCGCTGCCGCTGCACGCGCGAGACGCTCGAGGCGCTCCGGAAGAGGGCGGAAGCGCGGAAGGAGACCTTCCGCTATCCCGGGACTTGTCGAGAAGCGAACGTGCCCGCGTCCGAGCCCCACGCGCTCCGGCTCAAGATGCCGCGCGAGGGCGAGACCGTGATGGACGACGTGATCCGCGGACGGGTCACGGTCAGCCACGCTGAGCTGGACGATTGGATCCTCGTGCGCACCGACGGCACCCCGACCTATAACTTCTGCGTGGTGGTGGACGACGTGACCATGAAGATCACCCACGTCATCCGTGGCAACGACCATCTCTCGAACACGCCGAAGCAGGTGCTGTGCTACCAGGCCCTCGGTTACCCGCTGCCCGTCTTCGCCCACATGCCGATGATCCTGGCATCCGACAAGACGCGGCTCTCCAAGCGGCACGGCGCGACGTCGGTGCTGGCCTTCCGTGAGATGGGCATCCTGCCCGAGGCGATGTTGAACTACTTGGCGCGGCTCGGCTGGTCTCACGGCGACCAGGAGATCTTCTCGCGTGAGGAGCTGATCCGGCACTTCGACCTGGCCCACGTGGGCGCGGCCGACGCGATCTTCGCCCTCGAGAAGTTCACGTGGGTGAATCACCAGTGGATCAAGGCGCTGCCCGCGGAGCGTCTGGCTCGTGAGCTCGTGCCGTTCCTGGAGCGCGCCGGCCTGCCCGCCCCGCGCGACCTCGACTGGCTCGCGCGGGTGGTGGAAACCTTGAAGGAGCGGGCGCGCACCTTGGTCGAGATGGCCGAGCAGGCCACCTTCTACCTGCGGGCTCCCGCCGCGTACGATCCGCAGGCGACCGCCAAGTTCTGGAAGGAGCAGGCGGCCGAGCGCTACGCCATCCTCATCAAGCGGCTCGAGTCCCAGGAGGCGATGGATTCGCAGGCGCTCGAGGCGCTCTATCGCTTCCTGGCCGCCGATCTCGGGCTCAAATTGGTGGATCTAGCCCAGCTCACCCGCATCGCCCTGACCGGCAAGACGGCGAGCCCGCCGATCTTCGAGGTAGTGAGCATCCTGGGCAAGACGGAGACGATCGCGCGGCTCAAGACCGCCGCGGCCGCGGTGGGGGCGGGCCGTTGAAGCGGCTCCTGCTCGCGCGCCACGGTCAATCGGTTTCCAATGCGGTTCGGCGCTTCCAGGGGGCCCAGGACGTGGCGCTGTCGCCGCTCGGGGTCCGTCAGGCCGAAGCGCTGCGGCGAGCTCTCGGTCGCCGCCGCATCGCCCACGTCTACGCGAGCCCGCTCGAGCGCGCCCGCCGCACCGCCGAGATCGCGGTGGCCGGGCTCGACCTGCCCCTGACCGTGGTGGACGACCTGCGCGAGCTCTCGCTCGGACAGTGGGAAGGCTGCACGGTGGAGGAGATCCGCACCGGCCCCGGGGATCCGTACGCGCGGTGGGTGCGGGATCCGGTGCAGTGCCCGCCCCCGGGCGGGGAGCCCCTCCCCGAGGTGCAGGCCCGCGTGCTCCGCGCGATAGCCCAGATCGGTTCGACGCACCCCGATGGAGAAAACGTCTTGATAGTTTCGCACGGGGGCGTGATCAGCGCCCTGCTCGCCCACTGGCTCGGGCTGCCGCTGTCCTCCATCTGGCGACTGACCATCGCCAACTGCTCGCTCTCCGAGGTATCGCCGCCGCGCGTGGTCTCTGTGAACGAGACCGGCCACCTGCGCGGCGTGGTCGCGCCCGGCCCCGAAGCGATGAGCCCCTGAGATGACGCTGCTGGCGCTCTTCGGCGGCCTGGCCCTGCTCCTCTACGGCATGCAGCTCATCGGCGAAGGGTTGCAGCGCGCGGCGGGGGGGCACCTGCGGCACCTGCTCACCCGCATGACGCGCACGCGACTGGCCGCGGTCGCCTCGGGCGCGCTGGTGACCGCCATCATCCAGTCCTCGTCGGCCACCACCCTCATTCTGATCGGCTTCGTCTCGGCGGGGCTCGTGACGTTCCGCCAATCGCTGGGCGTGATCCTGGGCGCCGACATCGGCACCACCGTCACCGTGCAGCTCCTCGCCTTCAGGATCCAGGAGCTGTCGCTCCTGCTGGTGGGCGTCGGCTTCGCGATGGCCTTCTTCGGCCGCCGCGGGCTTGTGAAGAGCCTCGGGCAGGTCGTGCTGGGCTTCGGCTTCATGTTCCTCGGTATGAAGGTGATGAACGACGGGCTCGCCCCGCTCGCGGACAACGAGCTCACCCGCCAGGTGCTGGTGGCCCTGGCCTCCAACCCGTTTCTGGCCCTGCTGGTCGGCGCGATCCTGAGCGCGGGGATGGCCTCCTCCGCGGCCACCATCGGCCTCACCCTCTCCCTCGCCCACCAGGGCCTGCTGCCGCTTGCCGCCGCCATCCCCATCGTGCTGGGCGCCAACATCGGCACCTGCGCCACCGCGCTGGCCGCGAGCCTGCGCTCGTCATCCGACGCCCGGCGGGTCGCGCTGGCCCACATCGCCTTCAAGGTGCTGGGGGTGGCGCTCGTCTTCCCGTTCATCACCCCGTTGACGAGCCTGGTGGCCGCGACCTCGGCCGACCCGGCGCGGCAGATCGCCAACACCCACACCTTCTTCAACGTGGCGATCAGCGCGCTCTTCCTGCCCTTCGCGCCCTGGGCGGCCCGGGTCATCACCGCGCTGGTGCCGGAGGAGGAGCGGGGGGACAATCCCTACCGCACGCGCTATCTGGACGACCGCTTCCTGGACCAGCCGGCCCTCGCCATCGGGCAGGCGACGCGCGAGGCCCTGCGCATGGGCGACGTCGCGCAGGGCATGCTGCGCGACGCCCTGGTGGTGCTCCGCACCGACAACCAGGAGCTACTGGAGGACGTGGAGCGGCGCGACGACCAGCTCGATTATCTGGAGCGGGAGATCAAGCTGTTCATCGCGCGGCTCGGGCGGGAGACGATGAGCCCCGACATGGCCCAGAAGGAGATCGCCCTCATCTCCTTCATCGGCAATCTCGAGAACATCGGCGACATCATCGACAAGAACCTCATGGAGCTGGCCCGCAAGAAGCTCTACCAGGGCCGCCGCTTCTCGGAGGCGGGGGAGGCCGAGCTGATCGAGTTCCACGGCATGATCTCGAAGAACCTCGAGCGCGCCATCGCCGGCTTCGCGGCCAACGACCGGAGCCTCGCCCAGGAGGTACTGGACGAGCGCCCGGTGGTGCGGCAGCGTGAGCGTGAGCTGCGCGACTCGCATCTGGCCCGCCTGCGGCGGGGGCTGGCCGAGTCGCTCGAGACCTCGGAGATCCATCTCGACGTGCTCACCAATCTCAAGCGGATCTCCTCCCACATCACCGCGCTCGTGTACCCGATCCTGGAAGAGGAAGCCTAGGTGGCCCACCGGCTCCGCATCCTGGTCATCGCCTCCGAGGTGGCGCCCTTCGCCAAGACGGGCGGCCTCGCGGACGTGGCGGGCGCCCTGCCCAAGGCCTTGGCCGGGCTCGGGCACGACGTGCGCATCATGATGCCGAAGTACCGCGGGGCCGAGGCCCATGCGACCGACGCCCGGATCGTCGTGCCGAGCATCCGGGTTTCGCTGGGCGACCGGACCGCGGAGGGCGCGCTGATCGAGGCCCACGGCCCCGCGGGGGTGCCGGTCTACCTGCTCGAGCACGAGCACTACTACAACCGCGACAGCCTCTACGGCACCGCCGATGGGGACTACTGGGACAACTGCGAGCGCTTCGTCTTCTTCTGCCGCGCCGCGCTCGAGGGGCTGGCCCGGCTCGACGCCGCGCGGCCGGGCATCCGCTGGCAGCCGCAGGTCATCCACGCCAACGACTGGCAGACCGGCCTCCTGCCGGTCTACGTCCGCACCCTCTACCGTGATCACCCGCTGCTAGGCAGCCTCGCCACCGTCTTCACCATCCACAACCTGGCCTATCAGGGTGTGTTCTGGCACTACGACATGCCGATGACCGGGCTCGGGTGGGATCTCTTCACGCCCGCCGGCATCGAGTTCTACGGCAAGCTCAACTTCCTCAAGGGGGGGCTGGTCTTCTCCGATCTCCTCACCACGGTGAGCCACACCTACGCGCGCGAGATCCGCACCGCCGCCTTCGGCAGCGGCCTCGAGGGCGTCCTGGAGGATCGCAGCCGGGACCTCCACGGGGTGGTGAACGGGATCGACTACGAGATCTGGAACCCGCAGAAGGATCCCGCCATCTCGCATCCCTACTCGGCCGACGACCCGGAGCCCAAGGCGATCTGCCGGGAGGCGCTGCGCCGCGAGCTCGGGCTGCGGGACGCGGCGGGGCCCGTCCTCGGGGTCGTCACGCGGCTCGCCGAGCAGAAGGGGATGGACCTGGTGCTGGAGTCCCTGCCGGGCATCCTGGCCGAGGGCTGCCAGCTCGTGGTGCTGGGCTCGGGCGACGCCCGCCTCGAAGACGCGTTCCGGGCCGCCGCGGCCGCGCATCCCGAGCAGGTGGCGGTTCGGCTCGGCTACGACGACGACCTGGCCCGCCGCATCTACGCCGGCACCGACGCGTTCCTCATGCCCTCGCGCTACGAGCCATGCGGGCTGGGCCAGCTCATCGCGCTCCGCTACGGGGGCGCGCCGGTGGTGAGGCGCACCGGTGGTCTCGCCGACACCGTCACCGAGTTCGACCCGGCCCGCCGCACCGGCACCGGGTTCATCTTCGATCCGTTCACGGCGGATGCTCTGCTCGCGACGGTGAGGCGGGCGGCCTCGACCTACCGGCAGCCGTCGGTCTGGAAGGCGCTGGTCCGCAATGCCATGGCCGAGGACTTCTCATGGGACGCCTCGGCGCGGGAGTACGTCACCCTCTACCGCAAGGCGCTCAAGGCGCGCAGCGCGCGCTAGCCACGGAGGCCGGCATGAAGAAGATCGAGGCGGTGATCAAGCCCTTCAAGCTCGACGACGTCAAGGAGGCGCTGAACGAGCTGGGCGTGGTGGGGATGACCGTCACCGAGGTGCGGGGCTTCGGCCGCCAGAAGGGCCATACCGAGCTATACCGCGGCTCCGAGTACACGATCGACTTCCTCCCCAAGGTCAAGGTCGAGGTCGTGGTGCCCGACACCATGGTGGACAAGGTGGTCTCGGTCATCTGCCAGTCCGCCAAGACCGGCTCCATCGGCGACGGCAAGGTCTTCGTGCTGTCGATGGGCGAGGCCATCCGCATCCGCACCGGCGAAAAGGGCGAGGCCGCCATTTGAACCCTCTCCCCTCTGGGGAGAGGGCAGGGTGAGGGGCCGTCGGCGCGTCCGCGGTCAACCGGTCGGCGCTCAACCGTCTAAATCTGTAAAGCTCTGTTATATGCGGGGGCCCAGAAATGGCCCCCGCACTCCCCCAGATAGCGGACAACCCGTGAAAGACTTGCTGGCGGCCGCGCCCGATAGTCGGGCCGCGCTCCGCGAGCTCAAGCGGATCGGCTTCGCCGATCCCCCCGCCGCCCTGCGCAACCTGCACGCGCTGACCCCGACGCCGCGCGAGGCCGAGCTGCTCGCACCGGCGCTGCCGCGGCTGCTCGCCGAGCTGGCCGCGGCGCCCGATCCGGACATGGCGCTCAACAACCTCGAGCGCCTGGCCGCGCAGGGCGAGCGCGCCACCTTCCTCCGGCTCCTGGGCTCGCATCCGGGCGCCATCCCGCTGCTGGCGCGTCTGGGTGGGACGAGCCAGTTCCTGGCCGACACGCTGAGGCGGTATCCGACGCTGCTGGCGTGGCTGCTCGAGCCGCGGACCATGCGACAGTGGCTCGCCGACGAATTGGCCCAGGATCTGGCCGCGAGTCTCCAGCAGCTCGATCGGCCCGAAGCGCGGCTCAACGCCCTCCGGCGCTTCAAGTATCGCCAGCTCCTCCGCATCGGCTGCCGCGACATCCTGGATGACGCCGATCTCACCGTGACCACCGAGGAGCTCTCACATCTGGCCGACGTCTGTCTGGCCGCGGCCTGGGAGTGGACCCGCGAGCGGCTCGAGCGGCTCCACGGCGCGCCCATCGGCGCCGACGGCAGGCCCACCGGCCTCGCGGTCATCGGCATGGGCAAGCTCGGCGGTGGCGAGCTGAACTACTCCTCGGACATCGACCCGATCTTCGTGTACGGAGACGACGGTCGGACTACTGGTAGCAAATCGGGGGGCGGCAAGTCGGGCCGCATCGCCAACGGGGAGTTCTTCGCCCAGGCGGTGCGGGGCATCGTGGAGATCCTGGAGTCGGTCACCGAGGAGGGGTACGTCTTCCGGGTCGACCTCCGCCTGCGTCCGGAGGGACGCTCGGGCGCGCTCGTCCTCTCGGTGGACGGCTACCGGCAGTACTTCGCCAATCGCGCCGAGCTGTGGGAGCGCCAGGCCCTCATCAAGGCGCGCGCGGCCGCGGGCGACCCCGCGGTGGCGGCGCGCTTCTTCGAGGCGGTTCGCCCGTTCGTCTACCGGCCCGGGCTCGATCCGGCCATCGTGAGCCAGGTCCGCGAGATGAAGGCGCAGATCGATCGGGCCCTCCGGGGCAAGGACGCCCCACATCGCAACGTCAAGCTCGGCCGCGGCGGCATCCGCGAGGTCGAATTCCTCGTGCAGGCCCTGCAGCTCCTCTACGGGGGCGACGATGCCTGGCTGCGGGAGGGCAACAGCCTGCGCGCCATCTTCCGGCTCACCGAACGCGGCTACCTGCCGCCCGCGCTCGGACGCGAGCTGGGCGACGCCCTCGTCCACCTGCGCACCGTCGAGCACCGGCTGCAGATCCTCCACGAGTTCCAGACGCACACGCTGCCCGAGGAGCCGCGCGCGCTCGGGCTCCTCGCCCGCCGCATGGGCGTGGCCGGGCCACCCGCCAGCGCGGCGCGGCGCTTCCTCGCCCTGCACCGGCGCACCACCGCGCTCGTCCACCGGGCCTTCCGCGAATTCTTCGCTGCGCCGCCCGTGGCCGCGGCCCGCCCGGTGCGCATCCCGACCTACACCGCGCTCAAGGCGACCGGCTTCGTGGATCCGGACCGCGCGCGCCAGAACCTGCGGCTGGTCCTGGAAGGCCGCCCGCTCATCCCGTATCCCGTCGCGGCCGGCCGCGCGGTCGCCCGGTTCTTCCCGGTACTGCTCGACGCGCTCTGGCAGAGCCCGGATCCCGACGAGGCCCTGAACCAGTTCGAGCGCTTCGTGTCGGCGGCCGGCCCGCGCACCGCCTACCTCGAGCTGCTCGCCGACCGGCCCGAGCTGCTCACCAACCTGGTGAGCCTCTGCTCGCGCGGCGAGCTGCTCACCGAGCTTCTGATGACGCAGCCCGAGCTGCTGAACGGGCTGGCCAGCCCCGAGACCTTCGTGACGCACAAGAGCAAGCGCGAGTTCCGCGTCGAGCTGGCCCCGGTGCTCGCCCCGCGCCTGGACCCGTCCGAGCGGAAAGACCGGCTGCGGCGCCTCAAGCAGGCCCAGGAGCTCGGGATCATCTGGCGCATGCTGCTCGGAGTGACGGACGCCGAGCGCTTCTCGCTGGAGATGACCGCGCTCGCCGAGGCGGCGCTGGCCGTCGCCTGGACGCTGGCGCTCGAGGAGACGGCGGAGCAGCTCGGCGTCCCGCGCGATCTGGCCGGGCGTCCGATCCCCGCCGCCATCATCGGCCTCGGCAAGTTCGGCGGCCGCGAGCTCACCACGGGGTCGGACCTCGATCTCTTCGTGGTGTACGGCGGGGCCGGCTTCACCGACGGCGCGACGCCGGTAGAGGCCCACGTCTTCTACGATCGCGCGGTCGAGTCGCTCACCGGCTGGCTGGGTGACATCACGGCGGCCGGCGTGGCCTTCCCGGTGGACCTGCGGCTGCGCCCCGGCTCGAAGGGCAGCGGCTTCGCCTCGAGCGACGACGCGCTCGAGCGCTACTACCGCGAGTGGGCGGACCCGTGGGAGCGCCAGACGCTCACCCGCGCGCGTCTGGTGGGGGGCGACCCGGTGCTGGGCCGGTCCGTACGCCGTCGCATCCGCGCCCTGCTCCACGGTCCCGAGGCGCCACCGCCCGATCTCAAGGAGATGCGCATGCTGCGCGAGCGTATGGAGCGCGAGCTGGGCAAGGAGACGCCCGGGCGCTTCCACCTGAAGTTCGGGCGGGGCGGGCTGGTGGACGTCGAGTTCATCACGCAGGCGTTCCAGATGCGTCACGGGGCGCGCCACGCCGGGATCAGGCGCTCGAGCACGCTGCCGGCCATCCGGGAGATCGCGGCGGCGGGGCTCCTGCCCGCGGCCGAATGCGACACGCTCGCCGAGCAGTACCGCTTCCTGCGCCGCGTGTCCCTGGGCCTGCGGCTCTTCGGCACGCGGCCCTCCGACACGCTCGAGGTGGCGGGCCCGAATCCGGCGCGGTTGGCGAGGACGCTGGACTATCCCTCGCGCAAGGAGTTCCTCGACGACTACCGGCGCCGCGCGACCTGGGTGCGCGCGCTCTTTGACCGCGTGGTGCCGACGTGATCGTCAGTCGCCCGCCTCGCGGGTGATCCGCGCGCCCAGAGCGCGCAGGCGCTCGTCGATCCTCTCGTAGCCTCGGTCGACCTGGTGCGCGTTCATGATCACCGACGTCCCCCGGGCGCAGAGCGCAGCGCCGATGAGGGCCATGCCCGCGCGGATGTCGGGGGAGACCATCGGGGCGCCCCGCAGCTCGGTGGGGCCGACCACCACCGCCCGGTGAGGGTCGCAGAGCACGATCCGCGCGCCCATCGCGATGAGGCTGTCCACGAAGAACAGCCGGCTCTCGAACAGCTTCTCGTGGATGAGGACCGTCCCGTGGCTCTGGGTGGCCAGCACCAGCGCGAGTGAGGTCAGATCGGCGGGGAAGCCCGGCCACGGCGCATCGTCCACCTTGGGGATGGCGCCGTCGGAATCGGCGGCGACCCGGAGCTCCTGCGGGCCGGGGACGACCAGCGTCGTGGACTCGAGCGTGGTCTCCACGCCCAGCCGCCGGTAGGCCAGCCGGATCATCCGCAGATCGTCGGCCACCACGTCGCGGATGCGGAGCTCGCCCCTCGTCATGGCCGCCAGCGCCACGAAGGAGCCGATCTCGATGTGATCGGGGCCCAGGCGGTGCCGGCCGGGCGCGAGCGCGCGCGCACCCTCGATGCGCAGCTGGTTGGTGCCGATCCCGCCGATCCGGGCCCCCACCGCGTTGAGGAAGCGGCACAGGCCCTGGACGTGGGGCTCGCTCGCCGCGTTCAGGATGACCGTCTCTCCCTCGGCCAGCGCGGCCGCCATCACCGCGTTCTCGGTGGCGGTCACGCTCATCTCGTCGAGGAAGATCTCGGCGCCCCGGAAGCGGCCCGCCAGCTCCAGGTGGAGCGCGGGGCCGGCCTCGACCCGGGCCCCCAGCGCGCCGAGCGCGAGGAGATGCGTGTCGAGTCGTCGCCGGCCGATGCGGTCACCGCCGGGGGGCGGCAGCAGGGCCCGTCCCGTCCGCGCGAGCAGTCCCGGCGCCAGCAGCACCGAGCCGCGGAGCTGCGCCATCACCGCCGGGTCGGGATCGGTGTCCTTCAGCCGGCTCGCGTCCAGGCGCACCGTGCCCTGGTCGTCCGCGTCCACCCGCACGCCGAGGTGGCGGAGACCCTCGAGCAGCACGGTCACGTCCCGGATGCGAGGCACGTTGTCGACGACGACAGGGCCCGCCACGAGCAGGCACGCCGCGAGCACCGGCAGGGCCTCGTTCTTGTTCCCGGCCGGCGTCACCGTCCCGCGCAGCGGGGCGCCGCCCTCCACCAGGAATCGATCGCCGATCCGATTCATGGCCCAACCGTAGACGGCGCTCCCGGCGCCTGTCGAGAAAAATCCGAGCGCCGACGGCGCGGCCGGCCCCGGTGTATGATCGCGTCGTACTCGCATGACCGAACGCCTTTTCGTCCTCGACGGCCCCGGCTTTCTCTTCCGCGCCTACCACGCGATACCCTTCCTCTCCACCTCGAAGGGCGTGCCGAGCCACGCCGTCTTCGGCATGTCCACCATGCTGTGGAAGCTGCTGCGCGAGGACGTGCCGGAGTACTTCGCGGTCGCGTGGGATCCCCCCGGGCCGACGTTCCGTGACGAAAAGTTCCCCGCCTACAAGGAGACGCGCGCGCCCACGCCCAACGATCTCCGCACCCAGATCCCGTACGTGAAGACGCTCTTCGAGGCCCTCCGCCTGCCGCTCTTGGAGGTGCCGGGCTTCGAGGCCGACGACGTGCTGGGCACCGTGGTGGAGCGGGCCCGCGAGCTGCCGGTGGACGTGGTGCTGGTCACCTCCGACAAGGACATGCTCCAGCTCGTCAGCCCGCGGGTGCGGGTGTTCTCGACGACCGGGCGGGGCGGGGACCGCGTGGTCTTCGACGAGGCGGCGGTGAAGGCCAAGTGGGGCGTCGAGCCCGCGCAGATCCCGGACATCCTGGCCTTGATGGGCGACTCCATCGACAATATCCCGGGCGTCCCGGGCGTCGGGGAGAAGACGGCGGCCAAGCTCATCGGTCAGTTCGGGGGCGTAGAGCGGCTGTACGAGAACCTCTCGCTGGTGCCGGGGAAGCTGCGTGAGACGCTGGCCGCCCACCGCAAGCAGGCGCTGCTCTCGCGCGAGCTGGCCACCGTGAGCACCCGGGTGCCGATCACGGTGGACCTCGAGGCCTTCCGGCGCCGCGAGCCCGACTGGGAGCGGCTGCGCGCGCTGTGGACCGAGCTGGAGTTCCACAGCCTGCTGCGGCAGGTGCCGGCCCCCGCGGCTGCGGAGGTCACGGGCAGCGACACCGCGACGCTCGCCGGTGCCGAGAGCCTCGCGCGCTATCTGGCGACGGTCCCCACGGGCGAGGCGCTCGCGGTGGAGTGGGTCGGAGAGGGTACCCCGCCTGATCCGGCGCTGGTGGAGATCGGGCTCTATCACCCGTCAGCGGGAGCGGCACTGTTTGTATGCGGGGGCCCGATCTCAGATTCGCTCGCCTCGCCTTCGGCGGCGGCTCACCCTACGGGCCCCGCACTCCCCCAGTCTGCGGACAACCGTGGCGCGGCTTTGGTCGCGGCTCTCGCGGGGCGGAGGCTGATCGGGCACGACATCAAGCCGTTGGTCGAGTGGTGGCTGGCCCGCGGCGGCGCGCTGCCGTCTCACGAGGACACGGCGGTGGCGGCCTACCTGTTGAATCCCGCGCGGACCAACTACAAGCTCGAGGAGGTCTGCGCGGAGCTGCTCGGCGAAGGGCCGGGCATCGCGCGGCTCGGCACGCGGGCGAAGTGGATCTGGGATGTGTGGGCGATGGTGCCGCGCGCGCTGGACGAAGTCGGCATGAAGGGCCTCTACCAGGACATCGAGCGGCCGCTGATCGCGGTGCTGGCGGAGATGGAGCGCCACGGCATCCGCGTGGACCAGGCGCGGCTCGGCGAGTTCTCGCGCGAGCTCGAGGTGCACCTCGAGCGCACGACGCGGGAGATCTTCAACCTGGCGGGCGAGGAGTTCAACATCGGCTCCCCGAAGCAGCTCGCGTACATCCTCTTCGAGAAGCTCAAGCTGCCTCCCGTGAAGAAGACCAAGACCGGCTATTCCACCGACGCCGACGTGCTGGAGCAGCTGGCGCTCGGCCACGAGCTGCCCGCCCGGATCATCGAGCACCGCACGCTGGCCAAGCTCAAGTCCACCTACGCCGACTCGCTGCCCACGCTGGTGAATCCCACCACCGGGCGCATCCACACGTCGTTCAACCAGCTCGTGGCCGCGACCGGGCGCTTGTCGTCGAGCAATCCCAACGTCCAGAACATTCCCGTGCGCACCGAGCTGGGGCGCCGCATCCGCGCCGCCTTCGTGCCCGAGGCCGGCTGGCAGTTCGTGGCCGCGGACTACTCGCAGATCGAGCTGCGCATCCTGGCCCACGTCTCGGGCGAGGAGAGCCTGATCGAGGCCTTCCGCCGCGGCGAGGACATCCACGCCCGCACGGCCTCCGAGGTCTTCGGCGTCGCCCTCGACGCGGTCACCCCCGAGCAGCGCGATATCGCCAAGACCACCAACTTCTCGGTCATCTACGGGGTGACCGCCTTCGGGCTCTCCCGGGGGCTCGACATCACGCCCAAGCAGGCGCAGGAGTTTCTCGACCGGTTCTTCGCCCGCCACCCCAAGGTGAAGGGCTATCTCGCGCGCACCGTCGCGGAAGGGCGCGAGCGCGGCTTCGTCACCACCCTGCTCGGCCGCCGGCGCTACCTGCCGGAGCTGCGCAGTGGCAACCCCAACCTGAGAGGCTTCGGAGAGCGCATGGCCACCAATGCGCCCATCCAGGGCACGGCCGCGGACCTCGTCAAGATCGCGATGGTCCGCATGGCCGGTGAGCTGCACGCGCAGGGGCTCGCGAGCCGCATGCTGCTGCAGGTGCACGACGAGCTGCTCTTCGAGGCCCCGGCGGGGGAAGTCGACCGCCTGAAGGCGCTCGCCACCCGGGTGATGGAGGCGGCCATGACGCTCGACGTCCCCCTGAGGGTGGACGTCAAGGCGGGCGCGGACTGGGCCGCGGTATGAGGCGCTTCCTCCTCGTCGGCCTCACCGGCGGCATCGCGACCGGCAAGAGCACCGTCAACGCCATGCTCGCGAGCCCGAGCGTGCGGGTGGTGGATGCCGACGTGCTCGCCCGGGAGGTGGTGGAGCCGGGCACGCCCGCCTACAAGCAGATCGTGGCCGAGTTCGGCAAGGAAGTCGTGCAGCCCGACGGCCACCTCGACCGCGCCCGCCTGGCCGAGATCGTCTTCCCTGACCCGGCCAAGCGTAAGCGGCTCGAGGCCATCACGCACCCGGCGATCCGCACGCGCTTCGAGAAGATCATGGCGGACCTGGAGCGGTCCGGCTTCGACGGCATCCTGATCTGGGACGCTTCGCTGCTCGTGGAGGGAGGCGGCAGCAAGAACATGGACCGGGTGGTGGTCGTGACCACGGACCCCGCCACCCAGCTCCGCCGGCTGACCGAGCGCGAAGGCTACTCCGAGGACGCGGCGCGGGCCCGCACCGCAAGCCAGATGCCCCTG
>Ga0207646_10001217_pt1 | contig 32322 bp, 31 predicted proteins | sample KBSK5502metaG_FD_184343 | JGI IMG/M metagenome (GOLD analysis project Ga0207646, IMG submission 184343) | Corn, switchgrass and miscanthus rhizosphere microbial communities from Kellogg Biological Station, Michigan, USA - KBS K5-50-2 metaG... | ecosystem: Host-associated > Plants > Roots >... | reverse complement strand
GTTGGAACTTCTGCTCGCAGTCGTAATCGCGCTCGTCGCACTCGATCTTTCGCGTGCGAACCAAGAGGCCTACTACACAGGGCCGCGGGAGATGGCGACGTTTACGCCGCCGCTGGCAGAGGCGCTCGCAGCGCGTGAAGGCACATTGAACGCCGGCCGCTTCCGGCTTGTCACCTTCGTTGAGTACTTGGTCGCTTTCCCAGAACAGCTCGAAGGCGCCATCGGCCACTATGCGGCGGGGATCACAGCGCGGCGACAGGCGCTCGTTGCGTTGCACAATGCCGAGTTTCACATCGAAACTGCAAAACATCATCTTCCAGCAAATAAAACCGAGCTTATCGCGATGTTACAGCAAGGAATCGGCGCGCAGGTAGCGGCGCGTTACAATGTGTCCTACTACATCGGCCTACGGTCCAGCTTGAAGGACCCGCTGTTTGTAAACGCAATCGTTGCTGAACTCCCGGAATACGACCTTGCGCTGTTCCGAAATCCCTTTCCGGCCAAGCCCCGCGCCTATCTGTCGCGACATCCGGAGCGTGTAACCGTCCCGGTTGATCCCGTCGCGCTGCTCACACGGGCAGATTTCCTGAACGGTGAGGTCGATGTGGTTGAGACAACAGACGCGACTCTGCCTGGACCGGCTCTCACCGGATCGGCGATCATCGATCAGTACGCTCCCGAAGACGTGCGGGTGCGCGTGGAGACCACGCAGGCAGCCGTCCTGGTTCTGCTTGATTCGTTCGATAAGGGCTGGACCGCGTCGCTCGAGAGCGGCACCCCGCTCCCCATCCTGCGGGCCAATGCGCTGGTGCGCGCGGTGGTCGTGCCGGCCGGCGCGCACGTGGTGAGGTTCTCCTACCAGACCCCGCTGCTCAAAGCAGGAGCATGGGCGTCATTGACCGGTGTGCTGCTCTGCATCGGTCTTCTCACGCACGCGCGCTGGCGCACACGCTCAGCTCCGGTTGACACCTAGAGGGACCAACAGGTATAGGGGAACCGATGTACCGGACCCGCTTGGACGCCCTAGCCCGCCGCTCCCTGCTTCGGCGACTGCGGACGATCGAGTCCGCCCCGGGCGCCGAGGTGGACCTGGAAGGCCAGCGGGTCCTGCTCTTCTCCTCCAACAACTATCTGGACCTAGCCACGCATCCCCAAGTCACCGAAGCCGCCATCAGCGCGATCCGACGCTACGGAGTCGGAGCGGGCGCCTCACGCCTGGTATCCGGAAGCCTGCACCCGCACCGCGAACTCGAGGAACGCCTGGCGGCTTTTAAGCGCGTGGAGGCCGCCCTCGTCTTTACCACCGGCTACCAGGCCAACCTGGGCCTGATCCCGACACTGGCGGAAGAGCGGGCGGTGATCTATGCCGACCGGCTCTGCCACGCCAGCCTGATCGACGCCTGCCGGCTCTGCGAGGTCCCGCTGCGAATCTATCGCCACCGGGATCACATGCATCTCTCACAGCTCCTCCAGCGAGGAGGCGCGCTCCGCTCCGCCCTCGTCGTCACGGACGGCGTCTTCAGCATGGATGGGGATCTGGCTCCGCTTCCTGATCTGTACAAGGCGGTGGAGCAGTCGGATGCGACGTTAGTCGTAGACGACGCCCATGGGACAGGCGTCATGGGCAAGACCGGCCGCGGAACGGTGGAACACTACGGGCTGGAAGGCCGGCCGATCGTCCAAATGGGTACCCTCAGCAAAGCGCTCGGCGGGCTCGGTGGCTTCGTCGCGGGGTCCCGCGATCTGATCGACTATCTCGTGAATCGGGCCCGGCCCTTTATCTATACGACAGCGCTGCCACCGGCATTGGCTGCAGCCGCCACCGCCGCACTGGAAGTGATTGCAGCCGAACCAGAACGGCGGGCGCGGCTCTGGAGTCTGCGTCACCGCCTTCATGAGGGCGTCCGGCAATTGGGATTCGACACGTTGGATAGCCAATCGCCGATCATTCCCCTCCTGGTCGGAGAAACCGACACAGCGCTCACTCTCTCTGAAGCCTTGCTGGCGCATGGCATCTATGCCCCGGCGATCCGCCCTCCGACCATACCAGCCGGGACCAGCCGTATCCGCATGAGCGTCACGGCTGGCCACCGACCGGAGCAGATTGATTATGCGCTGGAGGCCTTGAGCAAAATCTGCGCGTCGGATCCGCGACTGCAGGAGCGGCTTACAGCCGGCCGGGAGGTTGGGAGGACGAGGGGACGGAAGGCCCGCTCGCCGTTCCCTTGAGGGTGTAGCTTTCCAATTCCTCGCTGACGTGGGTCACCTCCCCGCGGGTCTCCAGCACGGGAGGCGCCTCGATCTCTTCCACATACTTAACGAGCCCGACCCCGCGGGCGAACCAGCTCGTGACCCTATCCCGGCTCATAATCACGCGTCGGTCTTTTGTCAGAGAAATGGTGATGGTCATCACCGCATCAATCTGGACGGTATCGGTGAAGGTTCCGGCCGGAACCGTCACGGGCGTGTGCGCCACAACATGGAGATCCGCCACGACGTCCGCCCGTTCAGGACGGCCGTCCCCGTCCAGGTCCGCTTGCATGTCTACGCCCTTCTTCTCAAGTTGCCGGAAGGAGCCATCCATGACCAATGGGAAGACGAGCACCCGGTACGGGATCAATTGCTGCTCGAACGGCGTGGTGGGTTGGCTGCCGTAGTACGTGATGCCGGTCTTGTCGCGTCGGAAGAAGCCGTCGGAGGGCCCTTTGCTCCCCTGGTTGGTCTCCCGAAAGATTTTGACGGTTTCACCCTTGATGTTGGTCGTGCCGATGGCGGAGACTTCATTGGCAAAGGTCACTTCGGCGATACGCTCGATCGCATCCGTGCGGCTCGATCCCTTATAGCGCCAGACGCTCCCGATCTCGTCGGGGAAATATTCCTCAGTATTCTGAATTTCCTTCAGGACGGGATTGCCGCCGGCCGCGTCGAGTCCGTCCCCCGGCAGGAACCATGCCGCGAGAGCGACCATGGCCGTCATGACGATTTTCTTCTCCATGGTTTCGTAAGCTAGCATAACCCATCCTCTCCATCAAGCATGTTATAATCCGCTCCCTGCATGGGAGAAGAGAGCCGCCGTGGAACGCCGCGCGTCATCTGAGAACCCTGTCGCACTAGTGACCGGGGCCTCCCGAGGGCTCGGCCGCGCCATCGCAGTGGGCTTTGGACGGCGTGGCTATCGGGTTGTCGTCAACTACCGAACGGACACCGCTGAAGCCGGCCAGAGCGTCCGGGCCGTCGAAGCGGCGGGAGGAACGGCGTTTGCCCATCAGGCGGACGTCCGGGACGCCAAGGACGTGGCCGCGATGGTTGCGGTCGCGGTGAACCGGTGGGGGCGGCTGGATACCCTGGTCTGCAACGCCGCCGTGACCGAGGACAGCCTGGTGGTCCGCCTGTCGGATGAAGCCTGGGAGAAGGTTATTGCAACCACCTTGACCGGCACCTTTCACTGCCTGCAGAGCGCCGGGGCCGTCATGCAGACCCAGGGGGCCGGAGCTATCATCCTCATCGGATCGCTCGCAGGTCTTCAGGGACGAGCCGGGCAGGCGCCCTACGCGGCGGCGAAGGCTGGCTTAGTGGGATTGATGAGGAGCGCCGCGCGCGAGTGGGGAAACATTGGCGTGCGCGTGAATCTGATTCTGCCCGGGTGGCATGCCACGGCGCTGACGGGATATCGCAAGGATCCGGCGTCCGTGCCGTTCGAACCAGTCCTCAGCCGCGGTACGACAATGGACGCCGTCGCCGCCTTCGTCGTCTTCCTGGCGGCCATGCCGGACATCTCCGGCCAGGTCTTCACACTCGACAGCCGGATCACTCCCGCTTGACCTCCACCGACCGGAAACCACCAGGGCTCTTCGTCACTGGCACCGATACCGGCGTCGGCAAGACGATCGTCACGGCGACTATCGCGACGGCGTTCAAGGTCTGTGGCATCAACGCCGGGATCATGAAACCCATCGCGACAGGAGGAAAGGGAACCGACGTAAGATTGTCTGATCCCGACTGGCTCATGGCCGCAACGGGCGTACAGGATCCGTCCGACCTCATTGCGCCATATCGTTTCCCGATCCCTGCGGCCCCTCTCGTGGCCGCAGCCCAGGCGGGTCGACCGATCGACTCGACGCGCATCCTTGACGCGTTTCAGGCCCTTTTAACCATGCACGATTGCGTGGTCGTGGAAGGTATCGGCGGTGTCATGGTTCCCATCGCACCAAGCGTGTTCGTTGTAGACCTGATCACACGGATGAATCTACCGGCCCTCGTCGTCGCCCACACAAGCTTGGGCAGTATCAATCACACCCTGCTGACCCTGGAATGTCTGCGACATCGAGGGGTGCCGATCATGGGGCTGGTCTTCAACAGCCCCGCCCGTCCTTCGGCGGATGCGGACCTGAGCGAAACGGTCCTGACAATCCGGCAGTTGTCAGGGCTCCGCTCGTTCGGCGAACTGCCGTATTGCGAGGGCCTCCCCTCGGCCTGGAACAAACACCGGGATACCCTCATCGCGCGACTGGACGTGCAGGGCTTGCTGGAAGCGCTGGGATTGCGTGGACTGGCTTAATTCTTGGCTAAATGAACCGCGACACGCGGACCCGGCCACGTGCAATGTTATCTCCATACGGGACAGGGCAACTGGCGTCCGGCGGTTCGTCCACGGCTGGCTGCTGCTCACAGTACAGCAATACTTAGCCCAACTCCAAGTAATATGACTAAAACGTTCAAGGCAGAGGCAAGGGATACTCTGCGCTCCGAGGCAGGCAATTGGATAAACTTGGAACTCATCTCATTGACAAAATAGGCAGAAAAGACAAATAAGAATGGAACCTTTATATAGTAATACATCAAATCCATGCCGGTTATCGCATGAGCGATACACAAGCATACATAGACGCACCCCGGAACCAAAAGAGTCGGATCTCTTTTCCGCAGAGCCAGGCCGACCCCTACGGCGCTCAATACCGTCAAGAGATAAATAAAGCCGCGAAACATGTTCGCTGACGCTGAGGAATGGAACTCTTGCGGGTTCCCGACTACAAACCACCGCTTGTCGATTTTCTTATTGGGATCCTGAATGAACTGAAATGCTTTAATGAACACCGAATTGATATCGACATTGAACGTCAAGACATTTTGAATAAAGTTGTAAACGAAAATATTCGGTTGCCTGCTCAAGTTTTGAATGGCCTGCTTCGCAAATTCATCCTCCAGTTCTAAATTGTGAGCAATATAGTCCGTGTAACTGTATTGTGAGTGTTTGGTTATCTTTTGAAAAATCTGCATTCCATCGCTGTCCCAAATATTCCACCATCTAAAATGATTAGGGTCCCGATCAGCTTTTGCCACCGTTACGCCCCAAAAAGCCGCCCCCGCCTGGGCATTCACCGGAATGAATCTCTTCGTGAGGACATAGTTGCGAAGCGTGTATGGAGCAATGACGACAACCATGCCGATGGTGAAAACAATGGTTGCCTTTGTGATGGACATCCAGAAAGGCCTGAATCGATACCAAAAAATAAAGAAGGCAAAGAAAGGCAAAATCAAAGCTACGGGCCGCACCAATGCGCTCAGGCCCCATAAGGCCCCGGCGAAAAACAGGTCTGGTCCAACCGGTTTCGGATTTGTTAACGCATGACTCAACGCATAGGAGGATATGATGATGAAAAAAATATGGAGTAGATCGTAATGAAATAAGCCGGTCAAAATTATGGTATAGGGATTACAGCCGAATGCGAGCGCAAAGCTCATTGCGACAGGCAAGCTGAGAAAACTCGACAGCCAAAGAAAGAGAAACACCGAAGAAAAACTCAGGAGCAGACATTGAGCAATCAGGAGGACACGTGCCGCAGCATTGATGTCGATTTCCGGTTTACGATCGTTTGAATTCCTCAACCTCGTTTCTTCGTCCGACAAGCCTCCCCCAATCGTTAATACCGAGGCGATAAAAAACGAATACCCTGGTGGCCTGAAAACAAAGGGGGTGTTCTCAACCAGTGGAAATCCATGTGTCAATGTCAGAAAGATGCCGAGATCAAAGAATTCCTCGGCTATGCCTTCCATTTGACCCAGTTGTCGATTGTGAGAGATAGAGAACAGGCTGATCGTAAGTGTGACGAGAACAATAAATGCGGCAGATGCAAGGCGGTGGCTTGGAAGAAGTTTCAATTGAATTGGTCAACTGCCGAGGCCGATGAGTTCCTCAATCTTGGCACCGATGTCCTGAGCGGCCATGAGGGACTCGCCGACGAGAATGGCCAGCACGCCGGCTTCAGCAACACGTTTCACGTCGTCTCGCGTCGAGATCCCGCTCTCGCTCACGATTAGCTTGTCTTCGGGAATGCGCTTGGCCAGCCGCAGGGTCACATCGAGCGACGTCGCGAACGTCGTGAGATCGCGGTTATTGATGCCGATGATCCGGGCCTCCGGGATCCGCTCGAGGACGAGGTCCAGCTCATGCTCGTGATGCACCTCGATCAGCACATCCAGGCTGAACTCTTGCCGGGCCAAATGGTAATAGTCGATCAGTTGCTGACGGTCGAGTACCGCCACGATCAGGAGCACGGCGTCGGCCAAATGCGCCCGCGCTTCGTAGAACTGGAGCTCGTCCACCATGAACTCCTTGTTGAGTGCGGGGAGAGGCACCTGCTCGCGAATGGCTCGGAGATCGTCGAGACTGCCTTGGAAGAATTCTTTGTCGGTGAGGACGGAAAGAGCCGACGCGCCGTGCTGGTGACAGGTCTTGGCAATCGCGAGGGGATCAAAGTCTTCGCGGATCATCCCCTTGCTCGGCGACGCCTTTTTGACTTCCGCAATCAGTTTCGGGGCTCCGCTCTTCAGGACGGAAACGGCACGGGTCGGCCCTCTAGCCGGTTGGGCTGAAGAGCCGGCAAGCGCCTGGTAGAAACCGAGCGGCGCAGGCAGGTCACGGATCTTCGTCTTCAGAGCAGCCAGGTAGCCGGCGTTCTTCTTCTCCTTGACCTCACGTCGCTTATGTTCGAGGATCCGATCGAGAATCATGCGCGCAGGACGCTACCTCGTCGTCCACTTGATCAGCCGTTCCAGCTTGTCCATGGCCGCCCCCGACCGGATGACCTGGTGCGCCAGCGCGACCCCCTCCTGCAGCGTCGCCGCCTTCCCGCACGCAACGAGAGCCGGCGCCGCATTGAGCAGAACGAGCTGCTGGCGGGGCCCTTCTCTTCCCGACAGGATGTCCCGAATGATGCGCGCGTTCTCCTCGGCATCTCCGCCAGCCAAGTCCTTTGGCCGCGCCCGCTGGAACCCGAAATCGCGGGGCTCGACGACATAGCTGGTCAGGCGTCCGGCTTTCCCCTCACAGACGCGGGTCCGGTCCGTCAGCGTGATCTCGTCCAGTCCGTCCATGCCGTGCACCACGTAACAGTGGCGTCCCCCGAGCCTCATCAGGACGTTCGCGATCAGATCCGTCAGCGCCTCGCTGTACACGCCGACGATCTGGATGGAGGCCCCCGCCGGATTCGTCAGCGGCCCCAGGAGATTGAAGATCGTGCGCACGCCGATCTCCTGGCGGGGACCCACGGCATATTTCATGGCGCCATGGAACAGCGGCGCAAAGAGAAACCCGATGCCGATCTCGTTCACGCACTCTTCCACCCGCTCGGGGACGAGATCAATGTGCACACCCAGACATGTCAGCACATCCGCACTGCCGGCGCGCGACGACACCGCGCGATTGCCGTGTTTGGCCACGGTGACCCCGGCCCCCGCCACCACAAAGGCGACCGTCGTGGAGACATTAAAGGTCTTCCCCCCGTCGCCGCCCGTCCCGCACGTATCCACGACGACCGGATCGTTGGGTCGGATGCGCGTGGCCTTTGCCCGCATCGCCCGCGCGGAGCCCGTGATCTCGTCCGCCGTCTCGCCCTTCATGCAAAGAACCGTAAGATAGGCTGCGATCTGCGCCGGCGTCGCCCGCCCTTCCATGATTTCCGACATGACGGCCTCGGCCTCGGTTTCCGTCAAATGTTGCCGGTCGATGAGCTTGGCGATGGCGTCTTGAATCATGGTCGGAATGGGCTCGTGCTACCGGGCCAGAAAATTGCGCAGCAGATCCTTGCCCGGCCGCGTCAGGATGGACTCCGGATGGAATTGCACGCCTTCGACCGGAAGGGTCCGGTGACGAAGTCCCATGATCTCTCCCTCGGCGGTCTCGGCCGAGATTTCCAGGCAGGACGGGAGCGTTTCCCGCCGCACAATCAAGGAATGATAGCGCGTCGCCTCGAACGGATTCGGCAGGCCGCGGAAGACCGTCTTCCCATCATGCTTGATCCAGGAGGTCTTCCCATGCATCAAGCGTTCGGCCCGGACGATCTCCCCGCCGAAGGCTTCGCCGATGCCCTGGTGGCCCAGGCACACGCCCAGGATAGGGATTTTCCCGGCCAGCCGTTTGACGGCCTCGACCGACACCCCCGCTTCCTTCGGCGTGCACGGCCCCGGCGAGATCACGATCCGGGACGGCTTCAAGGCCGCGATCTCGTCGACCGTCATCGCATCATTACGGATCACCCGCACGTCCTCGCCGAGTTCGCCAAGATATTGTACGAGGTTGTAGGTGAAGGAGTCGTAGTTGTCGATCACCAGCAACATGGCTCAGTCCAGACCTCGTTCCGCCATCTCAACGGCCCGCATCATGGCCTTGGCCTTGTTGCAGGTCTCAACGTACTCCGCCTCGGGGTCCGAGTCCGCCACGATCCCGGCGCCCGCCTGGATGAAGGCCTGGCGGCCCTTGATCACGACGGTCCGGATATTGATGCACGTATCCATATTGCCCGAGAACCCGAAATAGCCGACTGCGCCCGCGTAAGGCCCTCGCCGTGACGGCTCCAGTTCTTCGATGATCGCCATGGCGCGGATCTTGGGTGCGCCGGAGACCGTCCCCGCCGGAAAGCACGCCCGCAGCACGTCATAGGCATCCTTCCCCGTTTGCAAACGGCCTTCCACCTGAGAGACCAGGTGCATGACATGCGAGTACTGCTCCACCACCATGAAATCCTTGACGCGGACGGTCCCTGGGCGAGCCACGCGCCCCACGTCATTGCGGCCCAGGTCCACCAGCATGATGTGTTCGGCGCGCTCTTTGGCGTTCGCCAGCAGCTCCTCCTTCAAGGCGCGGTCCTCCTCCTCGGTCATGCCCCGCCGCCGGGTCCCGGCGATCGGCCGCAGTTGCACGAGATCATCCTCGCACCGCACCAGCACCTCGGGCGAGGCACCGACCAATTCGACACCCGGAAACCGGAGATAGTACATGTACGGCGAGGGGTTGATGACCCGCAAGGCGCGATACATATCGAAGGGGCGGGCCCGAATGGATGCCTGCCACCGCTGCGAGAGCACGCCCTGGAAAATATCGCCGGCTTTAATGTAGTCCTTCGTCTGCACCACCATCTTCTCGAAGTCGGCCTTGCTCATGTTGGAGGTGAAGGCCAGGGGATGTCGGCTCGAGGGCCGCCGGGAAGGAGGACGGCGCCCCGCGCGGAGACGCGTGATCATCCCCTCGATCCGACGGACCGCGTCACCATAGGCCTCCTTGTCACTACGTTTACCGACCCGGGCGTTGGCCACCACTCTGATCGTCTGCGTGACATTGTCGAAGACGAGCAGCGTATCCGTGAGCAGAAAGCACATCAGGGGCAATCCTAGGACATCTTTGCGCAGCGCAGGAAGTCGTTCAAACTGGCGGACCATATCGTAGCTGAGATACCCGACCGCGCCCCCACAGAACCGTGGCAACCCCGGGACTTTGACCGGCCGATACTCCGCCATGACATCTCGAAGGCATGCGAGGACATCTGTTTTTACCGGGATCCGCCGACGGCGCCGGCCGTTCGACACAATCACTTCCCGGTCGTTGCCTTGGATCAGGGTCGGCGAGCCGCTTCCAAGAAACGAGTAGCGCGCCCACTTTTCGCCGCCCTCCACGCTCTCCAGAAGGTAGGCGCACGGCCCCCGATCGATCTTGGCCAGAGCCGAGACCGGGGTCTCAAAGTCGGCCAAGACTTCGCGGGAAACCGGAATCAGGTTTCCCTGCTTGGCCAGCGCGCAAAACTCTTTGAAATCAGGAGTGTATCCACCCGTATTCATGCGGCCACCGTACCACAGGATTCCCGGGCGAGTCAACGAGACAGGATTAAATGATTTCACCTATGGCTGAACAACAGGCTGTACAGTCGGCAGGGATTTGTGTGCGGGGTTCAGCGATCGTAGAAATCCTTCTCCGGGGCTTCCTCGAGCTCGTCGGCATCATGCCCATGCCCCGCCCCCTCGCCCTCCACGCGCTCTTCGAGGTCGGCCAAACGGTTCCACACCGCTTCCACTTTCTCATCCAGACGGGCGAGTCGATCGGCCACCACCTTATCCTGGTCACGCCGCGAACTGCCGCCGTCCCCGCCCATAGCGGGTCGTTTGCTTAACTCCACCTTAATCGCATCCATTTCACGGGCCAAGCGCTTGACTTCCGCGGCAAGATCGCCGCCCGCGCCACCCGGTGCGGCCTTCACCACCTGCATGGCCCCTCGGTCTTGGCCTTTGCTCCGCTGGGTTCCTGGAGCCTTCACCGTCTTGACGTTCCGGACCGCCTTCTTCATCTTCTGCTTCCCCTTGGCAGGCATCGCTTTTCCTCCTTTCCTCCCCCGCGTAGGTCGACGCAAAGCTATGTGGTCAGCCATCCCTGGTCGGCAAAACTGACGTACCGGCGATCTCCGATAATAACGTGGTCAAGGACCCGAATGCCAATAATCTCACCCGCCGAGACGAGCCGGCGGGTCAAGGCACGGTCTTCGGGGCTGGCCTCCGGATCACCGGACGGGTGATTGTGCACAAAGATGACGGCGGCGGCCGACTCCCGAACGGCGGGGACAAAGGCCTCACGCGGATGCACGATACTGAGCGTCAAACTTCCCTCCGACACCGTCACGTCCCGAATGATGGCGTTCTTCCCATCCAGGAGGATCACCTTGAAGACTTCCCGGCGAAGATCCCGCATGAGGGGACGGTAATGCCGGAAGACATCTTCACTCGATGCCACTCGCTGCCCTGTGGAGAGGGGAGCAGCCGCGGCCCTCTTCCCGATTTCCAGCGCCGCCTTGATGAGGGCGGCCTTCGCCGGCCCGACGCCGGGAACTTCGCAGAACTCCCGCATCCCCAGCCGACTCAAGCCGGTGAGGCCGTCGTGCCGGTCAAGCAAGGCGACGCCAACATCCAGCGCCGTCCAGCCTTCAAAGCCAGTTCCCAGCAGGATGGCAAGAAGCTGCCCATCCGTCAAGGCCTCCGGTCCATAGCGAACGAGCCGCTCGCGCGGACGCTCGTCCGGAGGCCATGTGTCGATCCCCATCGCTCTCTCCGTGTCTGCTTACTCCAGCTGTGTAACCGCTTACACACCAGATGGACTTTTTGACACAGAGAACGTGCCAGAGGGTAAACCAGGAAGGCCGTTGTGCTCATAACCTGCTGAAATTCCATGCAGTAAAATTTTGGGCATTCACCTTGCTTGGTGCCCGTCCAATATTCACGCGTCCACCGGCAGGGAGGAACAGACCATGCAATGTGAGAAATGCAAGGGCCTCATGGTGAGGGAGCGTTTCTCTGATTACTTCCTCATCGTCTACGCCTGGAAGTGCATCAATTGCGGAGCGATCGTCGATTCCACCATCACCCATAACCAGAAAAAACACCCCGCGGTCAACACCGCCGAGACTCTCTCTCGGTAATTCCCGGGCTCCGACTCCGTCCCCGTTCGATCACACGACTGCGGCGCGTGTTCGCCCCCTTCGCGTCCCCATAGCGCGATCTTCTCAACCTTGTCAAGCTGATTTTCAGGTGTCTCAAACAACGATGACCATGTTAGACTCGTATGACCATGCGAATCATCGGCGGCGCATCGCGCGGACGCAGGCTGACCGGGCCTCGAGGCTTGGCCGTCCGTCCCACAGCGGACCAGGTCAAAGAAGCCCTCTTCAACATTCTCGCCGACCGGATTGCCGGCGCGCGTTTCCTCGACCTCTACGCAGGAACCGGCAACATCGGGATCGAGGCCCTGAGTCGAGGGGCCCAACAGGCAACGTTCGTGGAGTCCAGTCCGGCTATGGGCCGGCTGCTGCGAGCCAATCTCCAGCGGTGCGGGTTTGAGCGCCTGGCTGAGATCCGGCTCAGTCCCGTGTCGCGCTTCCTGAAACAACATCACGAGTCGTCCTACGACATCGTCTTCCTCGACCCGCCGTACCGGACAGAGGAAGCGGAAAAGGTGTTGCCCTCGTTGGGGCACGATGCTATCATCCGCGCCAACGGCTTGGTGATTGTCGAGCACTTCCATAAATCTCCCCCGGTCGATCGGATCGGCCATTTGGCCCTCGTGAAAACGTACCGGTATGGGGATACTTGTCTGTCGGTGTACCGGTCCATCCAAGAGGAGGCCTTGACGTGAGAATCGGCGTCTATCCCGGCACGTTCGATCCGATCACCAACGGCCACGTGGACCTCATCTCCCGAAGCCTGCGTCTCTTCGATAAGGTCTATGTGGCGGTCGCGGCGAATCCCCAGAAACATCCCGTCCTGGCCCTTGAGGAGCGGGTGGAGATGGTGCGCGTGGTCACCAAGGAGCTGCCGCACGTCGAAGTCGCGCCGTTCCACGGACTGCTGGTCGATTTCGTCCGCGAGCGGGGCGCCCACGCGGTGATCCGAGGGCTGCGGGCCGTCTCGGACTTCGAATTCGAGTTGCAGATGGCGCTCATGAACCGCAACCTGGACCAGAGCGTAGAGACCGTGTTCCTCATGCCGAGCCAGGAATACATCTATCTGACTTCGACGATCATCAAAGAAGTCGCCCGCCTCGGAGGCGATCTGGCAGGTCTGGTGCATCCGGAAATCGCCCGCCAGTTGGCAGCGCGCCTGAGGAACATGCCTCGATGAAGCTCGCTCAGCGGGTCGGCCGCATCTCTCCGTCCCCGACGCTCCGTATCGCCGCCGAAGCGAAGGCCATGGCTGCCCGCGGCGTGGATGTGATTGATTTCGCCTCCGGCGAGCCGGATCTCGACACGCCCCTGCCTGTCAAAGAAGCGGGAATCGCCGCCATCCGCAACGGCTTCACGAAATACACCGCGGCAGGTGGCATCGACGAGCTCAAGCTCGCGGTCATCGAGAAACTGCGTCGCGACCAGGGCCTCACGTACGACACTCCCCAGATTCTCATCTCCAGCGGCGCCAAACACTCACTCTATAACCTCGCCCAGGCTTGTATCGAGACCGGCGATGAAGTGATCATCCCGGTCCCCTACTGGGTCTCCTATCCGGAGCAGGTCCTTCTCAACGACGGCACGCCGGTGCTGGTCCAGACGGATGAGGCCACAGGTTTTCAATTGACGGGAGCGCTGCTGGAGCGCCACGTGACGGTCCGGACGAAGGCCGTCATCGTGAACAGCCCGGGGAACCCCACAGGGTCAGCCTACGAGCGCAAGACGCTCGAAGCCATCGCCGAGGTCGCGCTCCGCCACGGGCTGCTCATCATTTCGGATGAGATCTATGAGAAGCTGCTGTACGACGGGCTTACACACGTCAGCATCGCATCGCTGGGCCCTGAGGTCCAGGCCCGGACGGTCGTGGTGAACGGCGTTTCCAAGGCCTACGCCATGACCGGATGGCGGATCGGCTACGCCGCAGGGCCGAAAGACCTGATCGCGGCCATGACGACGGTGCAGAGCCAGAGCACCTCCAACCCCACCTCCATCGCGCAGAAGGCGGCGGTCGCGGCCCTGAAGGAGGGGGAACCCTTCATTAAGGAGATGGTCGTGGAATTCGACAAGCGGCGCCGGTTCATGGTGGAACGGCTGAACAAAATCCCGGGCGTCCATTGCGCGATGCCGAAAGGAGCCTTCTACGCTTTTCCGCACGTCGGACGTTTGGTCGGGCGCCGATCCCCCGACGGTCCTATCGCGTCGGCCACCACGCTCGCCGCCTATCTCTTAAAGGAAGCACGCACCGCCCTCGTACCCGGAGAAGCCTTTGGCGCTCCCGACTATCTCAGATTTTCCTATGCCACGAGCATGCCGAAAATCGCTGAAGGCCTGGAGCGCATTGACGACGCAATTCGCAAGCTGACCTGACTCCTTCGTCCGCCGGGACTTGACGGCCGAGGGAATGAAACTTATAAGGGACTGTACAATGCCGATTTATGAGTACGGATGCCAGACGGGCCACCGCTTTGAAGTCACGCAGAAGATGAGCGACCCTCCCGTGACCACATGCCAGGTCTGCGGGCTGCCGGTGTCCAAGCTGATCTCGGCGTCGGCGATCATGTTCAAGGGGGCCGGCTGGTACGTCACCGACTATTCGGACAAGATGAAGCCACCGACCGAGGGGGAAAAGGCCGGCACGCCCTCCGAACCCAAGAAGGACGACGCGGAGAAACCTGCCGCGCCCGCATCACCCGCGCCCGCCGTCTCCCCCTCGCCACCCGCCACCGGCTCATCCGGGACCGGACCGACGCCGGCCCCGTCGAGCACACCGAGCTCTCAAAAATAACGCTGAAACGGAGCCGGTTTATTTCTTGCCCGGCTTCCCCTTCTTCGCGAGGGCCGCTTCCAAGTCCGTCTTCAGCTGAGTGACCTGCGCTTGCAAATCCGCTTGGGCCTTCACCGCCTGAACGGATTGCGCCTTGCAATCCTCAGCCGCTTTGGTCGCGTCGCCTACCCTGGCCTGGAGCGCGGTTTTCTCTGCTCCCAGAACCTTGATCTGCGCCTCCTGCATTCCAATCCGTTGCTGGAGAGCCGGGGGCCACCAGTCGCACCCGCTCAACATCACGACGCACCCGATCACTGCCATCACCCCAACAGCCCGCCTCGTCTTGTCGCTCATTCGTCCCTCCTCCACATTGAGATTGTCCGCTCCCATTCAGGCCCGTGACTCCTGCTCCTCGGACACCTCCGGCGGGATGTCCTTTCCGCCAGACGGCCTCCGTCCGATCTGAAATTTCTCCAATCGGTACTGCATTGTTTTGTAGGTCAGCCCTAGCATCTTCGCCGCCTTGGCGATCACGCCGTTGCTCCGCGCCATCGCGGTTTCCAGCAGTCTTCGCTCAAACTCCTCCAACGAGAAGCCGTCAGCCGGCAGATCGAAATCCATCTTGTCGAGCAGGGTCGCACGGGTCCGCACCTCTGCGGGGAGATCTTCGACGTCCACCCGGCCACCGTCGCACAGCAGCCCCGCGCGCTCAATGACCGATTCGAGTTCCCGGACGTTGCCGGGCCAGTGATACTCCAGCAACGCCCGCAGGGCGCCCGCAGTCACCTCCTTCACGACCTTGCCGGAGGAGGCGGCGTATTTCTTCAGGAAATGCTCGATCAGTTCCGGAATGTCCGTGGTCCGGTCCCGCAGTGCAGGCACGTGGATCGACACCACGTTGAGACGATAGAAGAGGTCTTCGCGAAACGTCCCCTGTTTGATCGCCGTCGCCAGCTTGCGATTGGTCGCCGCCACCACACGGACATCCACCTTGATGTCTTCACGCCCTCCGATGCGACGGATTTCCTTTTCCTGGAGGACCCGCAGGAGCTTGGCCTGGAGCGGTAGACTAAGATCCCCGATCTCATCCAGAAACAAGGTTCCCTGGTCCACAGCCTCGAACAGGCCGACCTGCCGCGCCTGCGCTCCCGTGAACGCCCCTTTCTCGTGGCCGAAGAGCTCGCTCTCGATCAAGGTTTCCGGCACGGCCGCGCAATTGAGGGCCAAGAACGGGTGCTGCGCGCGCGGACTATGCGCATGCAGGGCCCGTGCGACCAATTCCTTGCCTGTTCCACTCTCGCCGGTGATCAGTACGGTCGCCTGGCTGGCCGACACTTTCTGGAGCAGGCGAAGGACCTCCTGCATCAGCGGATGATGACCCACGATGTTCTCGACTTTGAATTTTTCCTGCAGCTGCTGATGTAGCTGCCGATTTTCCTTCACCAGGTGGAGCTTTTCGAAAGCCCGTGCGATCGTGATCAAAAGCTCTTCCCGGTCCACAGGCTTCGTCAGGTAGTCAAACGCCCCCTGCTTCATCGCCTGGACTGCCGACCCGATTGTGCCGTAGGCCGTGATGAGAATGACGAGCGTTTCCGGATTGACCTTGATCAGCTCCGCCAGCAACGAGAGCCCGTCGCGCTCGGGCATTGAGAGATCGGTCAGAACGACATCAGCGGGATGACCCTGGTAGCACGTGAGCGCTTGCGACACGTTGGACGCGGCCTCGACCGAGTAGCCTTCCCCTTCCAGAATCACCGTCAGGATATCCCGTTGGGACTTCTCATCATCGATGACGAGCACGTGGCCGGCCTTCATACCGACACCTCCACGCGTGCGACCGGGAGGCTGATGACCACGTCGGTCCCTTGATGCGGCCGGCTGAGGACGTTGATCCCGCCCCGATGCTCCTCCACGATCTTCTTCGTGATGGCAAGCCCGAGACCGATTCCCAACTTCTTGGTCGTGAAATACGGATTGAAGATCCTGTTGAGGTTCTCCTCGCTGATGCCTGGGCCGGTATCCGAGACGGTAATATCGACGAACCCGGGACGTGAGGCCGTGGCGATCCGCAGCCGTCCGCCACCTGGCATGGCCTGGATGGCGTTGAGCACGACGTTCATGAGGCAGGTTTTGATCTGCACCGGATCGGCCTGCAGATGCGGGATGTGGGCGTCGGCAACGATCGTGATTTCGACACCTTGCTCGACCGCCTTCTGGTGCGCGAGCCCGACCACATCCTGGATGAGCACGCCCAGATCAACCTCGCTCTTGTTCAAAGCGAGTGGCTTCCCGACCGTGAGGAAGTTCTCGATCATGCTGTTCAGCCGATGGATCTCGGCCTTGATGTTGGACATGAGCGCCAGCGCCTCGGCAATCCCGTCCGGCTGCCCGCTCCGCAGCCGGTTCCGGATGTGATCAATGCTGAGGTTCATGAAGTTCAGTGGATTCCTGATCTCATGGGCGATGCCGGACGCCAGCTTGCCGACGGCGGACAACCGTTCGGCTTCCCGGAGACGTTCTTCCAACTCGCGGTGCTGGCGGAGCTTCTCGACCATCTCATTGAAGCTGCGGGTCAGTTCGGCGATTTCATCCTCGCCTCCCACTTCGATGGTCTTCGTCAGGTCGCCGGCCGCAACGTGCCTGGCCGCGTTGACCACGTCATGGAGCGGCTGCGTATATTTTCGGGCCAGGTAGAGCGAGACCAGGATGCCGAGCGCGAAAATGAGCAGCGTGACGGCCACCCGCTTGTATAAGTTTGCCTTGGTCGTCTGCGCCACGTCATCCAGGGTGAACGTCACGTGGATGTATCCGAGCACTTCGTTGCCGTCCACCAACGGCGCCGTCACGTTGTACTCACGGTGCCCTCCCTTGATGACCGTGCTTTCCATCTTGCGACCGGATACTTGCGGCGACTGGGTGCTGACGAGGACTTCCTTCTTCTCCACGTCGAGCAGCTTGATCTCTTTCACGCCCTTCTTGCCCAAACGGGCCATCAGCTTCTGCAGCGCCTCCGGGTCCGGCTCGCCGGACAATTGCTCCACGCTCACGGCCGTCGCGTTCGAGAGCTCATTGAGGCTGTCTTCCATCTCCCGAACCAGAGCCTGTTGGGACAAATAGGAGAAGATGACCGACGCCGTGAGCGACAGGACCAGCAGCGCGAACATCATGATGACCAGCTTGGTCGTCAGCCGGAGGCGGTGGAAAAGCTGATTGTTGAGCGATCGCATCGTCCCCATCACCATCAGGCCGCCAAGGAGTCGATGATCGAGAGCAGCGAAGCTTTCGGAATGCACCCTTCACGGACCAGGCGTGGCGGAGCCACCGTCGTATCCACGACCGTGCTCGGCAGCCCGCCGGGGGTTTCACCGCCGTTCAGAATCAGATCCACGTCTGTCCCCACAGTACGGTCCGCCTCCGCCGCCGTCGTCGCCGGCGGATGACCGGAGCGATTGGCGCTGGTCCCGGTCAACGGTCCCCCGACCGCCGCGAGCAAGCGTTGAACGTCGGCGTGAGCCGAGAGCCGAATTCCGATCGTCCCGGTCCCGGCGGTCAGGACGGATGGCACGGAGTCCGATGCGCGAAAGACAAGCGTCAGCGGACCCGGCCAGTACGTCTCCATCAGCCGTTCGGCGGTCGGGGTGATCTCCGAGGTCAACGTCTCCAGATCGGTCCGAGAGCGGATCAACACCAGGATCGGGGCAGCTTGAAGCACCCGGCCCTTCAGGTCGAAAACCCGTTGGACGGCGTGGGCGTTGAAAGGACAGGCTCCGAGCCCATAGAAGGTTTCCGTCGGAAACGCGATGACGCCGCCTTCCCGCACCACCCGGCTGGCTTCGCGGAGCGCAGACGCTGACAAGTCACGCAACTTATTCATAGGTGCGCGCCATTATACCATGGCCCGCGCGCCGATATCGGACCGGTAGTGCATGCCGTCGAAACGAATCCTGCGGACTCCGGCGTAGGCCCGGTCGCGCGCCGTCGCAAACGTGTCCCCGATCCCCGTAACTCCCAGCACGCGACCGCCGGCCGTCACGACCCCACCAAGGCCGGTCGCCGTCCCGCCATGGAAGACGACAAGATCGTTCTGTCCCTCTGTCTCCGAGAGGCCGAGAATAGGCATCCCTTTTTTCGGCGGCCCGGGATAGCCGGAAGCCGCCAGCACCACGCATACAGCCGCGCGCTCGTGCCATTGAACGGCCACGCGGTCGAGACGATGTTCAGCCACCGCCACAAGGATCTCCACCAGATCGCTCTTCAAGAGCGGCAGCACCACTTGGGTCTCCGGATCGCCCAGGCGCGCGTTGAACTCGAGCACCTTGGGTTCTCCACGGACAATCATCAAGCCGGCATAGAGCACTCCTTGAAAGGGGCTACCCACGCGGGAGAGACCCTCGACGGTCGGCTCGAGAATCGTACGCCGGACTCGTTCGACGAGCTCGCGTGTCCCGATCGGCGCAGGCGCATACGCCCCCATCCCCCCCGTGTTGGGGCCTGTATCGCCATCTCCGACCCGTTTGTGGTCTTGCGCGGGTACCATGGGGAGGACAGTCTTCCCGTCCGTAAAGGCCATGAGTGTCAGCTCCTCGCCATCGAGAAACTCTTCGACGACCACGCGCGACCCGGCACCGCCAAAGGCCTGGCGCTCCAGCATGGCACGGACGGCCTCGCGTGCTTCGGTACGGGTGGCGGCCACGACGACGCCTTTCCCCTGCGCTAGTCCATCCGCCTTGACCACGATCGGAGCGTCATGGCGATCGAGATACTCCAGCGCCGGAGCGATCGCCGTGAACGTCTGCGCTTCAGCAGTGGGAATCCGCAGCCGGACCATGAGTTCCTTGGCGAACGCTTTGCTGGACTCGATCTGGGCAGCCGCCCTGTGCGGGCCGACGATGAGCCGCTTGTCCTTGCGAAATTCATCGGCGATGCCGGCGGCCAGGGGAGCTTCGGGGCCGACGACCGTCAGATCCACGCGGTGGCTGCGGGCGAAGTCCCGTAAGCCGGTCAGGTCATCGGCTGCAAGAGGGAGGCACTCAGCGACGTGCGCGATGCCCGGATTCCCGGGCGCGCAGTAGAGCTTCGTCACCCGAGGACTTTGGGCGATCTTCCAGGCGAGCGCATGCTCTCGCCCGCCTCCGCCGACGACTAAAACTATCATGGAAGAAGAAACCTAGTGTCTGAAATGCCGCATGCCCGTCAAAACCATGGCCATGTTGTGCTCATCGACGGCCTTGACCACTTCTTCATCGCGAATCGACCCGCCCGGCTGGATGACGGCCGTGATGCCCGCTTGAGCCGCCGCGTCGATCCCGTCGCGGAAGGGAAAGAAGGCGTCTGAGGCCATGACGCAGCCTTTCAGCGACGAGGCTGCTTTTATCGTCGCCAGCTTCACCGAATCCACGCGGCTCATCTGGCCCGCGCCGATCCCGACCGTCCGGTCGGACCGAGCGAAGACAATGGCGTTGGATTTGACGTGCTTGCAGACCTTCCAGGCGAAGGCGAACGCGGCGTACTCCTCCTCGGTCGGAGGTCGCCTCGAAGCCACTTTGAGCGCACGGATGTCCGCGATCACACCGAGGTCACGATCCTGCAGGAGCAGCCCGCCGACGATCTTCCGCAGGTCCATCAAGTCCGGCCCCGTCCGCGCGCCGGTGCGGAGATCGCCCACGGCCAGCAGGCGCAGGTCCTTCTTCCGTTTCAGCTCGGCCAACGCATCATCCTCAAACCCGGGCGCCACGACCACTTCCACGAACGTTGCCGTGATCTCCTTGGCCGCAGCGAGATCCACGCGCGCATTGAATGCGATCACGCCGCCGAAGGCAGAGAGCGGATCAGTCTCGCGTGCCCCCACGTAGGCCTCGCGCAGCGTGGGCCCGACGGCCACCCCGCAAGGGTTGTTGTGCTTGACGATCACGGCCACGGGAAGAGGCACGTCTTGGCGCGCGTATTCCTTGACCAATTCCAGCGCGGCATTGGCGTCCAGGAAGTTGTTATAGGACATCTCCTTACCATGCAGCTGCCGGCCCCGCGTCACCCCCGGCTCACTTCCACCGACGTCGCGATAGAAAGCCCCCTGCTGATGCGGATTCTCCCCATAACGCAGGGTTTGCACTTTTTCGAACTGCAGCGTGAGGATGGAGGGGAACTGTATCGGACCGGCCGTGCTCTGCCGTTCGAGGTAGCCAGCGATCATCCCATCGTACCGTGAGGTATGGTGAAAGACCTTACGCGCCAAGTCGCGCCGCACCGCCAGCGGTACCTCACCCCCACGCAAAGCCTCCAGCACGGCGCCGTAATCGGCCGGATCCACCACGACCACCACTTCAGCATGGTTCTTGGCCGCTGACCGCAACATCGACGGACCGCCAATGTCGATATTCTCAATGGCTTCGTCGAAGCTACACCCCAGCTTGCTGATCGTCGCTTCGAAGGGATAGAGGTTCACGACCACCACATCAATGGGGCCGATCCCGTACTGCGCCATCTCGGCCACATGCTTCGGGTCTTTTCGCCGGCCCAGCAGACCCCCATGGATCTTGGGATGGAGCGTCTTGACCCGCCCGTCCAGGATCTCTGGAAAGCCGGTGTAGGCCGCCACCTCGGTGACCGTCAGGCCGGCCTCACGCAGGCCCTTCGCGGTCCCGCCGGTCGAGAGAATTTCGTATCCAAGCCCGCTCAGCCCCCTCGCCAATTCGATGATGCCGGTCTTATCCGATACGCTGACAAGCGCCCGCTTCACGCTCGATTCTCCTTCGTTGGATGTGATGGTTACGACTTGCCCGCGTCGCGCAACGCTTCCCGGAAGACGCGGTAAAACCGGTCGTTTTCCGCCACGGCCTGGTGGGTAATCGCCTTGATCTTGTTCAATTCGCGTTCCGCAACCACAAAGTTGACGCTCTTAGCGAAGGCCATCATGTGATCGAAGGTACGGAACTGTTTGCCGACCAAGCCCACGCACATATGCCGCCGGTGCGCCATCATCATCGGCTGGATGGTCAGAAGCACCAGGTTGTTTTCAGGCGACCCACCATAATCCTCATGGAGGAGCAGCACATCGTACCGGTTCTGCCGAAGCCGATGGACGACGTCGTCCACCTTGGCGGGCACGTGGACCGTGTATCCCAACCCTTCGAGGGCGGCCCTTACTGCCACTTGGACTTTCGGTTGCTCGAAGCAGATGATCGCCAGCCGCTGATCTTCGACGAAGTCGTCCTCTGTCGTCGGAGGGGGAATCAGATCCTCCGGAACCTCTTCGAGGGAAGGCGGCGGCGCACCGGTCTCGCTCTTGGTGCTGGCCGTGACTTTCGTCTGACACTTGGGACAGGTGACCTTGAAGACGGCGTCCTTCGGCACCTTCTCGTCCGGGATCATGAGCTTCGTTGAGCAGGAGGGGCAGATGATGTCCATCGATCTATTTCTTCTTCACCGTCTTGGCGTAACCGGAGTCAATCGTCAATCCTTCGATATCGGTGGTCTTCTCGCCGCGCGCCTGCTTGAGCTTGTCGATGCCGCGTTGGACGACGGGCTTGCGGGTCGCATACAGCTCGGCGGTCTCCGCCGTAATCAACCCAGCCTCATAGGTGCGGATGATCGCTTGATCGAAGGTCTGCATGCCAAAGGGTTCGCTCGCCTCCTGAATCTCATAGAAGGTCTTCCCTTCCTGTTCACCCAGGAGGATGACTTCGTGGGTCCGGATGTTGTTGCCCAGAATGTCGTGGATGGCGACGCGGTTTCCTCCGACCTTGGGCAACAGTCGCTGCGCGATGATCCACCGGAGCGATTCCGCCAGACGCTGGCGGATCTGCTTTTCCTCTTCCTGCTCGAACATGCCGACGATGCGACTAATGGCCTGGCCGGCGTCTATCGTATGCAGGGTGCTCAGCACGAGATGGCCAGTCTCAGAGGCGGTCAGGGCCAGCTCGGCGGTCTCACGGTCGCGCATCTCGCCGACGAGTATGATTTTCGGCGCCTCGCGGAGCGCGGCGCGCAGACCATTGGCGAACGTGTCGAAATCCATGCCCAGCTCTCGCTGGTTGAACGTCGCCTTGATGTTGGGATGCATGAACTCGACCGGGTCTTCGAGCGTGATGACGTGGATGGCTCTGTTCTCGTTGAATTCGCGCAATACCGCGGCCAGCGAGGTGGTCTTCCCGACGCCCGTGGCGCCAGTCACCAAGACCAGACCGTTCTTCTCCTTGGTTATCTTGCGGAAGGCTACGGGGAGTTTGAGGTCGTCGATCGAGGGGATCATAGTCTCCAACTTCCGCATGGCGATCGAATAGTTGCCCCGCTGCGAAAAGATGTTGACGCGGAACCGGGCCCTCCCTATCAGGAAGTACGAGCTGTCGCAAGAGCCCTGCTGCAGGAGCATCTGGGACAGCCGGCGGTCGCTGTTGATGAGATTCAGGGCGAAGATTTCGGTCTGGAATGGTGTGAGATTGTCGATGTCAGGCGTGATATCGACCTTCATCAATTGTCCCGACGATTCCACCTGCAGCGGGCGGTCCACCGAGAGGTTGATGTCCGACACGAGGTCAGTGGAATCCACCATCGTGGTGAGCATGTAGTCGATTTCGGGTCTTCTCATGATGAGCCTCCAAACCAAGCTTGCTCGTGCCGCCGCATTCGATCACATAGCAGCGGATATTCAACACCACAAGCAAGATGCATGTTTGCGAGAAGAACCATCGCCATCCTAACTAGCCAGGTCATCCGGCGGAGCCTTCAGGAACGGCAGGAATTTGGCCTTGTCAATAGACTTGTCGTACGCCTCTACAGGGCTGATCCATTTCTTGTTGAGAACCTCCATGATCCCATCGTCCAGCGTCTGCATCCCGTATTTCTTTCCCACCTGCATGGCGGAGGGAATCTGGAAGGTCTTGTTCTCGCGGATCAGGTTGGCGATGGCGGCCGTGCCGATCATGATCTCCAGCACCGCGCACCGGCCTTTCCTGTCGATGCGCCTGAAGAGATTCTGGGCAACCACCACCTTGAGGCTGGTGGACAAGGAGCTGCGGATCTGCCCCTGTTCTTCGTGGGGAAACACCTCGATGATCCGGTCCACGGTCTTGGCGGCGTTCGTCGTGTGCAGAGTCGCGAAGACTAAGTGCCCGGTCTCGGCCGCCTCGACCGCCAGGCGAATCGTTTCGAGATCGCGCATCTCGCCGACGAGGATGATATCGGGGTCTTCGCGCAGCGCCCCCCTCAGGGCTGCCGCGTATGACTTGGTATGGAGCCCGACTTCGCGATGGTTGACGATGCAACCCTGGCTCTGGTGGACGAACTCGATCGGGTCCTCGATAGTGATAATATGGTCCTTCCGATTTTTGTTGGCATGATCGATCAATGCCGCCAGCGTGGTGGACTTGCCGCTGCCGGTCGGGCCCGTCACCAAGATGAGGCCCTTGTGCAGCATGGCAGCGCGGGCCAGAATGGGCGGAAGACCCAAATCCTGGGTGGTGAGCACTTTGGTGGGAATTTGTCGGAAGACCGCCCCGCACCCGTACTTCTGTTGAAAAAAATTGGCCCGGAAGCGCGCCACGCCGGGAATTTCGTACCCGAAGTCCACGTCGCCGGTTTCTTCGAACAGCTTGATCTTGGTGTCGGGGGCAATCTCATAGAGCATCCCCTTGAGCTCGTCGTTCTCCAGAACCTTGTACTTGACCCGCTCCAGCTCTCCGTGGATACGCAGAATCGGTTGCTGGCCGGCCACCAGATGAAGGTCCGACGCGATCTGATCGAACATGAGCTTAAAAAACGCATCAATTTTCGCCATCGCACAGCACTCCCGCTCTCAGTTCAGTTAGGCGCGCAGCACCGCTCCGCACGCGTGGGAAAAGTATCACAACCATTACAGCAGGTCAACATTGACAGGAACCGCCGAGCGGCATAGTCTTTTTTCTCATGAATGCCCATTCCGCGCCCATCCCCTGCGAGTTCTGCCAAAGTTCAATTCCGGTGCACGCGGATTCCAAGATCCACACCGTCCAACTCGACGAAGGACAGGCCCTTTTCTTCATCTGCCCGGCCTGCGGACGGCTCCAGCGGCCTCGCCTCATCAAAGATGGTGAACTCTTCCTCGTCAATTTCAATGAGGAACAAATGGCCACGCTCCAACGATTGTACAATCTCAATCTGTGAGAGACGGCGCGAAACCAGTTTGGACATCATTATAGCGTAGTCCAATCTCTTTCTTGCCCGTTTGCTTATTTCTTTTCAGGCCTAAGACACCATCAATTATCTGAAACTATAGTCACAAATAAGACAGAACAAGTTAGGTTGGTACGGTTGACTTCCCCAGGGGGCACCGCTAGAATGAGCCGGCGTTTCGCGGAGACGCCGGAAGAGAAGGAACCCTGCGTGGCGTCCCAGTTCATCCACCTCCACGTGCATACTCAGTACAGTCTCCTCGACGGGGCCAATCAGATTGACGCCCTCGTCCAGGAAGCGAAGAACTTCGGCATGCCGGCCATCGCCGTCACGGACCACGGCAATCTCTTCGGCGCCATCGAGTTCTACCAGAAAGCTACCGCTGCCGGCATCAAGCCGATCATCGGTTGCGAAGCCTATCTCGCCCCAAAGAGCCGCTTCGACCGGGAAGGCCAGTTCGCGCACAACGAGTATTACCACTTGATCCTGCTGGCAGCGAACCGGACCGGCTACCAAAACCTATTGAAGCTCGCCAGCAAGGCCTATCTCGAAGGGTTCTACTATAAGCCGCGGGTGGACAAGGAGCTCCTCCTCGAGCACCATGAAGGGCTGGTCGCGCTCTCCGGCTGTCTCAGCGGCGAGGTGTCGTATCTCATCGGCCAAGGCCGAATTGAAGACGCCGTCCGGACCGCCGCCGAGTACCGTGACATCTTCGGAAAGGATCACTATTTTCTCGAAGTCCAGGAAAACGGCGTCCCCGAGCAACAGATCGCAAACCAAGGGCTCCGGGAGATCCACAAACGCCTCGGCATCCCGTTGGTCGCCACCAACGACTGCCATTATCTCAAGAAGACCGACGCCAGGGTCCATGACATCCTGCTCTGCCTGCAGACCGGCAAGACGGTGAACGAACCCAACCGGATGCGCTTCAACACCGACCAGCTCTATGTGAAGTCCACCGAGGAAATGCTTACCGCGTTCCACGAATGGCCCGAGGCGGTCTGGAATACGAGCCGGGTGGCGGAGCTATGCAACCTCGCCTTTACCTTCGGCTCTGCCCACCTGCCACACTACCAGGTGCCGGAAGGAGAAACCCTCGAAAGCTACCTCGACCGGCTTGCCCAGAAGGGGCTGACGGAACGGCTGCGCGAGCGGCCTTCCAGCCAGCCCGAATCGCAATACCGACAACGCCTCCGCGACGAATTGACCGTCATCACCTCGATGGGTTTCGCCGGCTACTTCCTGATCGTGTGGGATATCATTAACTTCGCCCGGTCACGAAGCATCCCCGTCGGGCCCGGACGGGGTTCGAGCGCCGGCAGCCTAGTCGCCTACGCCCTGCGCATCACGGACCTGGACCCGCTCGTCTACGGTTTGCTGTTTGAACGCTTCCTGAATCCCGAACGCGTCTCCCTCCCGGACATCGACATGGATTTCTGCATGGACCGCCGGCCGGAAGTCATCAATTACGTCGTGGACAAGTACGGCAAGGACCATGTGTGCCAGATCATCACGTTCGGTACGATGAAGGCGAAGGCCGCCATTCGCGACGTCGGCCGCGTGATGGAGATGCCCTACGCGGAGGTGGACCGCATCGCCAAGCTGGTGCCCGATCACCTCAATATCACCTTGGACGAAGCCCTAGAGTCCGAGCCACGCCTCAAGGATCTGGTGGACACCGACCCCAAGATCCGCGAGGTCTTCGAAACGGCGCGCGCGCTAGAGAAGTCCCCGCGCCACGCCTCTACCCACGCCGCGGGCGTCGTGATCTCGCAGGATCCCCTGACCAACCACGTCCCCCTGTACAAAGGCACGAAGGACACCGACGAGATCGTGACGCAGTTCCCGATGGGAGACGTGGAAAAAGTGGGATTGGTGAAGTTTGACTTCCTGGGCCTCAAGACTCTGACCATGATCGCCCATGCCGAGCGGCTGGTCAATGCCGCGCGGACCGGCGGAACGCCTCTCTCAATCGCCGCCATCCCGCTGGACGACCCTCAGACATTTGCGCTGCTCTCACTAGGTAAAACCCTCGGCGTGTTCCAATTGGAGAGCGCCGGCATGCGCGATCTGCTAACCGGGCTTCGCCCCGACCGCTTTGAGGACATCATCGCCAGCATCGCCCTCTACCGGCCAGGGCCCATGGACCTGATCCCCGACTTCATCAAGCGCAAACAGGGCAAAATCCCGATCACCTATGAAGTGCCTGCCCTGGAAGGCATCCTGAAGGAAACCTACGGCGTGATCGTATACCAGGAACAGGTCATGGCGATCGCCAACAAGGTCGCCGGGTTCTCGCTCGGCCAAGCGGACATCTTGCGCCGCGCCATGGGCAAGAAAAAGCAGGAAGAGATGGCCAATCTCCGCGCCAAATTCCTGGAGGGCGCGAAGAAGCACAAGATCACCGACAAAAAGGCCGAGAAGCTGTTCGATCTGATCCAGAAATTCGCCGGCTACGGATTCAACAAGTCCCACGCCGCGGCCTACGCCCTGGTCACCTACCAGACCGCCTACCTCAAGGCTCATAGCCCGAATGAGTTCATGGCGGCCCTGCTCACCAGTGAAATGGGTAACACCGACAAGGTCGTGCGCTACATCAACGAGTGTCGCGACCTTGGGATCAAGGTCCTACCGCCGGACGTGAACGTGAGCGGCAAGGATTTCTCGGTCACGCCGGAGGGCATCCGGTTTGGGTTGGCTGCCATCAAGAACGTGGGAGAGGGCGCGATCGAGACAATCATCGAGGCCCGAATAGCTGGCGGCCCGTATGTGTCTTTCTTCGATTTCTGCCACCGCGTCGACGCCCGGAAACTCAACAAGCGCGCGCTCGAATGCCTCATCAAGGCCGGCGCGTTCGACTCGACCGGTGCCCGCCGCGCCCAATTGGCTGCAGTCCTCGATCGCACCGTGGACCAGGCCTCGGCCGCCCAGCGGGCCGAGTCCCAAGGCCAGACCAGTATCTTCGCAGCCTTCGAGCCGCCGGACGGCAACAGCGGGCGGCGCGGCACGCTGCCGTTCGACGAAAGCCTCCCCGACCTGCCAGAGTGGGACGAGGATCAATTGCTCAAACATGAAAAGGAGTTGATCGGGTTCTACATCACCAGCCATCCCCTGGCCCGCTATGCCGAAGGGATGACTCGTTTTTCCACCGCCAGCACTGACCGGCTCAGCGAGGTCGCGGACACCAAGGAAGTGAAACTGTGCGGGATCATCGGAACTGTCCGGCAGACGATGACCAAAAGAGGCGACCGCATGGCCTATCTGACGCTGGAAGACCTTTTGGGCACCGTCGAGGTCATCGTCTTCCCGGATCTGTACAAAACCGCCGCGGCCCTCGTCACGCCGGACTCGGTGGTGCAGGTGACGGGCACGCTCGATCGGGGCGACAAGGCGACGCGGATCAAGGCGACCAAGCTCGCAAGCCTGGCCGATCTCCAGGCGCAGAGCGTCGCGCGCGTCACCATTCAAGTCACCACCCAGGACGCGTCGCCCCAGGCGTTGAGCCGGCTGCGGGAGGTCTTGCATCATCACGCAGGCCCCTGTCCGGTGTATCTCAAGCTCATGATCCCCGACCATTCCGAATCCATGATCGCCGTGGGTCCCGATCTGTGCGTCCTGCCGAGTTCCCAGCTCATCGGCGACGTGGAAGCGCTGATCGGCAAAGGCGCGGTGTCCTTACAGTAACGGAGCGACGGTATGCGGGAATACCTGGATTTCGAAAAGCCCATCGCCGAGATTGAGGAGAAGATCGAGAAGCTGACCGCCGCGGGTCAGGGACGACCCGGTGTGCAGGATGATCTCCGTAAACTTCGCGCCAAGCTCTACCAGCTTCAGGCGGAAATCTATGCCGGCCTCACCCCCTGGCAGCGCACGCAGGTTGCCCGGCATCCGCAGCGCCCATCCACCCTCGACTACATCGGGCGGATCTGCGACCACTTCCTGGAACTGCACGGCGACCGCCTCTACGGCGACGATCAGGCCATCGTGGCGGGGCTCGCCAACCTGAACGGCCGGGCCGTCGTCGTGATCGGGCCGCAAAAGGGTAAGACGCTGAAAGAGCGCGTGCAGCGCAACTTCGGCATGCCCAACCCGGAAGGCTACCGCAAGGCCCTGCGCCTGATGCGTTTGGCCGAGAAATTCAACAAACCGGTGATTACCCTCATTGACACGCCCGGCGCCTATCCCGGCATCGGCGCCGAGGAGCGCGGGCAGGCTGAAGCCATCGCCCGCAACCTCCTGGTGATGGCCTCACTCAAGGTGCCGATCGTCTCCGTCGTCATCGGGGAAGGTGGCAGCGGTGGGGCCCTGGCAATCGGCGTGGCGGACCGTCTGTTGATGCTGAAGAACGCCGTCTATTCGGTCATCTCGCCCGAGGGCTGCGCGGCGATCCTATGGAACGATCAGCGCAAGGCCCCGGAGGCGGCGGAGGCGCTCAAGATGACCGCCGACGATCTGCTACGCTTGGGCGTGATCGACGAGATCATTCCCGAGCCGCCGGGCGGGGCGCACCGGGACCCGGCGGCGATGTGCGACGCCGTGAAGAAGGCGATCGAACTCCACCTCAGCGCGCTGCTCGAACTCCCGACCGAGGAATTGCTGCAGCGGCGCTCCAAGAAATACCGGCGCATCGGCGTCCTAGGACAGGAATAGCCGTATTGGACTGGCCCGTTGAGCGGACGGCGCGGCGGGCAGCGGGGCACGCCGACGGCGTGCTCTCCGACATCAACTTCGGCGAAGTCTTTCCGTTCGTCGCCAAGCCGCTGGCCCGCGACGGCCTGGCCCGCTACATCGGCCCGGCCCTCGGCAGCCAGGTCGCCGGCCTCAGCCGCAGCGATCCGCTCGTCCTGGACTTGAATCCCATCGCCTTCGTCGCCGGCCGTCCGTTCATGGACCTTTCGGCCTACATCAATCTGCCGGCCGTCTCCCATCGACTTGACATGCTGGAGGCGGTTGACCAGACCAAAGGCAAGGTGATCGCGGAACTGGCACGGGCCAAACGGCTGAATCCCATCCCGATCCCTTTCGCCGCGCGGGTCACACTGCACTTCGCCTACGCCCGGATGGGCCTGCGCTCGCTGGGATGGCTGATCCGCCGCCGCACGCCGGTCGAGCTGCGCGAGGCCTACGCACGCACAACCGAGCGGTTGCGGGAGGTGGTCCGCCGGTCACTCGACCAGGATTCCTCGGCAGTCTTGCTCGCAGGCTTGGACCGTGAGTTCAATGAGGAATCGGACCCCACCAAGGACGGCCTGCGACATCTGGGTCTGTCCATGTTCCTTCATATGACTCTGCATCAGCTTCTGGCCAATCGCGTTCCGTCCGTATTGATTGCCGATCTTGGCAAAGGCATCCCCTACAACCCCACCACCGCCATCGCGCTCGACCTCTGGGATCTGGCCCAGGAGGCGCGCCCGCTGGCCGAGATCTTCGAGAAAACGCCGCCCGATAAGCTGGCGCAGACTCTGCACGGAACGGATGCCAGCCGCCGGTGGTGGACCCGCTTCGAGGAATTTCTCGCGCGGCACGGCCACCGGGGCGAAGTGGAGTTGGACATCACAACGCCGCGCTGGCGGGAGGACCCGACCTTTCTTCTTCAGGCCATCACCAACTACCTGCGCCATCCGGTCGGGACGCCGATCCCGCCGGACATGCTGACCACCGGCATGCGCCGCCGCGAGGCGGCCGCGTCGGCCATCCGGGAGAGGCTTCCATTTCCACTACGCAGCCTGTTTGGCTGGCTCTACGAACGGTACGTCCTGTGGCTGCCGTTCCGGGAGTTCATGAAATACACCTGGCTCCTCGGCATGGAACAGGCGCGGCGGGTCTACCGGGAGCTGGGCCGGCGGCTCGTTGCGGCAGGACATCTCAAGACAATGGATGACATCTTCTGGTTGCGGTTGGATGAAGTGTGCGCCTGGGCTGAAACGGGAACCGTCTCATGGACTCAAGCAGTCCTGGAGTCACGCGAACGCGAGTGGCAGGAATGGACTGCGCTACGTCCGCCCTCGTTGGTGATCGGTACGAGCGGAATCGAAGACACGACCGTCCTGACTGTGCCGCTGGAGGGATCACGCGTGCTGCACGGGACGCCGGTCTCCGCCGGTTGCGCCGAAGGCATCGCGCGCGTGATCACGGACCCCCACCAGGCCGATCTGCGCCCGGGCGAGATCCTGGTGACCCATTACACCGACCCCGCCTGGACTCCCCTCTTTTTCACCGCGGGCGCGTTGATCACCGAAGTCGGCGGAGTCCTAAGCCACGGCGCAGTCGTCGCGCGCGAGATCGGCCTGCCGGCCGTGGTGGGCGTGGAGGCGGCCACCAGCCGTATTACGTCAGGCCGCCGGGTGAAAGTGAACGCCACTGAGGGCACCGTGGAGTTGCTGTAAGTTCCGGCTACTTGCTGAATTGTGGTGACCGCGGTAGACTAGGCCTTCCTGAGGAGACGCCCATGTCGCGAGTCGGCATTCCTCTCATGGTCGGTTTTCTCTCCGCGGTTCTGCTCCCTCTTTCTGCCACAGCCGCCGAGCCTGAGCTGTGGTCCTGCACGAAAGCGGATGGCACCACGACTTTCACGAACAAGACGAAAGACCTGAGTGGCTGCAGCGCCTATACTCTCCGCTCCGAGTTGGGCTACGTCACGAGAGCTGTGGAGGAGAAAAAAGAAGAGCCGAAGCCTCCTGAGTCCAAGACTCAGGCAGCCTTGCCGCCGATTAACATCAATATCATGGTCAGCGCTCCCCCTCCGGCACCTCCGGCGATCGAGATGCCGGCTCCGGTTGGAGAGATCCCCTTTGAAGTGGTGCGGATGCTATCGGTGGGCATGACCGAAGCGGAAATCCTCAGGCGCGCCGGGCTTCCCCAGGCGACCTTGATCGGGTCCCATTCCTTCGGCTCGCCTTATCCCTTCTGGCCCATCTTCGGGGCGAATCGGTTTGTCTACTCCAGCGGTGATTGGATCGTCGAGCTTACGTTCACCGGCGGCCGCGTCTTCTCGATCAACCAAGTTCGGATCAGGCCATGAGGTGAGATCCGGAAAGGCTGCAGCGTCGCTGCGGTCGCAATCAATCTACAACTTCAATCAGTGAAGAGAGAAGGAGGATTCTATGCGGACATTGAGTGTGGCAACGATCATGCTGACGGCGACGATTCTCATCGTCGCCGGCTGCGGACAAAAGAGCGAGGAACCGAAGGCACCGGCCCAGGCTCCGGCTTCCCCAGCAGCTCCTGCTGCACCAGGGGGAGCTCCCAGTGTTCCTGAAACTCCCGCGCCGGCTCCCGGCGCTCCCGCCGCACCGGCTCCAGCCCCTGCTGCTCCAGCAGGCAAGTAAGAAAAAACGAACGGCCTCCGGAGGATAAACCTCCGGAGGCCGTTCGTTCACCACCGCTTATATACAGGCGTAAGCGTCTGCTTACGCCCCGTGAGACGTTCTGGCGTGGGCGGGCTGTCTGGGTCTGAACCCAGAGGGCCGTCCCGGCCTAGCGTCTCGCTGTCCATTGCCGCGCGGGTTGTGTGCGGGCTGTACGGGATGTGCGGGAGGCGCGCTGCCAACGGCTCGTGGGATCGGCTGCCCCAAGAGCTTCTCGATGGCCCGTAACTGCAGGTGGTCATCCGCAGTGATGAAACTGGTGGCCCGGCCGCTCGCCTTTACGCGCGCG
>Ga0207646_10001215_pt1 | contig 32407 bp, 29 predicted proteins | sample KBSK5502metaG_FD_184343 | JGI IMG/M metagenome (GOLD analysis project Ga0207646, IMG submission 184343) | Corn, switchgrass and miscanthus rhizosphere microbial communities from Kellogg Biological Station, Michigan, USA - KBS K5-50-2 metaG... | ecosystem: Host-associated > Plants > Roots >... | reverse complement strand
ACGAGCGGCTCATTCCTCACTGCCGATCCGCAGTGGGCCGTGATCATCGGCCACCTGATGTTCGGAGCCGTGCTGGGTCTGCTCTTCGCCCGCGGTCCCATGCGTCGACAGGAGGTTCGCTAGGGGCGCCGAAGGCCGCGTGATTTGTGCCAAGGCCGGGCGCCTACACGAGGTGCAAGTTCAAGGGCAGCGGGTTGTCGAAGCCGCCAAGCATCTTTTCGTAACGGGGGTGATGCCTCACGGCGGCCACGCCAACCTGAGCGCCCGGCTCGACGCCAACCTCTTCGTGCTGACCAGAACTGGGGCTGTGCATGACGACAATTTTGGCGTTCTCAGGCGCCAGTTCGCCCTCGACGACCTTCCCGTCGGAGACGGATGGTGGCCAACTGGTCGGGCCGCAACTCTCGCACTAGCGCGAATCCTTCACTCGCCGTCGGGCCGCAGCTTCCGCCTGGCGCGCACATGATCGCCGCGGGCGCTATGGCGGGTTGCGTGTTTTGCTCGCTGGCGCCTCGGCGAACGCCCTCCACGGCGCAGCTCTGGGCAAGGTCGTCGTCCCGGCCCGCAGGGCGCGCCGCGAGAACCACTTCGCGATTTCCCCTCGCCATGAACGGCGCCGTGGTGCTGGCCCCTACCCACGGCTGCGCATGACGTGGGCTTTCGGCTGCCCTTCAAGGGCACCGTCGGAAGCGCGACGACTACCGATGGCGTGGCGTCGCGCACCAAACCGATATCCGGCTGCTGGACGACCGGTCCGGCCAAAGACCATGCCGACCTGAAAGGAGTCTCCTGGGCGAAGCCATAAGACAGGTCTGCATTGCCGGTTTGACAACAATTTGACAACAACGCCGGTGGACGTCCGTGGCCACGGTGGCACGCCGCGGCCGATTTGCCGAATACAATATGCGGTGCGCCTGCATAGCTCAGTTGGTAGAGCAGCTGACTCTTAAACGGCGTCACCGAGTCGGCTCCAGTGGACGTTCGCGGACGAATTCGCAGCTGACTCAAATCAGTTGGCGGAGCCCTCCTATATAGAGCCCTCCTATATAAGGATGTGACCCGCACCGAAACGCTCAGTCCTTTCTTGACAAGCGGTGGAATGGGACTATGCTTGCTTGGTGCCGACGGCCGTCCGCCGCTGACACGCGTTCTCTTTCCAGACTCGGCCGGGGAGGAGCTACCGCATGGGGGGCGATTCGCAAGCCATACTGAAGGCGCGCGTTGATGAGGTGGTCATGCGCGGCCGCCGATTCCAGCAACTCGGCGCCGTACCCACCCGGCGCCCTGATCGGCTCGGCCTGCTCATCTCTGATAGCGATGGCCCTGTCTACGCCCAATGTGGAGCGCTGGGTCCCGACTGCTCTGACTGAAGGGGTGGCCATTTATGGATGACGCGCTAGCGGCCCGGGTAGCCGAGGCGACTGGTGACCTCTCCGCGAGCCCACAGACCTCAAGGGAAGATCTGGAGCAGGCACGGGTCGCCGTTGCCACGGCCGTTGCCGGCGGCCTGCAAGGTGATTTCCTCGCGCGGGCTGCCGTCGTGTTCAGGCCCGAGACCGACCCGACGGTAGAGTACGCCATCAGGTCCGTCGTTGCAGCGGTCACCCAGCGCCAGGTGCGACCACAGACCGTGGCTCGACGGGACTTTGCCACCCTGGTATCCCCGGACCCGATGGTGGGAGCCACGGCAGTCTCGGGCCGGGCCGTGGCCGCAAGTCACGGGCCGTTCTTCGACCCCTTGGGTCGTCGTATTTGGCTGGACGTCTTCGACGTTGTCAGCCTGGTCGGCGTCCAGCGCGCTGGGGCTGCGGAGCCCTTCCTTTACGTCCAACTACCTCCACTGGCGGGGAGCGCCGTCTCGATCGAGCTCGGACCCGGGTCCGTCTGGATCGACGCCGCTCAACTCTCACCAGGGGTCCCGCATCCGAGCTTCATCGGCCTTCGTATCAAAAGCGGAACGGTGAACCTGGGCGGGGCCGCCGCCGTCGACATCTCACCGATCGTTGTTCCGGCCGCTGCCACCGTCCGACTGACCATCGACCTTGACCCAGCAACGCCAGCGGCCGGGACCGAGGCCGGGGCCGACGCCCGCAACACTGCGGTGGCGGTCCCTGCCCGGGCGACGTTCGCCTTTGCTCCCGGTGGCGGCCACATCGAGCACGCCGGTAGAGGTTCGCTCAAAACGCTCGGGTTCGAGGTCTCACTGGCCCACGCCGCAGCCCCTGGCGTCTTCGAACCACTCGTCGGCCGCATCACGCTGCCGATGACGCCCGATGCGGCCCAGATCAGCGTGACCGACAGCCGGTCGGACCTCGTTGCTATCGACGGTACCGCTCCCCTGCTCCAGGCAGGCTGGTCGCTGCCTGTGACACTGGCCGCGGCCGAGACGCTCGGTACGGCCTCCGGCGCGGGAGGCATCGGGCTGTCGCTCGGGCCCGGCCTGTCGCTGAGCTGGGTGGGGCGGAAGACCGGGGCAACGGCCGGGCCGAGTCATCTCTTTGCCGAACCGGGCCTGCTTGTGCTCGCCGGTGCCGCGGCGCAGAGCCCCGGACCGGCCGAACCCGTGACTCTCTGGCAGGAAGGCTCAAACCATGGCGGCGGGCTGAGCGTCCGGTTCCCCAAGCCGTTCCCCTTCCGCTTCGTCAGCGCGGCGACGGGCTCGGATGCGTTCGCATTCATCGTGCCGTTCTCCGCCGGACTCGACCGACCGGTCACGGTGAACGATGAGCGTGTCAGATTCCGCACCGACGCCGGGCTTGTCAGTGTCGTCCAAATCGGCTCGGAAACTTTCTTCAGCGCTTACGGATCCGCCGCTCCTCAGGAGCAGTCCTCGGTGCAGTCGTTTGCGATCAAGAACGTGCTGCTGAAAGCGAGCGACCCGCTAATGCTGATCGCCGTGGGTACGCTCAGCGATGCAGGGGTCGCACCCGGCGCGCTCGGGCTCCAGTTCATCCTCCGGTATCTGCTGCCGACACTTCCTGATCCGTACGCCACGAATGTGGCGTTCGAGCCTCGACGACTCCGAGAACCAACCCGGCTGGGCCTACTCACAATGCTGCTCCGTTGGCAGCCCGACGAAGCTCCCTCCGTCGATCTCCTGCTTCCCTCGGCGGCGCTGGGTCTCACGTCGCGGTTGCCGCCTCGTGCCACGCGCGCACCGCAGACGGATGTTGCGGCGTTGGATGTCAAGCCGATCGTCGCGCTCACCGAGCGCTTCGCGAGCCTCGGGGCCGTGAGCGACGCCGGCATATCTCTGCTCGACGTCTCGACCAATGTATCGCTGTTCGGCGTCTCGTTCCTCATCCGCCCCGAGGATATGCTCGCGCGGGACGTCGCTGTTCCCGGGCCCTCGGCGGGGACGGCCACGCCGCCGATGGCGATTGCCGACCTGTTCTTCGAGGCACGGGGCCTGGGTCTCCACCTCCTGACGCTCCCAGCGGTCCAATGGGAACCGGTCCTGACGCCCGACCAGTCGACGCCATTCCCAAGCCCGCTTACCTTCGCGGACTGTGGCGGGCCAACCGTGCTCGCTGCTGACAGCGTCGAGCTTGTCCCCATCGCTCCCCGGCCCGCCATCGATGCACTCCTCGCCGCTTACAACACGGCGACTCCGCCCCGCCGCGTCGCGGCGCGCTTCACCCTACCCTTCGGTATCGTTGCAGTCGCAGAGATCGTCCGCTCGACCCAGCCGCTTTTCCCGAGCCCCTTCTTCGGGGAGGTGGCTCCCGCGTTCACCCCCGCGGGCCTCGCGGGCGGCGACCAACTCAGTATCCGGGCCGCTGAGCCGTTCGTGGTCCGGCTCGGCGGCAGCGGAGAGTCCCCGAGCCTCCCGGGAATCGCCGTGCAGCTCCACAACGCGCTCTTCAGCGGGGTGCCGACCCCGACGACGGTTCTCACACCAATCGATGACACGTTTAACGCAAATTTCGGCCCGGCTGCACTACATCCCCGGGTGCCGGTCACCCGCCTCGACATCTCCGGCTTCGGCGAGAGCCTCGTTAGCGACTGGCGCAACCCCGCCGACGCCGCCGCGATCATCTCCAAGGCCCGCTTCGACGTTCTGGTCGGGCGCACCTCGCTGGAGATCGTGCAAGCCTACAGCGTCCTCTACCCCTACGCGGTCCGGGTCGTCCGCACGATCACCATCCAGCGCGAGAATGGGGCCGCGATCGTCCGTCATGACAGCGGCTGGCAAGCGGTCAGCGAGGGCACCTACCACTACCCGAAACCGAACTTGGTCACGCATCCCGGCTTGGTCGCCGAAGTGACCCATGTAACGAACATCCGCGACACGGGCCAGCGGTACACGACGAGCGACGGTAGCGAGCTCATGGCCGTCCGGTTCAACTGCTCAGTGCACATTGAGAACGTCGTGGTGGGAGCGGATCCTGGCGGCGTGCCGGCCCAGGACCAGCTGGGGTATGTGCAGCTTACCGATCCGAGCGGCTTTGGCCAGCTTGCCCCGGACCAGTACGCGGAGCTCGTCGACGCCGCTGGCCCACTGGGTGGCACTGTCGACTGCATCGTCGACATCGGCGGCTCCGGTCAACGAATGCGAGTCAGCCGGGTCGGCGTGGCGGCCACGCCTGGCATGGGCGGGGCGGAGTTTGCCATGGCCGCTTGGGGCAGTCCGACCTTCCCAGGGGGCGGCCAGTGGTCGGTGCTCCGCCAGACATCGCCCACGGCTGCCCCCCAACCGTTGGAGGGCGTCCAGGGCGTCCCGGTGGTGCGGGCGGGTCCGGCCGGTGCCACACCCCCGCCGACCTCTCCATACCGCTTCGCCGACCCATCCGACACGCTGCGCCCCGATGCGCCTTCGGCAGACTACGGCATCGTCCATGCGACCGGCACGCAGCGCACGCTGTTTCCCCGCCCGAAGATCGAGGCAGGGGCTCACGCGATCACCAGCACGCGGATCCCGCTCATCGCCGATCCGTTCATCTTGGCGACGGCAGTCGGCCTGTTCCCCAAGCCTGATGGGTGCATCCCCTTTCCCGACGCTGCCTACGCACTCGCCATCGGGCCGGGCGGGAACTTTACCCTCCAGCGGGGCAGTCCGAGTTTCACAACGCCGCCGTTGAAGCGTGTCATTCGGGAGTCGCAGGCATCCCGAGCCGTCGCGTACTGTGCGGATGAGAACGGCGTTCCATCTGTGGTCACCCTTGTCATCGACACGGCCGCCGCCCTGCCGTGGTCACTGATGATCTCCAACATGAGTATGGCGGCCGAGAGCGGCTCGCTCGGCGAGGTGGACCGAATCGTCGGCACGGTGTCCGGCTCGGCGGCCGCCCCGACCAACCTCAGCGACTCCCGCTTCGTGTTCGGCCCCAGCCTGCAGCCGGTCGCTGCTCTGGTGTCGTTCCTCGAGCAATTCAGCCCAATGCCGCCACTGAACGTCTCGATGACCAACCCATGGCAGCTCCAAGTAGGCCTGAAATTCGACTTCGAGAAGCTGCTAGAACAGGCCCCCGCTCTCAAACCATTTCTCGAGAAGTTCATCGTCGACTTGGACGTGCTCATGAGCTGGATGGAGACGGCGACGAGTCAGAACTCGGTCACGACCTTCGAGGTCACTGTCAAATTCCCCACGCCGTTCACGCCCGTCGTCGCCATCGGCCTAGCCAAGGTGAAGTTCCAGATGGGCGACGACGGAAATGCCTGGACCTTCCAGCTTGGGGTGGGGGTCGGCGTCGACTTCACGATCGGACCGTTCAAGGCGCTGGCCTATTTCGCCGAAAGCGAATTCCTGATCGCGGGCGACAGCGTCTTCGGCCTGGGCGCCAGCGCACTGATCAAAGGCAGCGTCGACCTGGAGGTCGTCGAGATCGACATCAGCGTCGAGGCCAAGATGGCTCTCCTCAACGTGACCTGTGGCCCCGACACTACGATCTGGGGCGTGGCGCAGGTGACCTTCGCGCTTGAGGTCACCATCGCATTCGTCATCGACATCGAGTTCGACGTGCAGGCTGAAGAAGACCAGAACATTGACGGCGGGCCCTGCGCCCTGCCGAACGTGGTCTGAGGAGGCGAGCATGGCAACGCGTCTCGTGCTGCTCCCTTATCTCCAGAGCTGGGACGGCGCGGCGTTGCACGTCCGTCTCCTGCTGATCCCGCGGGGCAACCCGCTCGACCCGCTGACCACCGGAGCGTCGGCGTTCCCCAACGCCAAGCTCGTGCTCGACGTCCACGTCGTGCTTGGATTGGACACGATGCCGACGCTCGGCGGCCCGCCGACGGTCACCGTGACCGAGCCCGTCGTTGCGACGGCAACACCGCTGTTCAAGGCGCTGGCGAGCCAGATGCCCATCGACCCGGCACCCCCACCGCCCGTGACCCGCCCGCTAGGAACGGCGATCAAGAAGCATCTTCCCATCACATATCAGAACGCAGCCGGCTTTACCCCGGGACGCACCCCGCTTGTATTCACGGACGACACCTATTCGTGCGCGCTTACGTCGCCTCCACCCAAGCCCTACGTGAAGCTCGTACCTCCGACCACAATCCCATGGGGAAAGGTGATCGCCGCGCTGCTCCGCCAGCCGAAGCTTTCGGAGGGCGCCGGGCTGGTCCGTCCTCTAGCTGTTCCGGTCGAACCGGCGCTGCTGACGTCGGGCGGCTGGATCTATGTCACCCTTGCGCCCACCAGCAACGGCGCGGGACTGCTTGGGATCCCGGACGGTCTCAAGGTGTACACGGCCCGCATTCCACCACTGAGTGGCGCCCGACCCATCTTCACGCCAGTCTTCTTTCCGGTCACGGCCGTTCCTCCGCCAGGTCCCTACGACGAGCTGTTCGCCGAGGTTGACGACTACGATGACGGCTTCGCCAAGGCGGTCCACTGCGCCCAGCCGCGGCAGCTCGACCCCTTGATGGAGGTGCCCGACGGGACACGGCCCGCCAAGGAGCTAGGCATCCGTCTCGGCTGGGACGACGAGCAGGTGACGATCTGGCTCAACCGTCAGATCGATCCTGCGGCGGCAGTCCTTGACGCGCCGATGGGCGTGCAGGGCTACCGCGTCGACGTCCGCGAAGCGGGCACGACCGAGTGGCATTCGCTCACGAAGGCCACCGGTCCGGTACAGGTGAAGAGCCTCGATCTCGGCACGTTCGACGGCGAGCTGGGCGTCGAGACCCACCCGGTGCAGCTCCACGGCCAGAAGACCGGCGACTACTGGCTGCCCACCTACTTCACCGCCTGGACCGGCCCGTCGCTCGTCACGCTCGATGCCGACCGAATCCGCCTGGCGGGCGGACCAGATCAAAGCGGCATCGACCGAGTGAAAGGAACGCCACCGGACATCCCGCTGCGCTACGGGAAGGCGTACGAGTTTCGTGTCCGGCTCATGGACCACACCGGCGGCGGCCCCGGGCTGGACGGCATCCCCGCTGTTCCTGGACCGGCGCCGACCGTGACCATCCCATTCCGACGGTGGATCCGTCCCCTTGGCCTGCAGCTCACCAATCCACCTCCCCCCACGCCCGACCCGACGAACCCGCCCGCCACGCTGACCATCGCCCGGCCGCTGCTTCACCATCCTGCGGTGCTATGCACGGGCGCCTTCGCCGACCCGATCAGTGATCTTCTCGCCGACTTGCCCACCGCCAAGGCTGAAGGCCGCGAGGTCGGCCTACCCGATCCAGATGTTGACCGAGTACGGATCGTGGTGGAAGCGGAGGGCCTGGTCCAGGACCCCGCAGCAACCGACAGCGGTTTCCAACCGATCTACGAAACGAGCCGCCCGTTCCCGGCCGACCTCCACACGCCGCTCACGCTGCAGCTGGATTGGGCGGACGCGGCCGACGCAACCACCTTAATTGGGCCGCCAACCGGGACCATCACGCTCCCCACAGCCCGCAACGTGCGACTGCGGCTCTCGGCACTCGGTCGCGACGACCCACATCAAGGCTATTTCGGCGGCGACGACGTGCGGTTCGGTCCTACCACATCGATTAACCTCCGCAAGAACAGCGCCGACGAGCGCTCGCTGTTCGCACCCGATCTGCCAACCCACCGGTTCCAGGCGCTCTTCCTGCAGCCTGACCTTCCCATTGACGCCACGGTATTGTTCGCACAGCGAGCCGCCGGGAGCCCCGGTGTCCGCCCGACCGACGTTCCCACGCGGCTCGCAGCGGCGCTTGAGCTGCGCAATGACGGGTTGGTCCTGCGGTCCCGACCGGGGCGGCGCACCGTCTTCGGCTGTTCCTCAAGCCTTCGCCACGTGACCGGCCCCGACGGCGCCAGCATCTCCTTCGCGTCGAACGCCGACCTCACCCAGCACTGGCTGGTCGTACTCAGACTGACCCTCGCCCGGGACTGGACGTGGGATGGACTCGCCCACGATGGGATCGTCGTCGAGCGCAACGGCAAGGAAGTGGGTCGCTTCGGCCCCGGCCGCAATGTCGGCGTCGACGCCCTCGCCAGCCCTGATCGCTCGAGCACGGAACTGGTGTTCTTCGACGCGATCGAACCGAAGCCGGTACCTGGCGATTTTCCCAGTGTCTTGCACCCCAGCTACACCGTCATGGCCAAGCTGGTGGGTGGCCCGCTGGAAGACCCGCCCCTTAGCCTCGACATTCTTCTCCCGGTGACGACTCCGCCGGCCCAGCGGGTGGAAGTCGTTTCGGCGGGGGTTGCTATGTCGCCGTACGCTCGCAGCCACGATTATTCGCAGACCGAACCCCGCCGCCGCGCACTCTGGCTGGAGCTCGACCGCCCGCCCGACGACCCGCACGACCGATACTTTGGCCGAGTTCTGCGAGTGGCGCCCGACCCGATCCTCTCTTCTCTCGGCGAGACCGTTGCCGAGACCGCCGAGCCGCCAGTGTCCGTCGACCCTGAGCTGGTCCGCACGATCGTGCAGACCCAATCCGAGGATCAGGCCGGTCTGGACGCCATGCAGGAGCTCATCCCGTCGGACTCGCACGTGCACTTCATGCTGCCCCTGCCACCCGGGATGGACGACAACGCGCCGGAGCTGTTCGGGTTCTTCACTTACGAGCTGCGACTGGGCCACAAGACGGTCTGGTCGACCGCGCAGGGCCGGTTCGGAACGCCATTGCGAGTCACTGGTGTGCAGCACCCGGCTCCGACCCTTTCGTGCATGGTGCTCCGCAACTCGATCGGCATCACCGTCAGTGCGCCATTCGCTCTTCCGGTGCTCGACGGTCGATCGGTGCAGCCGATCCCGCCCCGCAGCGAGATCTGGGTGCTGCTGTACGCCCAGGCCGAGCAGCTCGACGGGCAGGATCGACGGAACGTGCTCCTCGGACGCAAGCCCGCCCACTGGTCCCGCCAGACCTTCGAGCAATCTAGGGCCTCCAACGTGTACGGAACGGCCACGTTCGGAGATGCGGAGATCCGGCTTGCCCTTGAGGCGCTCGCGTTCTACGATACCGCGCCGCTCAGCGTTCTCGCTGTCGAACTCCTCCCGAACGGAACCCGTGTCTCGGACCCTGTCGGCGCCGACCTGGGAGCCCAGCGCGTGCTGCGGACTTCACCGCTTACGCCCGTCCCGGTCATCTGCTGATCGCGGCCCTGCGGTTCGGGAATAACTGTGGCAACCAGCCTCGACGGGGGCAGAAGACGCAGTTCTGCGAGGCTCTTTCCGTGATCGCCGGTCCCTATCCTGACGGTTGCTCGAACTGCCTGGATAGGGGTTTCATTCGTCCCATTTGGCTGAGGGAGAGCATTCATCACCTGGTCACTCCGCCCATTCGTAGCTGCGGCAATCGCGGCTTAGGCTTAGGAGTCAGCCCAACGAACGGCGCTGGCTGACCCAGACCGGATGCCGACCGGCGGCATGCGTGGAGCGGTAACGCTTGCGCCTCCACCTGAGCCGCCAGCCAGCGTGCTTATACTCCTCGTGGGGCTTAGCTGGCCACGGGGCGCAACGTTAGGCACAGATTCTCCAAGCAGGTATACGAGCAGCCATTGCGAAATCTCCGCTGGCTCCCCCTGGTCCACCAATAGAGACTCGAAGTAGTCATAGCCCGGCATTGGGTTGATCTCCAGGCACACATAGTTCTCGTCCGCTCGAACAACCAGATCGACACCGGCGAAGATAAGCCCTTCCTCTCGTGCGGCCGCAACGCACCAATTTGCAACGGCTTCCGGAAGCCGCCACGCTCGAATGTCGGCGGCACTCCCGTACCGCCAATCGATTGAATCGGACACGATCTCGACGGCGCTGACGCGACCGTCCACGACATGGACGCGAATGTCGCGGCCCTCGATGTAATCCTGTGCTTGGACCGGCATTTGCGCAACGTTCCCCTGCGTGCGCAGCCGCGGATCGCTCAGCAAGACGACCTCGGATCGGACGCCGCTCAAGGACTTAACGACGTGGCGCGTCGCATCCAGGTTGTTGAGGGTATGTGCTGTTCGGATGTGTGTCAAGGGCTGTGTGACGGCCGTCCCCTCGGGTCCATCTCGCGTCGCGTAATGAGCAGTCTGCAGCGGCTTTGAGGCATTGAGGCACTCCGGGGAGAACGGGCTAATCAGTCGAGTCGGAGAAAGGCTCAGGAGATCGGCAATGACCGCAGCCAGCGTGGAGGCCGTAGGTTCGGTGGGCGCCCGAAGATAGATTCCCCCTGCGCGCAGCCACAGGGGGAGATCGTCCCCGACCAAGGTCAATGCGGGCCAGATGAGGGGATCATCCAGAAACACGGTGGCTAGCCGCACTCCCTCTTGCCGCGCAAACGCGGCAAAATAGGTGGCGGTTGGATCGTCGGACCCAGCGAGGATCAACAGGTCTGGGTTATCAATCAGGTCGGAGGCTTGAGAAACCTTCGGTCCGCCTACCGTCGGCCTGAGCGAAGCGGGTATAAAGCTCTGCCTCATGGCGGGGCAGTCAGCGCGTCAGCTAGTCGCTCGATGACCCTCGGTCGCTCAGACTCCGCGATGCCGCCAAGCGAGAAGTTCGGTGTGGCAGCGCCGAAGGTCCATGTCTTCGACGATTCCGAGAAAAAGAGGAGGATCTGCATCAAACGGGCACGAAGGGCATGACTCAACCCCTGTACAAGCTGATCGACGGCCGGAGGCCATGGCGTTCCGAGTGCCGAAGGTGCCACGCCATAGCCAACGACGTATGAATCGAGGACGGTAACGACGACCGGCGTCCCGCTCGGTCGTATATAAGCCAGGACAGGTTCGTCACCTGAAAGACCATCCGGAGAACCCGGCATCCACCACTCGTAGGCATAAGGATTCACAGTGACGACGACATTGTGAAGATGGGCAGTCCATTGTTGTACTTGGCGCCAGGTGCCAAACCATCTTCGCGGAACTCCGATCCCTGGGTCGAAGCGTTTAGCCACGCCCCACTGGAAAGGGAGGGACCGGTAACCTGCGGCTACTCCATGCGTCGACGGTCGATTGATAACATTCGGAAGTTGGCCGAGGACGAAAGCCAAATACGCGTTCCACTCGGCCCAGGCATATTCGGCGTCCTCATCCTCGTAGCGTGACTGAAACAATGGAAGGGGAAGTGTCAGAAGATTGAGGACGCCTCTTATGTCTGACCAGTCCAGGTCGATGGTGCCGCGGTGCCACCGGAACTTCACATCAGGACCTGGCCCAATGGAGTCATTCGGCTCGATCTCATCGACGAGTATCTCCGGAGTAACCACGACAGGTTGCCATCTACCGTTGGACAGTTGGCGCTCGACCGCCTGGATCGTTGGATCATCGGATCCTCCCAGGAGCAAGACTGTCCGCCGCAGTCCTCTCCGCCGGGTCACTACCTACTCGGGGAATATTTCGTGAAGCTCATCTAGCCGATAAGCGCCGGACCCGACAAATGGATCCTGGGCAATAAGCTCCTCAGCTTCCTCCCGCGACGCTGCAACGAGGAATTGAAGATAGTGGTCGCCAGACCCAAAGATCCCAGTACGCTCCAACTTTCCAGCAACGGTCAGACGATGAAGATGGTTATGGTGTGCGTTAACGACCTCATCGCCAGGTACAACGCGTGGGGTGGCCACACGGAAAGTTGCGTGGAACACCCGCGCTTCGGGTCCAACGATGAACGGTCCGGTACCCGCGGCTTCAGGGTTGGGAATGAGCGCACCGCGTAGGCCAAGCGCACCTAGCCCAGCCGAAACCGCAGGCAGAAGGCCGTCACTTCGATCCTTCCCTTTATCGGATTGCTCCTTCGTCTTGGGCGGGTTCTCCGATTGCTCCTTCGGGTTCTTGGGCGGGTGCGGGATGTCCGCAGGCGTTTTCGGTGTCGGTAGTTCGCCGAAAGGTAATCCCATTGCTCAGCCTCCTAGGAAGGGTCGCGTCCCGATTCTGCTGGAAACGCTCTGACGGCAGAGGCTCCTCGGCACGAGTAGGTTATACGATCGCTCCTCCATCTGCAGGACGGACCAGGGCGGTCGGCCGCCGAACCCGACGCGTCGATGGCCTGGCGCTAGCCCTCCCGATCGCCGCGCTGATCACGATTCCGCTTGGGATCGGACAAGCAGGCGCGATCAACATCGGGTTCCGTCGCCATTGGGCTGGTAGTCGCGGTCGGCGGTCTTATCGTCCCGTTCGCGCTTGAACTCGAAGCACTGCGTCGCCTCGAGCCGCGGATTGTCGCGGTCATCTTCAGCATCGATCCGGGCGATCGCTGCCGGTGTTGGCTTCATTGCCCTCGGGGAGCACCTCACCATCCTTCAGGTCGTCGGGCTAATCTCGGTAGTGATCGCGAGCGCCGGCGCAGCGGCAGTAGCCGGCGAGGCGGTTGCCAAACCGGCGCTTCCGGCGGTCACGGCATCCATAGTGTCCGCAGCGTCAGGTCTGGCTGAGCTACTGAGGTAGGCCTGGGTGGCTGCGAGCGGCTCGGCCATCGCGCTACGCCTCCCTGCTGCAGGTCACCACGGAGCAGCTGCGCGGCTTTCCATCAAACCCTCACAAAGACCTCCGAAAACGACGTGTTGCGCGATAAGGGAGAGGGGCACGCGCCAGTTTCGACGAGGCTGGCGTGGCCTTGACGATTGTGCGCTACAACGGCACCATCCACGAATACGGGCTCCTCAATACCCTGTTCGTTGTGCCCAGCAGCGCGTTACCTTGAAGAGTACAACGAAGGCCCGTCAAAGCCTTTCGACCAGCCGGTCAGCGCCGCTAACTTTGACAACAATTTGACAACAACGCCGGCGGACGTCCGCGGGCAGCGCGGCACGCAGCGGACGGTTTGCCGAATACAATATGCGGTGCGCCTGCATAGCTCAGTTGGTAGAGCAGCTGACTCTTAATGGGGGGTCGCGTAGCGGACTCCAGTGGACGCTCGCGGACGGACTCCCAGGCTGACTTAGGTCAGCTGAGCGCGCCCCCTACACATAAAGAGGATGGGTCCGCCCGGCGCCTACGACGGGCGTGCTTAGCCCTTAGGCCTGAGAGCTACTAGCTCATGCATCGCCGCCCAACTGGCGATTTGCGTTCGCGAGTTGAATCCCAGCTTATTAAGGATGTTCAGGATGTGGTACTCGGCGGTGCGTTCGGAGACGACCAGCTTGGCAGCGATCTGCTTGTTGCTCAGCCCCTGGGCGACCAGCGCCGCAATTTCCTGCTCCCGCTTCGTCAGCTGGATCGGCGATTTGGTCGTAGGTGCTACCACTGGCTGCATTGGCTCCTTCTCGTTTCGCGCGTAGGCGACACCCTCGTCGATCGTCATCGCCCTACCGCACGCGAATGCCGCCGCGAAGGCGACCTCACCAAGCTGCTCGCGAGAAGAGGTCTCACTATGTTCGTGTTGCGAACGGTGGAGCTCAAACCGTGAAGCGGCGATCGACTCTCGCAAATACTGCGCGTAACCGAGCAATGTGGCGGTGCGCTCTGCGGCTCCCCGCTCCGCCGCCATCCACGCCAGCGAGTCCACGTGAAGGGCGAGGCCGACCCGGTCGTCCAGCGCATGCTTGTGGGCGACCGCCTCCTGAGCAAGGGCTTCGGCCAGCTTCGCTTCACCTCTTTGCCACCTGGCCTGGGAGAGGAAGTTGAGGACGTAACCACGAACCCAGAGTTCACCTGACTCCACGCTGATAGCAAGCGCCTCCTCGCCGATTGTCAGTGCACCATCGACGTGTCCGGCCGAGAGACGGATGCCACAGAGCTCGTCCATCATGCCCAGCGCGATGCATGGATTCCCAGTGGTTCGCGCCAGCTCCAGGGCAGAGCTGACCAATGAATCCGCCTCGGAAATATTGCCCTCCGCCCAGGCCACGATGCCCAGATAGTCGAGGGAGCAAGCGGTGATTTCCGCATTCCCCAGTCGCCGGCCGATCCGAAGGCCTTCCTCGGCCAGCCTCCGTGCATCTAGATAGTCGTTCAGCACGAGCGCGAATATCGCCGCGACCCAAAGGCCCTGGCCGCGGATAAGGCTTTCCTCTGGCGTCAAGTCAATAAGGGAACCCAGCACCCGTCTCGCGTCGCGGATCGGGCCGCGAGACGCCAAGTAAGGGTGCAGGTGACGGCAAATCTCGATTCCGTGTCCCGCCTCCTTCGGCTGACGCACGCAGAAGTCGAGCGCCGCCCAGAGGTTGTCGCGCTCTAGATAGATGCGGTTGAACATCGTTGCCTGGCGGTGGTCCCAGGCGCCCGCCGCGGCCGCCAGCTCCTGCATCCAGTCGCGATGCCGTCGCTGCATCTCGAGTTCGTCGCCCATCTCTCGCAGTTTCTGCCGGCCGTACTGGCGCAGTGTCTCCAGCAGCATGTACCGCGTGGGTCGGGCTGCGACGTCGCGCATCAGGATCGACTTCTCAACCAGCTTCGCCAGGAGCGGAACTATCTGCTTGGGGGGCAACCCCGGACTTGAACAAAGCTTGACGGCACCCTCCTCGTCAAAGCCTCCGGCGAAGACCGAGAGCTCGGCCCATAGTTGGCGCTCAGGCTCCGTCAGCAGATGGTAGCTCCAGTCGATCGTCGCCTCCAACGTCTGCTGGCGCGGGGCGGCGGCCCGGTTGCCTTCGCTCAAGATCTTCAGTTCGCGGTCCAGTGCCTGGTTCAATTGGTCGAGACTCAGCGCGTCGAGCCGTGCTGCGGCCAGCTCGAGCGCCAGGGGGATCCCATCCAGCCGCCGTGATAGCCTGAGCAGACTGGCTGCGCTGGTCGCGTCAACTTGAAAGCTGGGAAGGACCGCGAGCGCCCGCTCGGCCAGCAACGCCACCGCTTCGAATTCGAGCACGCCCTCGACACGAGGGGCGCTGCCGCCCTCGGGTAGCGAGAGCGACGGCACCTGCATCCTGACCTCACCTGCGATGCCCAGGGCCTGACGGCTGGTGGCAAGCACCCGCAACTCGGGACAGGCCTGGAGAAGGGTGTTGGCCAGCACGGCGCAGCTGTCCACCAAATGCTCGCAGTTGTCGAAGATGAGCAGCAGGTGCTTCTCGGCGAAGTAGTCGGTCAGCGCCGACAAGGCCCAGCCTGCCGACCGATCCTGGAGACCCAGGGCATGGAAAACCGCCTGCGTTACCAGCTGCGGGTCCTCAATCGGCGCCAGCGGGACGAACCAGACGCCATCCGGAAAAGCACGGGCCAGCTCGCTTGCGGCGCGGAGCGCGAGCCGGGTCTTGCCCACGCCCCCGGTTCCCGTCAACGTCACCAGCCGCGAGGCACCGAGCCGCTGTTTGATCTCGGCGAGCTCGCGGCGACGCCCAACGAAACTGGTCAGTTCCGCCGGGACATTGTGCAGGCCGCGTCCCGAGCGCTGAGTGCGCACGTCAGCGCTTTGAGCCTGCGGGTAACGGTTGGTTTGCCGTTGCCCAACTGGCGATCTGCGTTCGCGAGTCGAACCCCAGCTTATTAAGGATGTTCAGGATGTGGTACTCGGCGGTGCGCTCGGAGACGATCAGTTTGGCGGCGATCTGCTTGTTGCTCATTCCCTGACCGACCAGAGTCGCGATCTCTTGCTCGCGCCTAGTCAGCGCGATGGGCGATCCAACGGCCGCCGCGGGTTCCTGGCGCGTTGTTGGCTCCTTGCCCTCGACCGCAAAGGCAACCCCCTCGTCCATCGTCATCGCGCAGCCCCGGTTGAACGCGGCGTCATAGGCCCTCTGGCCCAGCCCCTCGACGGCGACTGCTACTGAACGCTCATGTTGCTGGCGGTATGGCTCCTGAAATGGCATGGCGCCCGACCGGCGTACATGCTCCGCGGAGCCGAGGAGGGTCGCAGCGCGGTCGCTCGCACCACGCTCTGCCGCCATCCAGGCAAGCGTCTCGAGCAACGCTGGGAGTCCGAGTCGATCGTCAAGCGCATGCTTGCACGCTGCACCTTCCTGAGCCTGTACTTCGGCGCGCTGTCTTTCGCCACGCAGCCAGTTGGCCTGCGCCATGGCATTGAGCACGTAACCGCGCATCCAGACCTCCCCGCTGTCTTTGCTGATGGCCAGGCCATCCTCACAAAGTTGGATCGTCCGGTCCAGCAGCCCAGCCGCCAGCAATATATGAGGGAAGGCAGCAGTTACAACAATTTCGATCGGTCGAGAATGAATCGATCTGGCTATCGACAACGCTGCTTGTCCCCGCTCCACGGCCGCTGCGAGATTTCCTACGAGCCAAAGCGAAATGGCGACCCAGTTCAGGGACCACGCCACGACCTCGGCATCGTTCAACTGGGTACCAATGCGGAGGCTCTCGCGACTCAGCGCCGTGCAAGCATCGAAGTCGGTCTGACTACTCGCCATAGCGGCCGCCGCCCACAGGAGATGGGCCCTAGGCCTGGAGTCCTCGGGAGTCAGCTCCGCCAACGAGGTAAGCACTCGCCGCAGATCCCCATACGGGCCGCGACCCGTCCAGTAGGCAACTAAATGTTTCGCGAGCTCGGCCCCTGCTGCCGCCTCCCCGGGCTGGCTGAGACAGAACTCCAGGGCCGCCCAGAGGTTATCCCGCTCTTTGTCCATGCGTTTGAACATCTCCACCTGTCGCCTGTCAAAAGCTCCGACCAATTTCGCAAATGCAAGCATCCAGTCGAAGTGCCTCTTCTGCGCGCTGGCTTCCTCGCCGAGCGCGCGCAAGCGCTGCCTGCCGTACTGGCGCAGTGTTTCCAGCAGCTCATAGCGCGGGGGCTGGAGGTTCGGATCACGCTTCACTATCGACTTCTCGACCAGCGCCGCCAGGAGCGCGATGACGCGATCCGAAGGCAGGGCGGCGTCCGAGCAAACATGGACCACGGCATCCTCATCGAAACTGCCTGCGAAGACCGAGAGTCGCGCCCAAAGATGGCGTTCCTCCTCGTCGAGGAGCCCGTAGCTCCACCCAATGGTTGCATCGAGAGTCCGCTGCCGTGCTTCGGCCCCGCGGTTCGCACCGCCGAGTACGGTGAGCTCTGCATCCAGCCCCTGGTTCAGCCGGGCGAGACTCAACCCCTCCAACCGTCCGGCTGCCAGCTCCAGCGCCAACGGGATGCCGTCGAGGCGCTGGCAAAGTCTCAGCACTTCGGCCGCATTAGTCTGGTCGACCCTGAAGCCTGGCATGACCGCCACTGCCCGCTCGACCAGCAAGGCCACGCCCTCAAAGGTGACGAGGCGCTCGGCCGCCACGAGACCGCCGTCATCCGGAAGGGCGAGCGACGGCACCCGCATCCTGGCCTCACCGGCCGTGCCGAGTGGCTGGCGGCTCGTCGCTAGCAGGCGCAGTTCAGGACAGGATTTCAGCAAGGTAGTGGCAAGTACGGCGCAGGTGTCCACCAGGTGTTCGCAGTTGTCGAGCATCAGCAGCATGTGCTTCTCGGCGAGATACTCGGTTAGCGCCGACAATGGCCAGCCGGCCGACCGGTCCTGGAGACCCAGGGCATGGAAAACCGCCTGGGTCACCAGCTGCGGGTCCTCGATTGGCGCCAGTGTGACGAACCAGACGCCATCCGGAAAGGCTCGGGCCAGCTCGCTTGCGGCGCGGAGCGCGAGCCTGGTCTTGCCCACGCCCCCGGTTCCCGTCAGGGTCACCAGCCGCGAGGCGCCGAGCCGCTGCTTGATCTCGGCGAGCTCGCGGCGACGCCCAACGAAACTCGTCAGTTCCGCCGGGACGTTGTGTAGGCCGCGCCCCGAGCGCTGAGTGCGCATTCCACCCCTCTCTAGGCGATCAACGATAGACCTTTCCAAAAGACTGGTACTGCTCCAAGTACTTCTCCGGGTGTTCTGCATGCGGATCGCCTCTAGCGTGTGGGCATCGAACAACCACTCGAAAGGAGGCGATTCGGATGAAGCCAGTGAGGACGACAGGAACGGAGGTCCGGTCGGGAGCGCGGAAAGAGGATCGCTTCCAGGGCTGCATTGGCCTGGACGCGCAGTTCGCTGATTTGGTCGAGACCATCTGGGCCTGCGAACGCCAATGGACGATCGGCGACCGCATCGACGCCGCCATCAAATACGGACGTCAATAGCGTCCGAAAAAGGGAAAAATAACATGAAATCGACGTTCCTTCGCATGGCGCTCGGAGGCCTGGCTTTGCTCGGGCTCGCGAGTGCTGCTGCTGTTCCCGCCGCCGCTCAGGCTCCGGCCAGCGACCCAAATTACGCCGCCATCGATTCCTATGTCTCGAATAGCCTGGCCGGCACCCCCGGCTTTGCTCTCAGCATTGTTCACGGTGACCAAGTGGTGCACGTCATGGGATTCGGCACTGCGAGCAGTGGCTCTCCGGTGACGGGCGACACGCCGTTCGTTCTCGGCTCAGAGGCCAAGTCCTTTACCGCTCTTGGGATCATGCAGCTCAAAGAGCGGGGAAGCCTCGACCTCGACGCGCCGGTGCAACACTACCTGCCCTGGTTTCGGGTCGCTGATCCAACCTACAGCCGCCAAATCACCATCCGCCAACTCCTCAACCAGACCAGTGGCCTGCCGCCCAGCTTCCCGCTGGAGACGCCGGTCACCAGCGTGGCGAGTCGCGTCCACGATCTCGCGACCGTCAACCTCCCGTACCCGCCCGGCCGCTTGTTCCAGTACTCGAACAGCAACTACGACACGCTCGGGCTCGTCGTCGAGGCGATCAGCGGCCAGTCCTATGGCGACTACATACAGCAGCACGTCTTCGCCCCGCTGGGCATGACGCACACCTATGCCTCCGAGTCGGCGGCGAAGGCTGGCGGCCTCGCGCCTGGGCACGAGTGGTTCCTCGGTTTGCCGGTTGCCTTCGACAACTATCGGTCGGACTTTATCCCTGCCGGTTTTGTCGTTTCGAGCGCCAGCGATATGGGTCGCTACCTAGTCGCCCAGCTCAGCGGAGGCAACTACGCAGGGCGGCAGGTGCTCTCCCCGCAGGGAATCGCCGAGATGCACCGCGGTGTGGCCAAGGATGGCGACCTCACCTACGGCATGGGCTGGGCTGATGGCAGCGTCAACGGCATCCCGGTCGTGGAGCATGACGGTGATGCGGTGACCTTCCACACGGACATGATCCTGGTCCCCGGCACCGGCTGGGGCGTGGAAGTCATTGCCAACGCCAGCAGCATGCCGGTAAACCTGTCAAACTCCATCGACGCAACCGCTAAGGGTGTGATTTCGACACTCGCCGGTCAGCCGGCGCCGTTCACGCCATCGCCCCTGACCACCTACATCGTGTTCGACCTGCTCGTCGGCGGCCTCGTCGGCTTCCAGGTTTGGTCCCTGGTTCGGGTTCTCCGTCATCCAGTGCTCGCGCCGGTCGGACGAGTCCGGACCCTGATTCACCTGGTCATGCCGTTGGCTTGGCGCCTGCCCGTGGCAGCGGTGGTGTTCGGGGTGATATTCGTCGAGCTCGGTGGACTGCTGGGGGTGTCTCCACTGCTCATGGCCGAGACCGATCTTGGCGCTCCGGTCATTGCCATCTCAGGATTGCTCCTGATCAACGGGGCACTTCGAACGGTTCGCGCGTATCGCTCGATGCACTCGCGACATGCCGTTCCCGCGACCGCCGCTTCACTCCGAGTTCAGGAAGTCGCGAGCTAGCCGTGCCTACGTACGTCGTCGAGCGCAGCCTTCCCGGGTTGACCAAGAAGCACCTGGCGACCATGCAGGTTGCGCTGGTGGAAGCGAGTCGGAGGCTAACTGCCTCCGGCTCGCCGGTCTACTATCGCGGAACCACCTTCCTGCCCACGCGGTCCCGTTGCTTCTGCCTGTTCGAGGCCTCGAGCGTGGAGCGGGTCAAAGCGGTCAATGAGACTGCACAGGTTCCCTTTGTCGCCATCAACGAGGCGATCGAGCGGCGACTACCTCGTTAAGACCCAAACTTGATTCGCTCAGAGATCTTGGTTAACGAGACCATCACGCCGGCCTTCCGACGAGCATCCAGATAAACGCTCGTTCCGACAAGGTCTGTAAGGATAGGCGAGCTCAGCCCTATCTGCTGGATGACCTGCCCGCACGGTGCCTACGACGACCTGAAATGAGGCGCCTCCCAAGCCTTGCACGATCCCGTCGGCGCCGCCGGTTTGACAACAATTTGACAACAACGCCGGTGGTTCTCCACGGTCGTCGGCGCCACGCAGCGGACGATTAGCCGAATACAATATGCGATGCGCCTGCATAGCTCAGTTGGTAGAGCAGCTGACTCTTAAAACGACGTCACGTGGCCGACTCTAGTGGACGCTTGCGGACGGGGCTCGCCACTGACTCTAATCAGCTGACATAGTCTCCCTAGTGCACATATAAGAGGATGCGTTAGAGCTGCGCCAACTCAGCATCTGATTTGATTGCGGCGTCGACCTTCAAGTGGGCTCTTTTCCATTTCTATTGGTTAATCACTTCGCTGGATTGAAATTCAGCTTGCTGGCGGCGAGATAGGCGATCCCTTTCAGCTCGCGCGTCGTCCGCTATCCACTGCTCGACGTTTGGCCCGCCGCGCCGTGATCATCGATGTCACACGAGCTTGCTTCCATAGGTGAGCAGCAGAGCGATGGCGATTGTGGCGATGCCAATGGCGAAGCTAGCAATTTGTCCGTAGAACAAACGCCAAGTCACCCTGCCGCGCAAACGGAGTTCCGCTTTGTCGGGTGCCTCCGGGTTCTCTCTTGCACGCCGAGCTGTACTGCGAAAGTCCGAAAGCCTATTAATAACGGAAGACAGACCGACCAGTGCCGAGATTCCCAGAGCAATAACCGCTGCGATCATAAAGCCACCAGCGGCTGGGCTCGGACGGAATGATGGGTCCTTCAGTAGAAACGACCAGTAGCCTAACGCTGCGACCGTAAGTGTCAGAAACAGATTGAGCGCATAACCCATCTGATCGAGGGTCATCTTTTGCCAGCGTTGAAACCTGTCAGCGCGTGTCAGCATTGGTGAAGCTTCTTTGGACGGCGTAGGCCTGCCGCCACGAAAAGCAAGGATTCCGGTCGCGACGAGCGCAGCGAGAATCCCCCAAGATAGCGTCCGTCTCATCGCAGACTTCCCCCCTAAGGCGCCCGGGTTGCTCATCGTAAAGGCAGCGCGGTCTTGCGGGGCCATCTTACGCCCACTAACGCATCCTGCCTGTCATCTGCAGCGCCTAGCTCGACTTCCGAACGACCTCGGTCAGCCGCCCTTGATCGAGGTCGACCTGTTGGCTATGGCGTAAGTCCGTTGGCGTTCCGCTGGAGCCCGAGCAGACAATCAGGCCAGGGAAACCGCCAGGATCTCTAGAGCCTGATCACCGACGATCGTTGAGAGGTGGCCACGACCGTGAGTGTCCTCGACCATAAAGACATCTCCCGGCTCGCCTCTCATCAGAGTCCCATCAGACGTCTCCACCTCAACCACGCCCCGCAGGACAACCTGAAGCTCCCGCCTAGGAGCGGGATGGAAGCCAGCCACCAACGTTTGGGGCGCCACCACGAAGACGAAGCCGGCCGCGGAAGCTGGGCGGGAAACGAAGACTGGTGGCGCAGGTGGCGCATAGTCCCTAAGTTCGAGCTCGGCATCGACCTCCTTAGCGTGCGACGCCCCTTGCTCATCGGAGAACACTCGCCAGTACCTCTTCTTCATGGCTTAGACCTCTCTCCCTGAAATGAGCGCCATTCGATCAACGCCTACACGCATCGTACTTGAGGTCCTCGGGCCGACCGTAAGACTCCTTGCGGAGACCGGTCTTCTCGTTTTCGTCGTTGGACTAGCGCACCTTTGAGAACCGCCGGAGTACGGCCTCATCTGCGAGATTGAGGTGGGCGACAGTAGCTGATTCGGGAAGCGCCTGGTGTGGGCTCGGCAGCGACAGGTAGGAGCTGCCAGGATGTTTCGGTGCTGACTCACGATCGACCATCGCGATCAAGGCACGTATCGTTGTGGTCTCCGGAACATAGAACTCGAATCGGCGGCTTTCCTCATATCGCTCATCCTTGGCAGAAGGGACGAACCGGGTCCCCAGCGTGATTATCACCTTCATCGCGCCAGCGTCCAGGGTATGCGCCAGCGGCGGTTCGTCGTCAAGCCCAGACCGAGTCAGGGTCCAGGCGCGATCTGGGCACTGTCCTAAGACGCCTCACCCCGCGCGCGGGCCAGGTGCCGGGCCCCGAAGTTAAACCTGGAAAATCCGGGCAAGACCGACTGAGGCAGCTCGGCCCTTCCCGGGGCACGACGGGCCGCGTTGACGGCCGGACGACTAGCTGGGGCTGTCCTCCCAATCGGGTTGGCCGGAGCCCAAATTCGTCGGTTATCGAAGCTTTCGGATCCGGCTGGATAGCGCTCGGATCAGCCACAACGTAGCGATAAAGACCGCCGCAAGTAATAAGTCCGTAAGGATCAGGCCGCCACGTGCGGTAGGAAACTGCGCCGATGTGAACCATGGGAATTGAACGTCCGACGGCCACCGATTGATTACCTGAGACGAGACCGAGAATAAGACTGCAACAACTAGGATGATCAGGCCCTCGAGCCCGTAAGCGAGCCTCCGGAAAGTTGCAAGCCTCGTCCGAAGCGCCACACGGTCGGCTTCCTCGTTAGGTCGGATCCGAGCCATCAGTTCCTCTGCCTGGGGTAGAAGCGCCGAAAAGTAGCCGATGACAAAGACCAGAAGCACCGCCAGCAGCGCAAAGATATCGGAGATCTGCTTGTCGAGGTCTAGGGCGGCGGCAGTCCAGCGAGGAGAAAGGATCACCTTGGCGGCGGGCGTCGTCCCCTTAGCCTAGCCTGGGGCGACGGAACAGCAGCGGGTCCTTGGGCCGGAACAACTGCCGGAGGCTCCGGTGCTCCGGGATTCCTTTGCGGCAATCCAAAGGAATCGCGGAGGGCGGCGTATGTTTCTATCGGATAACGCCAGCTGGCGCCTCGCTTGATTCGCTCCGGGTCGGGCAGATTGCGTGAGCTCAGCATTGCCGTCAGTCTTTCCCGGACCAATTCGGACGAAAGGTCCACGAGCCATCCTGGAGGCTCATCACTAGGTTGAGCCGCCTTAAGGACTTGTCTAATTATCTCGTCGATTCCGCCTAGCTGAACAGCGTAGCGGGCAACTGCGGCGTTCACGAGTCTGCGCGCCGAACCGATAGGCAGCTTGAAGATCGATGCAACGAGAATCTCCGTATCTCGACGTGGCAAACCTTGCTTCATCATCGCGAAAATGCGATAGGATCGCAGATCCGACATGTTTTGAAAAACGGCTACGCCTGTTGCAAGCGTCAATAGTTCCTCCGCCCTTGTTTTGGCAAGCAGTCGGGCGATGGTATCGAGATCATCCCGAGGGCCTAAGGCCTGCCCCAAGCGGGCCCGATCCGCGTCCCCAAAGGGAATCGATACATCAATCACACTCGACAGCTCCAGCAGAGGGCCGGCCGTCTGAAAGAGCTGCAGCAGTCAGTCTGCGTTTGGTCGTCACCTGTGGGTAATGGCCTCCCCTTAGTAAGGCGCCTTTGGCCAATTCTAAATGTTTAAGTTGGGATATCCGCTAGGCTCCGGGGTCGTGCGCCGTTTCCAACGCCACGTCCTCCGCCTGGTGATGTGGCGACCTAACAGCTTACGTTCGACGGAACGGCTAGTTTGCCGCTGCCTGCGAGCCTGATGACCTACGGCCTACTTGTCCAGTCAATTTGCTAACCGAAAATCCAGCGCTTGGAGCTCATTGCCACGATGACCCGGCTGCTCGCTGTCGTCCTCCGCAAATTGGTAAAGGTCCTACCCTGTTTGTTGTAGATCTGGAGTGATCTAGCCGCGGCGGTGCCTTCTAATCGCATCGGTCAAGCCACGATCCCGAACGACCTGAGCTGCAGGCGTCCAGTTCGCTGGAAACGAGTTGTGCAGCGCGTCCACACCCTGGTCGTCCAAGCCGATTTTTGGCGGCCATGCGATCAGCCCGCCGGCCGGCCAGATCTTCATCAGCGCCGGTTCCAACGGACCGAAATTGATATCGATTTGGTCAGACCGCGTGTGGCCGAAGATGTGGAACGCGAGCGTGCCGACCGTCTCCGTGATGATGTAGAACTCGCCCGATCGGTAGTCATCCCAACCGCCACCACCCGCGCGGTAGGAAGTTAAGGTGTAAGGCTGGCTGTACGCGGCAATCCGGATCACCGTTTGCATGGGCGGGCGCCGCTTCGTGAAGAACTCGGTCACATGCGATTGAGGCACGACCCTCTGATTACCCGTGTATTGAAGGATGATCGCGCGTAAGAAGGCCCACCTAGCAACATCGCGCTGCTGGTATGAATTCAAGCCGAGTGGCGCACCCGGCCTGACCATCGGGATAAGCAGCGGCTTGGCGGCATTATCGATTTCGCTCATCCACGTGTTATTGCACTGCTCGCAGACCACGCGTACCGTCGCCGTGAACGACTTGGTGACCCAGCTTTCCATGCTGCCGGTATCGCGGTAATAAGTGGACGCCTTGAACTCGCGAAAGACATCCACGAGCCAATCTGACCAAGCGTGCTCTTTGGTGAGCTCTCTGTTCGTTGCGCCGCAGAAAATGCAGCCTGCTTTAGCGCGGTCCGGTGGCGTCATCGAGGGCATTCTGCCACGTCGCCAGTAGCCTCCCAAGCGTCGACCGTTAGTACGCAGTGCCGGATTCCGACGTTTGGGCCTTCCGAAGATAATCGATGCATGGCACTTCCGAAGCGACTCGAGCAGAAACCCGACGGCACGAAGACGGTCCAAGCTAACGAACGGCGGCGCGCCGTCGAAGCCTACAACTCGACACCCGAAACGGCCCAAGCGCGCCGCGCTGAGCTTTACCAGCGCGTCAAGCAAATCGACCGTTCGGCCCACCCGAAAGACACGTTCCTAGGTAGGTAAGCGCTCGGTCGACCGACTGGTAGCGTCCTCGCCGAACGTTCCGTGCGCGACGAGGTTCTCGGCCCTGACGGCGTTCGTGGCGACAGTGATCAATCGCCAGCGCAAGCGAGCGAAGAGTGGGCTTGTAATCCTTAAGATCGGTCGAACCGCAGGAGCGCCGACTCCACGCGCTCGGTCAGCTCGTCAAGGCTCGCAACCGAGTCGATTACGCAGACATCAATCCGTCGAGGCACCGTCGCCGTCCGGATATAGCGATCCGGGGGATCCTATGTAACGCGGCCCTCTTCTTTACCGGGCAGGACGTCCCCCTCGACTTCTCTCAGATGCACCCTCTCATGGCTCCGTCCGACGATGCCAGTAAGACCCGTTAGCTGGATCACCTTCTCGAACCCGGGCGCGCGGAGGTGGGGAAAGCTGTGCTTCACCCCGCGACGAAGATGCTTTTGAGGCGTGTCGATCGCGTTGAAGCGATCGAGCATTCCTCTGACTCTCGCCAGCTGCAGCGGACTAAGAGAGACGAGTAGCAGCAGGTCGGCAACGTCGCTGAGCCTATCCGAGCTTCGCGGCAGCTGAAGATTGAAGCGCGGCCGCCTGACCAGCGAATTCGCGAGAACCAGGTCCGACTGCTTAAAGCTCTGGCGGACCATGCACTGGAAGCCATGGCGATGGCCAGCACGAAACCATTCGCCGACGACGAGCGAAGTCCCAGGGAAGAAGTACGTGTCGTAGGCAATCCCGCTGCCCGAGTCGAGGAACGTCTCGACCTTGAAGCCGTGCCGGATGGCGCTCCCCTCGACCTGAGCGGCGACGGCCGCGAGCTGCTCGGTTTGCGACATAGCAGCAAACGCTTTCTCGGCCTGGCCTCTGCGAGTCTTCTCGGCGAGATCTTTTCTCAGCGGCGCCGTGACATAGCTGACCTGCTTGTCCATCCGGCGGATGAAAGTCGGATCCCGCGGCCCTTTCCAGTCGATGATGTTCTTCATCTGGAGGTCGAAGTGAACTCGATGCGGATCGACGGCACCTGGCTGCAGATGGTCCGACCGGCATGTATAGATGACCGGAACTCTTCGACCAACCGCATGACCCGCCTCGAAATAGACGGACTGGCGCGCGTACGTTAGATCGGCCACAACCAGGTCGGCTTTAGCGAGCTCTTCAAGGATCCGGTCGTCGACGTCATCGTTATGGGTGATGCGATCGACCCGCCGCGGCGTTAGCCGGTGCCTGCGTACGAGCGGCTCGAGCGTCGATTTGTACCACTGATCGGTATCCTCGCGTCCGAATGCCATGGCCACGAAGCACCGCAGGCGCCTCGGCACAGTGGCTTTCTTCCCCATGTCTTTGACGCCCATTTTGACGCCCAAGCGGTTGCGACCCGCTGCCCCGAACGGTCGTCGCGATCGATCGGCAAGGCGCCATTCTCGGCTGGCGAGCGCGCCTGATTGGACGTCGCTACCTCATATGATCAACCCCGTGACAGCGGAAGAGGAGCGTTCGGCTCTTTCGCCCGAGGTGGGCACGACCCGGGTCGAGGCGTTCAGCGACTCGGTTATGGCGGTGATCATCACCATCATGGCGTTCGAGTTGCGGCCTCCCCATGGCGTCAGTCTGGACGCGGTACGCGACCAGCTGCCGGGCGTGCTTGTGTACGTGCTGAGCTTCGTGTTCGTGGGCATCTACTGGAATAATCACCATCACCTGCTCCGCGCTGCCGTTCGGATCAGCGGGGCGGCGATGTGGGCAAACCTGTTCCTCTTGTTCTGGTTGTCGCTGATCCCGGTGCTCACGGAGTGGGTTCGAGACGAGTATCGAAACGCACTTCCGGCGGCGAGTTATGGAGCCGTAGCGCTTGGTGCAGGTCTTGCATATTCGATCCTGGTTCGAGCGCTCATTAAGGCAAACGGCCGTGACTCGCGGCTGGCTAGGGCCATCGGGTCTGACATCAAGGGTTCCCTGTCGCTCGTGCTCTACGCCGCGGCCGTCGGCCTCGCCTTCGTAAGCCCGTGGATCTCATACGGCATTTTCGTCGTAGTAGCGCTGTTGTGGTTCGTACCCGATCGCCGGTTCACCCGTCGGCAAGACAAATGAGCGTAGCCACATAGGTCAACACGGAGCGCTGATGCAGCGGGCGACGAAGGGACTGCTTCCTGGACTAAGTCACCGGCTCCCGGTGTCGCTGTCGGGCCCTAGCCGGCGCCTGCCACTCAACATCCCGGCTCTCCATGGCCGCGTCGCACCGGGAGCTTCCTCAGCGCGGCGCTGAGGGCTTCCAAGGTCTGCACATCGAGATCCACCAACTCCTGCGGTGGGTCCCAGAACAATTCGCGCAGCTTCTCCCTCGTCTTTATCCCGAGAGCCGTCAGCACTATGGTCTTGACCCGCCGGTCGGTTGGCGGCGTGCGCCGCTCGACCAAGCCACGTTCCTCCAGGCGATCCACAAGCCAGGTGGCCATGGAAGCATCGCAGGCGAGCCCGTCGGCCATTGCACGCATCGGCCTCGGCTCGTCGGGATCGAGCATCGAGAGCGCTCGGTAATGCGCGGGCGTCATCCCCAACTCCCGCATTTGCTCGGTTTGAGCCCGACGGCGGACGTTGGCTGACGAGAACTCCGCCATCAATCTCCACACCTCACCGGCCAGGGCCCGCTTGCTGGTGCGCGAACCTGTGGCGGCCATGGTGCTCCGATGGTATCCCAGATCGTACGAGGTCGTCCAATATCCAGACGATTGAATGCTTCGATACTTGAACTGCTGAAGCATTCTGCTAGGATCGGGGTGGATGGCTGCCAACGCGATCGTGGTGGAGGGCTTGTACCGGCGAGCGGTCTGATGGCGGTGCCCGAAGAAGTCGCTACCTACACCGCGCCGGCTTCGACAGAAGAGCTAGACGCCTTGGCAGAGCGCCTACGCGAGCGCAACTTCGAAGCCCTCATCGTTGACACCGCCGAAGAGGCTCGACAGGCGGTCCTCGATCGCATCCCGGAAGGGGTCACGATCCACTCTGGCAAGTCGAAGACCCTCGACGACCTCGGCATTTCCCAGGTCCTCATGGAATCCGAGCGGTATGACTTTCTGCGGACGAAGCTCTACAAGATGGACCGGCAGACGCAGGCTCGGGAGATCCGCCAGCTCGCCTCAGCGCCCGACCTGATGTTGGGCAGCGTGAACGCGATCACCAAGGACGGGCAACTCGTTGTCTCATCGGCGACAGGCAGTCAGCTGGGCCCGTACGCATCTGGCGCGGGCCAGCTGATCCTGGTAGTAGGCAGCCAGAAGATCGTGAAGGATCTGGATGAGGCACTGGCCCGCATTAGGGATTACGTCCAGCCCTACGAGGACCAGCGCCTTCGTGAACAGGCGGGCATCGGAACGATTCTGGCCAGGATCCTGATTCTCGAGCGTGACTTCAGGCCAGGGCGGACAACGATCGTGCTGGTGCGCGAAGCAGTCGGAATGTGATGGAGGTCATTCGATGCCGATAGTCGTGACGCCGCCGGGAACACGCGGATTTCAATGGCGGAAGATGCCCCGCCCAGTCATGCGGTCCATGCTCGCGCTATTCCATCTCGCCTATCGAGCCTTCGGTGCTCGGATGCGAGTCCAGGGCCTTCCGGTGATTGAGCTTGAGACGCTCGGGGCCAAATCCGGAGCCAAACGCTATTCGGTGGTCGTCAGCCTCCCTGATGCGGCAGCCGATGACTCGGTCGGCGGTGAGTCCACGGCCAGTTGGCTCGTAGTGGCGGCCGCCGCCGGCGCGGCGCATCATCCAGCATGGTTCTTGAATCTGGCTCGACACCCGGACCAGGTCTGGATCTCGGCCGGCGGGCGCCGGATCAAGGTAAGCCCGGAAACGCTCGAGGGGACTGAGTTCGAGGAGGCTTGGCGAAAGGTGGCTTTGAAGGCGCCCGGCATCGGCCACTACCGTGAGATAACGGACCGGGTGATTCCGCTTGTCCGGCTGCGCGCTGAAGGTGGCCAATGAGTGTATGCACCCATTAAGAACTCGGGTACCGATCCGCATTAAACCGAGCCGGAGCTATTGCCCCGGTTCGCATTGTGCGGTTGTTACCGCTTACTGCGTGGGCGCGCGTGCTGGTGTCTGAGAGTCGCCGCAGGAAACGTTGGTTAGGGACGCCAGGATCGCATCAGATGATTGCGCCGGTGCGGTATGCTGCACCGACGAACAACGATTTGGAGGTGGTAGATGAGCTGATTGTTCGTCAGTTGGTCTGAGCGACGATTTGTATTCGAAAATCGATCACTTGACGGGAAGTCAGTTGATCGAACCCTGACTGGTCTCTTTGCCTTTAGAGAAGCAAGGGGTGCCGGCTGGCACCCAGGTTCGAATCCTGGCGCCCCAGCCATTTTCACTATTTGCCGCTGTGACGAGTGCATCGAAGGGTTTTCGCAATTCAAATTCCAGCGTTCTGCCCTTCAGCATGCGGTTCGATGTCAGCAAGCCCACGAGCTCACGCCGTTGCTCCGGATCGGCCCGCTCGAATATTTGCGGAGCCTGCGCGATCAGTTCGATGAGCTTGCTGCCGACCTCCATGTAGGCGCCTTCAGCGTGCTGATGGCGGGCTAAGTCGCGGGTTAGTTCGCGGCGCTTCTCCTCGAGCGCGTCGAACCGCTGCCGGAAGAAGTCTTCGGCGATCAGCCGATGAAGGCGATCGTCGTAGAGGCGATCCATGAGGAGCTCTTGCTCTTTGATTTCCGTCCGGATTTCTTCGACAACCGTCTGGTGGTAGGCGCGCTGCTCCTCGCGGCTCTTGGCGATTCCCTGCAGCAGCCACGCCTTGATGTCCTCCGGGATTGCAATGCTGGCCAGCAGGCCACGGACCTGCTCGTCAAGCTGCTCCTCGCGGATGTAGGTCTTGCGGCAGGCTTCCTCGCCGGCGCAGTGGTAGTAGACGTAGCGCTTCTTCTTCAGCTCTGCCGTGAGGTGACGGCCGCAGGAGCCGCAGGTCAGCAGACCCTTGTATGCGAAGTCGTGTTTCTGGTAGACGGGCTTCTCGTGGGCGCTGAAGGCCGCCTGAACCGCGTCCCACAGCTCGCGCGAGACCAACGGCGGATGGCTCCCAGCCCACATTCGTCCTTTCCAGCGAAAGTCGCCGTAGTAGAAGGGATTCTTGAGCAGCCATTGCAGTTGGCTGAGGCTGATGAGCTTTGCTTGTTTGGTGGTGGCGAGGCCCTCATCGCGGAGCTTCTTCCGCAGCGTCTTGAGTGAGTAGGCGCGGGTTGCATACAGCTCATAGGCGCGACGGACCATCGGCCCTTTGATCGGATCCGGGACGATCACCTGTCGATCGCCTTCGCGGACGTTGCGGTAGCCAAGCGGCGCCTGATGCGGAAAGCCGCCCTCCTGCACCTTTTCGGCCATGCCTTTCTTGACCTCGTCGGAAAGGTTGTCGATGTAGTGCTTGGCCAGGAGCACCATCATTCCGAAGGACAGCTTGCCGGCCGCGTTGTCGGGGAAGTCCTGCTGCCAGAACAGGGTCTTCGCCGGTAGTTCGTCGATGGTCAAATAATCCCGAAGGTTGCGGCAGAGACGATCGACCTTCTCGCAGATGATGGCGCCGACCGTCGTGTCGTGCCGAGCGGCTTCAACCATCTTCGAGAACTCATGGCGTCCGGGCTCCTTGGCGGTCTCAACGTCAACGTACTCGGCGACGATGGTAAAGCCGTGGTGCTCCGCGTACTCGCGGACTCGCTTCAACTGGATCGGGATCGAGTAGCCTTCGCGCTCTTGCTCTTTGGACGAAACTCGCGCGTACGCAAAGGCCGGAATGATTACGCCCTTGGTGCGCGTCGTTTCGATGTCTCGCTCGATCTGCTTCGCCTTCACGCGGCCTCGTCTCCGTCGGTCGTGGACAACTCGCGGGCCCCGAGTATAGAGCCGCTGATGCTGGCGAGCAAGTCGATCAAGCGAAACAGATTGCCTTCAACCTCCGTCAGGTCCTCGTCGGAGAGCGGATGGCCATAGACCGCCTCCCAAACAACACGCGTTGTCGATGCATCGCCCGACCCTTCGGCCGAGGGCTCGACGTCGTGCTGAAGGGGGCTTGACTCTGGCCCTCTCCCCGCGCGTTTCTCGGTCAGGCCACCTCCCCGCCACCAGGCCTGCGCTCCCACCAGCTGCCTCGACCGATGCAGTCGGCGATCGTCCGCTGTGAGGTCTCTCGTGCGGACAGGTCTATGAGACGTCTGCGACGAAGGCGTTTAGGGTCGACCGGCTTCGGCTCATCAATTTCCTCGTCGTCATCCTTCTCCGCGTCGGATTTTCCGACCGCTGCCCAGAGCGGGCCTAAGGGGCCGACCTGGTCGATGCGCTCGACCGTGGTGGTCCAGAACCGGCAGCAATCAGGCCCGACGGCAACAAGCTCGCGAGCGACGTGGTGGAGCAGCTCCTCGCGGCTGGTGCGATGCAGGACAAACAGCACGTGCTCGCGATCGGCCCCTTTCGTGTCCTGATAGAAGCCAACGTAGGTCCGAAGCTTCGACCGTAGGCGGCTCACGGACTCGGTTCCACGATCCCATTCCAGGTCGAAAGCCACGACACGACCACGCGTGAGGTAAAAGCCTTCGCCGTCGGGGGTGGCGATCGGTCGTCGATGTTGCTTCGCCCAGACGCGCCGGATGCTGCGGCAGCTCTCCTCGCCGATCCACAGCCACAATCCCTGGTCCATGTGCAATCGGCTGGCCAGGGCTAGATCCACGAAGAACCCATTGGCCTCGAGATCGTGGGTGACGTGCCAGCAGTGGTCCCGAGCATCCTCGGCGCGGCGGATGTAGGACCAGGGCGAATGCCCGCGAAATTCGGCGAGCAGCCGCCCCGCGCGGGGAGTCAGCAGCAGCAGTGAAGGCCGGCGGGTGAGACCGGGAGGATCGATCATCTGCCAGCGGTAGATCAGGCCGTGATCGGAGAGGAACTGCAACCGCATTTGGGTGGAGCGGATGCCGTGAAAGAAAAGCTGCTGGATCTGCAGGGTGTTCAGGTACCGGTAGTCATGGAGAGCCTGGAGGATAGACAGGTCACGTTGGGTGAGCGAGCGTAAAAGCCGGGAGGTGGTTTCCTGGGTGAGGAGTGAACTGGCGTGTTTGCGGAGCTCGCGAAGAATGATGGGACGACCATGTATGGGTGTCCGTCCCGGGGTTGAACGGGGCGCTTCCTGAATTCGTAGGGGCTTCGCGATGGGGTTCGTTCCCTGAACCGCAGGCGGAAGCGAAGGGGCAGGAGCGAAAGCGGAAGCGAGGTCCTTTCGCACCG
>Ga0207646_10001210_pt1 | contig 32468 bp, 29 predicted proteins | sample KBSK5502metaG_FD_184343 | JGI IMG/M metagenome (GOLD analysis project Ga0207646, IMG submission 184343) | Corn, switchgrass and miscanthus rhizosphere microbial communities from Kellogg Biological Station, Michigan, USA - KBS K5-50-2 metaG... | ecosystem: Host-associated > Plants > Roots >... | reverse complement strand
TCCCTGACCGGACCGGCTCTTGGCGTGTAACGGACATGACCTGTGATCTCCCCCCGTACCAGTGGCCATTCCCACTAGCCACTCAGTTACCCTTTGTCACTCCTTACACACCTGCAGTGATACCCCCAAGCTGTCGCCGCCGGGCAGAACATTTCGGTCTCGGCCGTGGTCAAAGTGGATGACGCCGCGTTCATATGGAGTGACGTATAACACGTTGTGCGCCTGATGGGACCTGGCGTCAGGCTTGCGGTTCGGGTTCGGGCCCTGGTTGTTCCCGTTGCGCCTCAGTGGGCCGGAGCAACTGCGCTGCCTGGGGGTTCCCGGTGGCGAGTGCGTGGTTGAGGAGTGCGGCGGTGGCGGCCGTCCGGTTCAGCGTGGTGGCCGGTGGCCGGTGGCTGGCTGGTGGGAGTTGGTCGGCGGCGTCGATGAGCAGGCGCTGGCTGGCCCGGTCGAGGTCGGCGCCGCGGGCGAGGAGGGCGGCGTCGGTGACGCCGAGGCCGCGCAGGGCTTGTTGCATGGGGCCGGGTGGGTCGGGTTCGTGTTCCCGGCCGCCTGGCAGGGCCGGGTGGCCGGTGTCCATGACCGGGGTGGCCGAGCGCGCCGCGGTGGTGATTTCCCGGGCGGTGGCGAGCACGCGGCTGGGTGCGCCGGCGGCGTGGGCGGCGCGGCCGATGCCGGTGGTGGCCTGGCGGCTGGCCTTCCGGGCGTTCTGGTAGCGCCCGAGCAGTGGGCCAGTGCACTGTTCGGGGGCTGGGCTGTAGGGGCGGGGGATGTCGTAGTCGCTGGACAGGGTGCGGGTGGGCACCAGGATCCTGTGGGCGTGGAGGGCGCCGTGCAGGTGGTGGTGTTCGGTGCCGGCGAGCAGGGCGATGGCTTCGGCCGCCTGGTGCACCGCGGTGATCACGTGCGGGAGGTGACCGGGGTCGGGGACCAGGCCGTGGGGGGTGCGCGGGGGGGTGTGGGGGCCGCTGGTGAGGGCCCAGGCGGGGTCGGCGTGGGCGAGCCGGCCGGTCCACCAGGCCAGGTCGCGGGCTTCGGCGGCGGCCGGGGAGACCTGGCCGCGGGTGTCGGTGGTGACCTCGCGCAGCCCGCGGGCGGCGTGGTACCAGGTGCTGCTGGCCCGGCGGGCGGCCCGGCCGGCGGCGGCCAGGTCCTTGCGGGCGGCGGGGTGCCCGCTGCGGGCGGCGGTGTCGGCGAGGAGGCCGCCGAGGAGGGCGCAGTGGTGGCTGGTGAGGGTGCTGGTTTCGGCGGCCTGGCGCAGGGAGGTGATGGTCAGGCCCGGGGACCAGGGCGGCTGGTGGGCCGAGTGCCAGGCTAGGTGGCGGAGCCGTTCGGCGGTGGTGATCACCGCGTCGCACAGCCCGGGGATGTCCTGGGCGCCGGTGCGGGCGGGGCGGGCGGGCAGAGTGTTGGCGGGGAGGGCGGCCAGCAGGTCCCGGTCGGCGGCCGGGACCGGTTGCTGCCGGCGGGCGGCGTGGATGGACGCGGCGTAGACGTGCAGCCACTGGCAGGCGCCGTTCAGCGCCCGCCGCTGCCCGGGGTCCGCGGGCACGCCGGGCCCGGGGGCGAGGGCGACGTTGGCGCCGTGCCGGGCGACCTGCTGGGCGAGGGCGGCGAGCTCGGCGAGTAGCGCCCGGTGGAGGCGTTCGCTGGTGAGGGCCAGCGCCCAGGGTGAGTCGTGGGCCCGGCCGCCGCCTGGGCCGGGGGCGAAGTGGGTGTACAGCAGGTCCCGGCCGGTGGCCAAGGCGGTGGCCAGCTCATCGAGGCGCCGGGCCAGCGGGCTGGCCGAGGGGGGCCCGGGCCAGACGGGCCGGCCGGTGCCGGGGCGGTGCAGGCAGGCGGCGGAGCTGGCGAGCGCCTGGAGGGCCTGGGCGCGGGCCCGGCCCCACGGGGCGGACGGCGGCGGGGCGCGGCGGGGGATGCCGAGGAACGCGGTGGCGGTGTCTTGGGTGTAGCGGGCGAGCAGGGTGACCACCCGCGCCAGGCTGCGGGACACTTCCTCCACGTCGCCGCGGCCGGGCGGGGGCTGCCCGGGCCGGGGCGCCAGGCTGTCGCGGGCGGCGGTGAGGAAGTCGCCGAAGGCGGGCCGCCCGGTCACGGCCGGTGCCCGGTGAGCAGGCCGTGGATCTGGGTGGCGTGGCGGGCGGCGTCGTGGCAGGCGCCCTGGTCGGCCCCGGCGGCCAGCGCGGCGGCGTGGGTGAGCCGGGCGGCGAGGAGCCGGCTCACGCCGGCCGTGGCGGCGCTGATCCCGGCCGCGCTCCCCCGCTCCTGCTCCTGGGTTGCCCGCGGGGGGTGGCGGGCGCGGGGGGGCAGGGAGGGGGCGAACAGCACCGCGTCGCGGCCGTTGGCGGCTTGGGTGGCGGCCAGCAGGAGCGGCGCGCACACGGTGCCGGTGGTGTCCTCGTAATCGCCGATGACCTGAAGGATCGCCTCGAACGCGTCGCAGGCGGCGTCGAGCACCGCGGGCAGGCCGCGGGCCTGGCCGAGATGCTCGGCGGCCGTGGCGAGGTGCCTCATGGGCGCTCCTTCCGGGTGCCGGTGCGGGCCAGGTTGCCAGCCGGGCCCGGGCCGCGGCGGCCGCGCGGCGCCGGTTGTGGATAACCGCGGGGCCGGTGGCGCGGGGTGTGGATGGCGGGTCAGGAGGCGCGCTGGGTGAGGAAGGCGTCGAGGTGCTGGCGGGTGATGATGCGGCGGCGGCCGACCTTGAGGTAGGCCAGCCGCCCGGCGCGCATCTCGTCATACAGCAGGTCACGGGACAGCCGGGTGGCCTGCGCGGCTTCGTCCACGGTGTAGGCCAGCGGTTCGGCACGCCGGTCCGGGGCAGTCTGGGGCATCTGGGTGGCTCCTCACAAGCGTTGCGCGGGCGCAGCCCGCCCGGGCTGGCCGGTGGGCGTGGGGGTGGCGGGGTGGTTCATGAGCCGGCCTCCAGCTCCTGCTCTAGCGCCCGCTGGTACAGCCCGGCGCGGGCGGCGCGGGCGGCGTGGCTCTCGCAGAGTGCGGTGCCGTCGCAGTCGGCGCAGCCGTCCCGGTCGGTGGTGTAGGCGAGGGCGTCTTCCAGCGCGGCCCGGTACAGCTCCCGGCCCGGCGCGGGCCGCGGGGCCGGCCCGGGCCGGCTGAACCCGGCACCCGCCCAGCCGGCCGGGTGCGGGCCCGGCTGCGGCCCGGCAGTGGCCGCGGGCGCGGTGCCGGGGCGGCCGGCTCTCATGAGCCGGCCTCAGGTTCGGGTTCGGCGTGGCGGTCCCGCCGGCCGGCCGCGAGCCCGGCCTGATAGCCGGCGACCCGTTGGGCGGTGGCGGGGTCTTTCAGGTCGCCGCAGATGAAGGTGAACCCGCCGGTGCGGGCGTCGGCGAGGCCGAGGCGGTACCCCGCGGCGTAGTACCCGGGCCGCTGCCCTCCGCCGGGGGACGGGGCCATCACCGGCCGGCCCGGCGCGCGGGCTGGCGGGCCGCGGCGCTCGCCGACCCGCGCTGCCCGCGTCAGACCGCTGCTGGCCGAACCGGGGGTCGCGGTACACCCGGGCCCCGAACCCGAACCGCCCAGAGGTTTTGGTGGTGGCCCACCCGGCCTGCTGGGCGAACGCGTCGCCGCGGGCGTGCACGCGGTCAGACAGCCGCTGCTGCAGGCGCGTGATCGGGTTCATGTCAGCACGCCTCCGGTTCGGCTTGGAGCTGGCCGTCACGGTGGCGGGTGTAGATGCCGTGGTCACTCACGCGCCAGCCCTTGGCGGCCAGGTACGGATCCGGGTGCGGCGTTCCGGGTGTCAGGCCGGGCCCGTCCAGTTCTTTCGGGTCGTGCGCGTAGCTGCCGACGGTGTCGGCGTACTCGCGGGCGGACGCCTGCCCGCCGGGGGTCTGCGCGTCCGCCAGCAGGCTGGCCACGATGTCCTCGTGCCGGCGGGCGATCGCATCAGGGGCCGTGCCCGGTTCGGTGTGGGCGGTGGTGTGCCGCCTGGCGGTTTCGCGGCCCGGCACCCGGATGCCGGCGCTGCCGGTGGCCTGGCACTGGCGGCACGTTCCGCCGGTGCGCATGGTCCCATGCTGTTTGCAGGTGAGGACTGGAGTGTTCCCGTTCCCCGTCGGCTGCGGCCCGCCGCCTGCCTTGCTGTCGGTGATGTGCTCGTGGTCTTGCATGATGGGTCCTGCCTCTCGGTGAGGTGGCCCCGGGTGCCCGGCCTGAGAAACTCGGCGCCCGGGGTCTTCGGTCAAAGCACCGGCTGGCGCAGCGTCAGCTCCCGGCCTCTGGCTCCTGCTGCGGCGATCTGCCTGGCTCACGCCAGCGCTGAGGTGCCGTGCCTGGCTCGATCCGGGTGACACCGGTCCGCTGGCCTGCGGGAAACCAGTCGCGTCCGTGGCCATGCGCCCGATGGTGCTGGCCGCTGATCCAGTTCCGGTCGCGTTCTGGGACGTCCCGCCCGTTACCGCAACCGCGGCCGGCGTGGATGCGTGGTTCGCGGTCGTGTGACGGGCTGAAGCAGCGGTCGCTTCCGCCGTCCGGGCTGGTCATCGCCGGGCCTCCCTGGGTTCAGCCGGCCTGCAGACCTGGTTCGGGTGCCGGGTGCACCCGGCCGGGTTCTGGTTCCTTGTCGTGGTTTTGCCGAGCGGGTCATCGGCGGCGATGCCGGTGCCGCGGGCGTAGCGCCACCGGCCGGCGGGCTTGTAGCCGGGGGTGTCCAGGTCGTCCTCATCAAGGGCGGCGGGGCAGGGCCAGTTGTGCACGGCGGCGCGTTGCAGGGCCCGGCAGGCGGCGGATTTCTCCGCCGGGGTGCGCCGCGGGGGCCGCTTGTCCCACCAGGCGTCGAACAGCCGGCCGATGTCCTCATGCAGCCCCGTGGTGAGGGTGGCGCGGTCCCCCCGGATCAGGGGCTCGATGATGTGGCTGGCAGAACCCAGCGCGGCGGTGATGCGCGCGGTGGTGTGGCCCATCGCGATCAGCGACCGCAGCCGCCACATGGCCCCGTTCGCGTCTGCCCGCGGCGGCTGGAGGCCGGCGGGCTGGATGGCGAGCAGCGCTTGGGCGGTGCCGGTTGTGATGACAGGCCGGGTGCCGTAGGCGATCTCCCACACGGTCTTTTCACCGAGGCAGGCGGCGCCGGCGACAGCCTGGAAGGTGGCGGTCTTCAGCAGCCGGTGGACGTGGCCGCGGACGTGCGCGGGGTCGGCCCACGGCTGCCAGGTGCCGTGGGCGATCTGCCGGGCCCGGTTGCGGTTGTAGGCCAGGTGCGGGTTCTCCATTAGCCGCACGCCTCCTTTTCAGATTCGCGGTCTACCGCCTCGCCGGGCAGATCCGTGGTTGACGTCCCCGGCTCGGGCGGGTCCGCCTCGGCCTGCTGGTGGGGTATTTGCTGCTGGCGGTCAGCGCGGCGGTAGACGGCGTGGTTCCATGCGGCGATCTGCCGGAGTCCGGGGCTGTCCGCGGTGAACCCGGCACCTGCTAGCCGTGCCTCGCTTTGGCAGGACAGGCACGGGTAGGACTCGCCGGCGGGCCGGAGGTAGGAGTGGCCGCATTGCGGGCAGGGCGCCGTTTCGGTGCTGTGGGAGGCCTGCCGCGGCTGGCCGCTGGCGACTGCCCGGCGGATCTGGGTTTCCCGCTGGTCCCACAGCTCGGCCCGCCCGGGGTCGAGGGCGCGGGCGCCGGTGAGCAGCCGGTAGGCGCGGTCAATGTCACCGGAGCGGAACGCCTGCCCGGCCTGCCGGTCCGCCTCGGTGGCCAGCTGCCGCAACTGTTCGGCGGGGGCGCCGTGCGGAAGCTCTTGCCCGCACGGCGGGACCCGGGCGGCGATGATGGTCCGGCCGTCCTTGGTGTAGGCGGTGAGCCAGCGCCGCTCGGTGGGATGCAGCCGCCGGGTGGCCTCTAAACCGCACCCGTCCCGGGTGCACCGTTTCGTGGCTTCCCCGGCTGGCTGCCAGGAGTGCCGGGCCCGCTGGCCCGGTCCCGCTGCCGCACCGGGGGCCGCCTGGTCACGGTGACCGGCCTGTTCCGGCGGCGGGTCTGCCTGCTCGCCGGTCACTTCAGGGCTGCTGGCCCGGGCGGGGCGGGCACGCCCGTGCGGGCCGGGCCCCTGGCGTGTGCCGCGTTCGCGGGCTTGCGGCCGGCCGGGCCGGCCCTGCTGCTGGCCGTGGCCGGCCGCACGTTCGGCGGCCGGGGTGACCGCCCGGGGGGTGAGTTGGCCGTGGCGGATGCCGGTCAGGTGCCGGTGCCACCCGGCGTCCAGGCGCGGATCGTGTTCCCGGCACTGGCCCAAGAGGTGTTCGGCCCGGGTGTGGTCCCCGGCGGCGCGGGCCGCGGCGGCCTGGGTGAACAGTTGTTTGGCGGTGATCTCAGCCTGGTGCTGGTCCCACAGGCCTGCCCGGCCGGGGTCCAATTCGGCGGCCCGGCCGATGAGCTGGCGGGCCCGGTCAAACTGGTGGGCACGGTAGGCCTCGTCCGCGGCGACGGCTGCCCGGGTGGCCTGCCTGGCCCGCTCGGGGCTGACCGCCGCGGAGGGCTGCCGGGCGCCGGGCTGGGGGGTGACGGTGAGGCTGCCGGGGGCTGGGCTGGTGACCTGGTACCCGGCGTTTTCGAGGGTGCGGGCGTACCGGCTGGTCATCTGGCGCGTCCGGTCCCCGGCGGTGCTGCCGCCGGCGGTTTCGGCGACGGCCTGATGCCCGATGACAACACGGCCGCCGGGGTGCGGGTGCACCCGGAAGCCCTCATCCCAGCCGGTGCCCGGGTGATGGGTGCTGGCCGGGTACCCGGCGGCGGTGAGGACCGCGGCGACGGCTTCTTCGATCGCCGTCTCACCGGGGGATTCCTGCCGGGCCGGGGCGGCGCCGTCTCGGCTGGCTCCCGGGGTGTCAGCCTCGCCTGGTGCCGCAAGCGTGCCTGCGGCTGGTGCCTGCCCTGCTCCCCGTTCGGGGGTGCGGGCGGTTCCCGGGCGGGGCGCCTGGCGGGCGGTGAAGACCGGGAGCGGCCGGGGGTTGCGCAGGCCGTTGCGCAGCCCGGACCGGATCGCCGTCCGGGCGGCGGCGGTGCCGTGCTTGGCGACGTAGCCGTTGGCTTCGGCGGCGTCCATGAGCGCCTGTTCGGCGGCCTGGTCGGTCCATTCGGCGGCCGCGTGCCCGGCGCCGGGGGTGGTGCGGGCGGCGCCAAGAGTGGACCCGACTTTGAGCGCGGCGGTGTAGAGGGCGGTGCCGCGGCCGCCGGGCTCGTGTCCGGCGAGGTCGGCGGCGATCCCGTCGACCCGGGCGTGCACGTAGCAGGCCGCGGTGCCGGCCCGGTCCGGCGGCACCGGCACCGCCCGCCGCGGCCGGGCCGTGTCGGGCGGGGGCGGGGTCCACGCCGTGACGTACGCGGCGGGCAACGCCGCGACGGCAGCCGCGGCGACCGGGCCATAGGCGGCCAGCTCGCCCCCGGCGGGGACCTGGGAGGGGGCGGCCATGAGGATCTGCCCGGGTACCCGCAGGTCGACACCTGGCGGGAGGGGGTTGCGGGCATCTTTGCCGACCCAGGCCCGCCCGGTCCAGCCTTCTGGGGTCCGGTAGATCCGGTGCACCCCGTGCGGGGTCGCATGCGCCAGGGTTGGCGGCAGGTCCCCAAACTGGGCCGCGAGGGTGGCGATCGCTTGCGGGCCGCCGTCGTCGTCGTCCTGGTCGACCACCAGCATCCCCGGGGGGATGGCGAGCATCAGGTTCCCGGTGGCGTACGGCCCGCCGTCGGCGAACCGCTGGTCGACCTCCTCGTGGGTGCGGCACGTGAGGGGCTTCCACGAATAGTCCCGCTCCCCCGGGCCGGCGTGCACCCACCGGGGGTGCTTGCCCGGCCGCGGGCACGCCGCCCCCCGCGGGCAGGCGCAGGCGCCGCCGGCCGTGGCTCCCCACCCGGGCACCGGGAGCAGGCCATGCCCGAGGTACAGGTGGGCGGCCTGCCGCAGGGCCCGGCCGCGGGCGGCACCGCCCTCACCGCCGGCGCCGGTTCCGCCTGGGGCCGATGGTGGCGGTGTGCGGCCTGCGGGCGGCTGCGCGCCGTCCGCGGCGGGGGCCTGGTAGTGCTCGACGGGCAGCCCGGCCTGTTCGGCGAGGCGGGCACAGCCGCTCGTGCCGTGGGTGTGGTGCGGCTGGAGACGGGGGCAGCCGGGCCGGGTGCAGGGCAGGTCAAAGACCAGGACACGGCCGCCCGCGGCCTTGACCCGCTCGACCATGGCCGCGTTGCGGGCGTGCCCGGCGCCGCGCGGGTTCCGGTCCCACTCCGGCGCGGTGACCCGGTGTTCTTCGGCCAGCCCGCCCCAGTCGCGCCACAGCTCCGCCGCGTGGGTGTCGACGCCGTTGGCGCCACCAGCGACGAGCAGGACGGTCGAGGCGAACTTCGGCGCCAGCGCTTCTTGGACGGTTTGTTTGCTGACACCTTCCCGCGGCCCGGAGACAAGCAGCAGCGAGGTAACCGGCTCATCGGCGGGAGTCAGGGCGGTCCGGGCGCGCTCGGCGAAGAACTCACCGGCTTGCCGCCAGGTCACCGGCCGGGCCCCGGCGCCCAGGGCGCGCTGGCGCATCCGGCCGGTCACGTCGAAGTGCACGTGCGGCTGCCCGGGGTGCTGGATCCAGGCTTGGCTGAGCCCGATCCGTTGGGCGAAGGCCCGCAGTTCGGTCTCGGTGTCGGCGAACAGGTGACTCCACCGGCCCCGCACCACCCGCCCGCCGTCGGGCACGCCGGCCCGGATGTTCATGTCATCGACGTACACGGCCATGGCTACCCCCGCTCCTGCGGGCCATCGGCGACCACCGGCAGCGCTGCCGCGTGACCGCCGGGGTGGCGGGCGCCGTTGGCGGCGTACCCGTGGCGGGATGGGGTGTGCGGGCAGCGGGCGCCCTCGGCGGCCATCAGCGCAGCCAGGCCGGGCATCAGCCGGGTGAGCAGTTCGGCCTGTCCCGCCAGCAGCCCCTGGTTGCGGGTGGCCTGGAGGTACAGCACCGCGTGCAACTCGGAGGCGACGTCCAGGACGGTCAGGCAGAAAGTGTGCTGTTCCCAGCACGCGGGCAGCTTGGCGGCCAGGTGCCCGAAGGCCGGCAGGTACACATCACGCACCCAGGAACGCAGCCGGCCGATCGCCTGCTGCCGGTCGTCGCCGGACAGCTGCCAGAACCGGGGTGTGGGAATCGGCGAGTAGAACGCACCCCCGGCATCTTCGCCGTCGGGGAACAGGGCGCTGAACCGGCCGGCGAGTTCGTCCACGGTGTCTTTCAGCCCGTCCACCGAACCGAGCACCTCGGCCTGGTCGGTGATCGTGCCCTGGACCGCTTGCACGGCGGTGCCCAGGCCGGCGAGCTTGGCCGCCAGGCTGGCCACGGCGGCATCGAGCCCGGCGATACGCTCAGCGTGCTGGGTGCCTTGGGCAAGGGCGGCGTCCAGGCCCGCGGGTTCGGTCATCCGGTGCTCCACGGGTAGTCGCCGCCGTCGCCCGGGGCGCCGGCCGGCTCGAGCACCGGCTCGGCTGGCAGCGCCGCGGCGGGGATGGCGCCGGTGATCGACCGGTACGCGGCCGCCGGCACCAGCGCAGCGATCGTTTGGTGGCGGCGGCGGGCGGCCCGGTACTCCGGCGCCCGCCAGGCCAGGGGGCATTTGACGATGACCGGGGACAGCCCGCCGCGGATCAGCAGCGCCCGCCATTTCGGCAGCTCCCGGGCCATGGCCGGGTCGATGATGTCGAACTGGGAGTAGTAGTCCTCCCCGTTCAGCCCCTTTTGTTTCAGCGACACCTGGCCGCAGACCTTGGCGGCCATGTCCAGCGTGGCGGGGTCGGTGATGCCGGGGAAGAACATCTTCGCCCCGCACGTGTCCATGATCACTTGGGCGCCGTTGTCGCCCCACCGTTCCCGCAGCTGGGCTTCGCCGTGCACGACCGGGATGATCTGGATGCCCATGCCGCCGACGCTGGCCAGCCACTTGTGCAATGGGACCGGGGCGATCTGGGTGACCTCGTCCAGGAACAGGCCCAGCGGCGGGTCCAGCCGCTTGCCCGGGGACGCCTGGGCCATCAGCACGGCCTGGTATTTGATCTCGTTAACCAGCGTGGCGAACAGCGGCGCCAGCGGGGACTGCTCCTCATCCCCGGTCGCGATCAAATACAGCGTGCCGCCCGAGGCGATGAACTCGGCGATGTCGAACCCGGTGCCCGCGTGCGGGAGGACGCACTGGGCTAGTTCGGGGTCGCCCATGAACGACAGGGCGTTGGTCATCACCATCCGGAACACCGACGCGGTCTTCTCCGCCGGCGCGTTGTGCAACTCCAGCAGCGAGGCGGCCATCTGATGCGCCCCGTGGCGGGCCAGCACCTCGCGGGCCTGGGTGTCGTCGGCGAACACCCACCGCGCCACCATCCGCAAATCCCCCTGCAAGAGGGCGGCGGCGTGGAACAACGCCACGAACATCTGCGAGGCCTTCGCCTGCCAAAACGACCCGTCATCCGTCCCTTGCACGGAGACGGCGTGGGTGAGGGCTTCGGCGCGGCGGAACGCGACCTGCTCGGACTCACACCCCGCGACCGGGTTCCACGCCATGGTGGAGGGCCACCCGCCGTACCCTTCGGGATTGAACATGTGCACCGGCCCACCGACCGCACGGATCCCGGAGGTCAAGGTGAACAGGTCGTCCTTGACCGACGTGCACACCACCGGCCCCGGGTAGCGCATCATGCCCCGGGCCAGCCACGCAGTCTTGCCCTTACGCGGCGGGCTGATCACCAGCACGTGCTCTTCCACCGGGACCCGCGCCCCGTGCCGGTAATGTGCCCGGCCTGCGAACACGCTGTGGCTGTAGGAGTCGCGCCACCGTTGCCATGCTGACAGCGACGGGCGTGTCTTGCTGCTGAGCCGCCAGGAGGCGAACCGGCTCCAATGCCAGAACAGCTCGAGCACGGTGGCGTGGCCGCGGCCGGGGTGCAGCCGCAGGTGCAGCCGGATCCGCTGGTGCCGCAGCCGGTTGCCGGGCAGTTTCCGCGACGGCCACCACGCCCACTTCGCGAACCAGAACAGCGACGCGAACAGCAGCAGCAAGACGATCAGGGCGAGGAACACGTCCAGCCCGGCGTGGAGGGTGGTTAACGACTTCACTCCGCATCTCCGTTCTGGGCGGCGAGCACTTGCGCGCGCAGGATTTTCCGGGCCGTGCCCGGGTGCAGCTCCGCCTCCGGCGCCAGCTCGGCAGCGGCCCGGGACACGGCCGACAGGTCGAACTCGGTCAGCGGCCCGTACCGGGCGATGACCAGGGTGAGGAATTGCTGTTGCTTGGTCCCCCCACGCGGGCCACGGCGGGCGGTGATTGCTGGGCGCTCACGCGGCGCCCTCACCGGCTTCAGCCGGTCACCTGCCGCCATCGGCTGCTCGCCGTCACCGGCCTGGCGTACAGCCGGCGCGGTGGGCAGGCTCTTCACCCAGCCGTGGAAACCCTTCAAGGTGCTCGGCGGCGCCACGGCCAGCCGCAACAGCCACAGCAGAACCGCCCCAGCGATCTGCAGCGGGGTGACCCCGTCGTCGGCCAGCGCCTCATGCAGCCGCTGCTGCCGGGCGATCACGTAAGCGCGGATCACCCCGATCAGCGTGTCCGAGGCCAGCGCGTAGATCACCGGCGCCATCACCCACACCGCCAGCCCCGTCCACCCCGGCCGCGCGGCCAGCGCGTTCATCGTGACCGAGATGCCAACACACAGCAGATTCAGCAACCGGGCCCGGATCGCCCGCCTGCCATGCAACGCCAGCGCGATCCCGAAACACGCGAACACCAGCGACCCCAGATCCGGAATCGCCGCCTGGATGTATGAAACGTCCGTCTCGTGCTTGTCGGCGTACACCAGCCGCCACTGCGCTTCATACGACACCACCGCCGCAGCCACGGCGACCAGGCCGACCGCCACCCCCGCGAACCGCAGCCACGCCCCGGCCCGGTCCTCCGCCCGGCCGAACGACCTCGGCGGCCTTCGCGCCCCAGGCGCAGGCGCCAGGCGGCGCCGCCCGGGTTGTGACATCCTCGGCTCCGGTGGCGCGGGGGGATCGAGTTCCGCCCGCTCCGGAGCGGCGTGCCGGATCGGGCAATCCTCACCGGACTCGCCGACAGCAACCGCCACCTGGCCAGTGCCATCCAGCAGCCACCGGATGAGCCGCGCGTCGGACACGCTCCGGCCAGGCCGCGCGGCAATGCCCTTAACCGGCTCCCCCAGCCCGGCCCGCCTGGCCAGTTCGCTCATCGGTGCACCACCCGGCGCACCGTGTGCAAGCTCAGACCCGTCTCTTCTGCGATCCGCGCAAACGGCACACCAGCGGCGGCCTTACTTGTGATCGCATCACCCGTCTCAGCCGGCAAGATCGGGTGACCGCCCCGGCAGTACTCCGGATACACGTAACCGCAAGTGCATCGGGCTGGGTCCTCAGGATCTTTCGCGTGGAACCTAGTGCGCACAGTGGGTTCCCCCTCTGGGTCGATGGGTCAGCCATGCTTCACTAGCCAGGTAATTAACCTGAGTGAATCACAGCTACCTAGATGAGTCAACCTTGGGATGGATTAGCTCAGGTGACGGAGCCGTGGCCTAGATGAGTGACAGGCCCTAGGCTTGCGTTGTGCCAGGTAAAGCGAAGTACCTACGGATCGCCGATGACCTGCACGCCGGGATCGACAGCGGCGAGTACCCTCCCGGGTCGCGACTGCCGACGAAAGCCGAGCTGATGACCCGATACCAGGTCGCGGTCAACACCGTCGAGCGCGCCATAGATGAGCTGCGGAAAGCGGGGCTCGTGGAGACACTCCAGGGTGCGGGGATGTTCGTCTGCGAGCCACCCGCCGCCCAGCACTCACCGGAGTACGCGGCGATCATGGAGCACCTCGGCGAGACTGACGCTCAGGTGAAGCAGCTCGCTGACCGGCTTGAGGAACTGGAGAAGCTGGTACGCGGAGGTCAGACTTGAGCCTCTCCAAACGGTCGGCCAGATCCCGTACATCCCGGGCAAGCCTGCCCAGGTACGTTTCTAACTCCATGCGCTCCGCCGCGGAGATACCCGTCGCTCCGGGGAGCTTGCGTGTCGAATTGCTCATGGCAGCGAGACTGCCTGGCGCTCAGCGCCCGCACCATGCAGGCGGAGCGCAAAGCAATGCAAAACAGTGCAAGGCCGAAGGCCACGTATAGCTGCAGGAGGCCTGTGCGGTGCCATCGATGATCCAGTGGAGCGGTCCAGACGCACGCGCATTCCAGCAGGCAGCAGGGCTCACCAACGAACGCTTAGCAGAGCGCCTCCACGTATCGGCACGCAGCGTTGCTTACTGGCGGAACCAAACTGCAGGGCCCCTTCCTGACCTGGCTCAGCGGGTTCTGACCAGAGCACTGGACGCCGCTGACGAGCCGGTCCGGCATCGGTTCGAGGCCATTCGCCGAGCGCGGGCCCCGGCTGCCTTCACGAACGTAACCGATGATGTTGTCGCCGCTGCGGCCGAGGAGGCATCTGCCGACCTGATGCTGCTAACCGCAGAATTCGATCCAGAATCGCTCACCTGGCTATGGGAAGAATCGCTTGAGACCGCGAGGGCAGCGAACCGGCCCGCGCTCGACACCTTCACAGCCGCACAGCGCATCCGGGGCCAGGCGCTGCAGCTTGCTGACCATACCCGGCGACCCAGCGTACTTTCCGATCTGTATGTGATCTGCGGCCAGGCCACCGCACTCATGGCATCCACCGCCTTTGACCTTGATCGATGGAGAGAATCAGCCGCTTTGGCACAATCGGCGATCTCCTATGCGTCACTGGCAGGCCATTCTTCCCTGCAGGCATGGACATTGGGCCTCGCGGCGCTGCTGGCCAACTGGCGCTCCGAGCCAGACACTGCCTTGAACCACTACCGGCACGGCATGCAGATCGCACCCGTAGGCGCTCCGCAGGTCAGACTGCAGTACATCGCTTCCCGCTCGCATGCACTTCTCGGGGATATTGCCTCCGTCGCCGAAGTTCTCGAACGCGCGCAACGCGACCAAGACGACGCCCACCTGCACCCGGATTCGCTCAGCGAGGAGATTGGCGGTGAGTTCGCGTTCGGCCGAGCTCGCGCACAAGCGTGTGCAGCAGCCGCCTGGCTGGATCTCGGCCTCGGCCCAGAAGCTTTCAAGGCGGCACAATGCGCCCTGAGTGAACTGGGTAGCCTGCCTCCAGGCCGCCGCTCCCTGTCTCAAGTCAACGGCGCGCGGATTGACCTGGCCACCGCTTGTCTGCTCAATCGCGACGGTGACGGTGCCATCGAAGCCATCTCACCTGTGCTGGCGTTGCCAGCATCGCTGCGAAATGTATCCCTGACAGGCAGGCTGGTCCGAACACGAAACACCCTGCTAGCCCAGCCTTTCTCCAACGACAGCCAAGTCCGCCACCTCGCCGACGACGTCAACGACTGGCTCACGCAACGTCCGCCGTCCGCTCAGGCGATAGCAGGCCAAGGTTAGGCAACGCTGGCGAGGATCTGTTCTTCTCGCTCGCGGCGGATGCCGATCTCACCCGCGCGCTCATCGTCTAGGGCGTCCTCGCCGCTGTTTTGCATCCATGACCAGGTGTCCGCCACTGTGGCGGCGAGCGGCCGACATGAGAGACCCTGACCGAGCGCAGCACTGGCGTTCACCTGCCAGACTCCTGAAAAAGTGCGCCACAGCGGCATCTCAGACCATTGCCGAACACCCATGGCGACGAGTTGCTCATCAGGCACCCAAATGAATCTGGCTCTTGACCCGGTGACCGCGCGGCATACTTGGAGCATGCCACCGAATGTCTCTCGGCCGATTGGTGCGGCTATGTTATACGAGCCATGAATTCCATGCTCGGCTGCGCGAAGCGTGAACGCTGCTAGATCGCGTACGTCGACCGGCTGGATGGAGCGGTCAGGCGACCCGGGCGCCAAGACCCGCCCGCCCCTCGCAACTCTCCTCAGCCACCAAGGCAGCCGGCCCACATACTCGCGCGGCCCGAGAACGACGCCCGGGCGCAAGATCGTGGACCGTTCCCCGCCAAAGGTATGCGTCACCGCCAATTCGCATCCGGACTTCTGGTAGCCATACCTCGTCGGCCCATCTTCGACGTCCTCGCCGTATTCGGGGCCAGCGCCCGGCGGGCAATACAACAAATCAGACTCCTCCGACAACGGCTCGATGGGCCAGCCACGGTAAACGCTCACCGTAGACATGAAGATGTAACGGTCTGCCACCGATTCGAGGTGCTCGCATGCTGCGAGCACTTCTCGTGGCACATAACCAGACGTATCGATAACCGCATCCCAGGGCCCTGCGTCCGCTGCCCGGGCAAGATCGTCCGCTCTCCTTCGATCGCCTCGTAGCACGCACACCCCGGCGACATCTGTGCCGGACAGGCCACGGTTAAGGGTCGTGACCTCCCAGCCAAGCTCAAGCGCAGCGGTGACAATGGCCTGACCCACGAACCTAGTACCGCCAAGAGCTAGCAGACGCATACAACCATGGTGCCCCGCGATCCGTTCGCCGTCCGCCAACCCCCACGATCACCAGCCGCGGACAGTCACCTGCGTCCAGCGCCAGAAGTCACCGCCACTCACGCATCCGCGGGCAGACGCAACCCGCGGTCGCGCCATGTTCGGCCTGATCAGGGGGCTCAGAGCCGCCGGTTTTACAGACCACTCCGAAGGACGCCTTGGCCTGGCTATCTCGCCATGGGCACGGCAATCTTGGGGCGTATTTGGGGCGCCGGGCCGCTGCGCCGGTGAAGTCCCTGCTCGCAGCAGGTCAGCCAATAGCATCGCGCGAGGTGAGGCCGGTGGCCATTGGTGAGTGTTCGTGAGCAATGGTAAGGCGCCGGAGGTGTCCAGCGTGGTCGCTGGGCCCGGATGAGGTGCTCTGAGCGTCGCCGCCGGATGGCAGCGTCTAGGCCCGTTGGTGTCGGTGTGGGTGTCACCCCACGGGGATGGGGCCTGCGGTGTGAGCACGGCGTTACAGCTGTGCCCAGCCGGCCAGCGTCAGGGGTGAGGCGAAGGCGTCCATCAGGTTGCCCCGGGTGAGCTGGTGTGGGTCCGCGGCGTGGGTGACGATGAGCACGAAACCGTAGAGCTTGGCTGCGGCCGCGCGGATTTCGGGTTCTGCCGCGCAGGTGTATCGCTCCATGCACCCGGTGAGGCCGGCACTGAATGCGGTCTGGCTCCGGTAGCCGGTCACGCCGGCGGCCGGGTTGCCGACCGGCATGCCGTGGGCGGCGGCAGTGAGCCCTGCTGCGGCGAAGGCTGGTTCCAGGCACGGATGCCAGCCGCTGGCATCTTCGGCCAGCGACACTTCTTCCAGGGCAGGATTGACCAGCAGCCCGGCTGCGCGGATCGTCCGGCGGCCGTCCTGGAAGGGCAATAACAGCACCACGGTGTGCCAGGTCACTGGGGCTGAGCTGGACGTTTGAAGGGCCCGGCTGTCGTTCCACTCCGGCGCCCGGCAGGCACGGTGATGCACGGTCGCCCGGGTGAACACGTGCAGATCATCGATGGCCAAAGATGGCTTGGCCGAGCCGAGGCTGGTGCCGCAGCTTTGGCAGTCACCGGGCCACAAGGCGGCCAGCACGCCATCACATGCATTGGAGCGTGCCGTTCAGCCGGTGCATGGTGGGGCGTATGGGCGTCCCGGGATGTAGGCGTTCCATTCGGCCTGGGTGAGCGGCTGGCCTGCGGTAGCACAGATAGCCGCTGCGTCTGTGGTCGGCTGGAGGTTCCAGAGCCGGACCGTGCCTTCCGAATTTCCGACGGCCAGCATTGTGCCGTCCGGGCTGAACGCCAGCGTGTAGATGTGTCCTGCTTGGCTGATGGAGTCCGTGACGTGGGTGATCAGGGCCGGTGTGGCTGGGTTGGTGACGTTCCACAGCCAAACCGTGCCGTCCGTGCTGCCAGCGGCGAGTATGGTGCCGTGTAGGTTGAAGGCCACCGTGTAGACGTAGCCACCGGGTCCGGTCAGGGGGGCACCAATGGTGCGTGGCTGGCTGGGTTTGCTGATGTTCCACAGCCGGATTGTCTTGTCGGCGCTGCCAACAGCCAGGGTATGGCCGTCTGGGCTGAACGCGACCGAGTACGCATAGCTATTCGGGCCCGCTAGTGGCTTACCCAGTAGTCTTGGCCGGGCCGGATTGGCGACGTCCCATAGTCGGGTGAGGTTGTCGGCGCTTGCGGCGGCGAGGATACGCCCGTTGGGGGTGAATGTGACGGAGAAGACATACGTGCCGGAATCGCGAATGATCCTGAGCAGCTTTGGGTGGGCCGGATCGGCGACGTTCCATAGCCGGACTTTCCCGTCATCCGCGGCACTGGCCAGAACGCGCCCATCGTGCCGGAAGGCCACGAACTCAACGAGTGCGGTCGTGGGGCCATGCAGAGGCTTCCCCAGTGGAGTGAGGTGGCCAGAATCTGCCCGCCACAATCGGAGGGTTCCGTCTTGGTATCCGGCGGCCAGCACCTGGCCATGGGGAGCCCACGCAACAGCGGTCGGGATAGGTGGGCTGGGTGCCAGGGCTACCTGGGTGCGGGTGGTGAGATCCCACAGTTGTAGGTCCGGGCCCGCAACCGCGAGCAGGTGACCAGTAGGGCTGATTGACACGCCGTTCACCTGGCCTCCAGAAAGCAGGACTGGTGAGGGCAGCCCCCACAGCCGGACCATCCCGTCGGCTTCCCCGGCGATGAGCACGTGGCCGCTGTCCCAGGTGAGGGAGGTTGGCGTCTGGGGGCTGGGAAAATTGCCCAACAGGGCGCTAGTGGTGGTGTTCCACAGCAGGACTTGGTTGCCGCCCGCGGCGGCAAGCGTGCGCCCATCCGGGCTGAACGCGACCGCGTTGACCCAGGACGTCATACGGGCCAGTGGAGCGTGAGCCCGAACCGGGTGAGCGGGGTTGGTCAGATCCCACAGCCAGACAGAGTGGTCTTGGCTGCCAGCAGCCAAAGTGTGTCCGCTGGGGCTGAACGCCACTGCGTCCACGATGCCGGTTGGGCCGGTGAGTGGGCGTGTCAGGGGAACTGGGTACCGCGGGTTCCTCATATTCCAGAGGTGCACGGTCTTATCGGCGCTGCCGGCGGCCAGGATCCGCCCATCCGGGCTGAACGCGACCGCTTGCACGTAGCTGGCAGGCCCGGTCAGCGGGCCGCCGAGTGGGACAGGGTGGCGTGGATCAGCGATGTCCCACAGGCGCACGGTCTTGTCGGCGCTGCCGGCGGCTAGGATCCGCCCATCCGGGCTGAACGCGACCGAATACACCGTTTTCTTAGGTCCGGTGAGAGGTCGGCCCAGCGCCACCGCATGCCGAGGGTTAGATACCTGCCACAGGCGGATGGTCTTGCCCGCTCCGGCGGCGGCGAGCAGATGGCCATCCGGGCTGAAAGCCGCCGTGTAGAGAGGACTATTTCCCCGTCGCGTAAGCGGCTTGCCAATCGGGACGGGGTGACTGCGCTTGGCCACGTCCCACAGCCGCAAAGTGCCATCAGCCCCCGCCACGGCGAGCACCTGATAGTCATGACTGAGCGCGACGGATTCGACCAGGCTGGATGAGTCCTGGAATCGGGCGGCGTCTGGGTATGCCGCTGATTCCAGCAAGCTAGCCAGCCCACTTCGCGTGTGGTCTATCTGGTAGGCGGCTAGGCTGAGCTGGGCGGCCAGCGACGGATCCTCCCCGCGGGCCTGCTCCGCCTCGGCGGCCGCCAGTTGCGAGTAGGCCAGGTTGCCTACGACGGCTACCTCGTGTCGCTGCTGAAATGCATACGCCGCCAGGCTCCCGGTGAGCAGCACCAAGGAAGCGAGAACGGCGATCAGCTGGCGGCTGTGCCTGGTCCTTCGCCGCGTGCGCCGGGTGCTGGCGGCAAGAAATGCCCGTTCGAGTGATGTGCGATCGGTCCGGTTCTGCTCGGCGGCTGCGGCCTGGGCGGTTGCGAGCCGGCTGCCGCCATACAAGAAGGCTGGTTCACGGCCGTTGCGTTCCCATGTGGCGGCGTCCTGGGCAAGTTGCTGGCTTGCCAGCAGGCTCGCACGGTCGGCATCGATCCAGGTGCGCAGCTGTGGCCAGGCCCGCAGGAGCGCCTCGTGCGTGATCCTTACGGTATCGGCATCGACGGTCAGCAGCCGGCTGCGCACAAACACATCCAGGACGTGCCTGGTGGCAGCATAGTCAGGAGCCTCGGGAGCAGGCATGAGCTCGCTGAGTGGCGCATACCGGCGGGTATCTTCGGTGCCATCGCCGAGCTGAACCAGCCGGAGCAGGAGTCGGCGGGAGATCTGCTGGCTGGCCAGGTCCAGGCTGCCCAGAGTGGTATCGGCTGTCTTCGCCAGGGACCGAGCGATGCCGCCGCTAGCGTGATACCCGGCCAGGGTCAACCGAGATCCTTGGCGCTGCTGCCAGGTGACCAGCAGCGCGTGGGACAACAGCGGCAGGGCGGCACCCGAACCCTCCGCAGACCGGCCGGTGCTCTCAAGATCTTCAATCAGCAGGTCGGCGAGCCCGTCCTCTAGAACAAGCCCAGCCAGCTCAGCCGGCTTGGTGATGACGCTGCGCAACTGCTCTGGCGTCATCGGCCCCACGACCACGGCGCTCTCGAGGGCAGTGACAAGCTGTGGGTAGCCGACGCAATGGCCAAAGAAGTCAGCGCGGACACCAAGGACGGCCAGTACCGGCGGGTCCGCTCCCTCTTGCGGGCGGCACAGGGCGCACAATGCCCCGATGAATGCCGCACGCTGCGCTTCGTCGATGCCGGGGGCGAAGATCTCCTCGAACTGATCGGCCACGATGACCAGCGGCGTGCGCGGACTGTGCCCAGCCGGGTGCGCAGATACCGCCTTCTGGACAGCGGTGACGAAGCTGGCGGGGTCGGCCAGGACCTGCTCTCGCAATCTGCCCCAGGAGGTCCTGTCCGCATCTGGGATGTGCTTAATCAAGTTGCCGAGCGGGTCAGTGCCTGGCGTGAGGAACAGGACCGGCGGCCTGGCACGGCCCGGTGCTGGTTGCTGCATCTGCTGCAAGGCCGCAACCAGCCCCGCCCGCAGCAGCGAAGACTTACCGCACCCGGACGGGCCCGTCACCACCAGCGGGCAGCCCGCTGAAAGCCGCTCGCCGAGCAGGCCCACCAAGGTGCGGGTCAGTTCCTCGCGGCCGAAGAAGAACCGGGCATCCTCCGGCTCGAAGGACGCCAGCCCGCGGTACGGGCTGAACTTGTCCGACGCCCGGAAGTCCAGATGCATCGGTGCCGCGGGGTTCCGCCGGTAGGCGGGATTGGGCGTCAGGGGCAGCGTGTCGGCCTCGTCTGCGGCGAACCGGCGTGGGCGGGGCAGGCCAAGCTGGGGCAGGGCCCGGGTCAGGGACTGGTACACATCGTCCAGCGTCAGCTGGGGCGGGGCAACGGCGTCCCCTTCGGTCAGCAGCCGGATCATTGCGCCGGTGAAAGCCGTGTACACGCCGGGGGGTGCGTACGCCGCGTCGTCTCGTCCTCCTGATGCCAGCACGTAGACGCCGTGCTGGCGCACAACATCGAACAGGTCATCGCCGTTACGTGCAGCCCAGCCTTCGGCCCGCCCCGAAAAACAGCAGTCAAGACCCACCACTATCAGTCTCGCGCGGCACCGCGTGATGATGCTTTTCACCGTCGAATATGGCAGCGCCTGGTACTCCGGTACCCCCTCGGTGAGGTCGATAGTGGCGCGGGTAGCAAGATGCAGCTCCTGGGCCGCGCTCACCAGCCCATGCCCCACATACCAGAAAAACAGCACATCCGTGGCCAGCTCCGCGGCCTCTCCCAGCACTGACGAGAAGTCTTGCGGACTAGCCAGGTCGGTGTGAACCTTCAGGTGACCAGGCGCAAGACCGGCCCGTTCCACCAGGCACCGGCCTAGATCCATGACGCTAGCGGCAGCGGTCGGCACTGGCTCAAGCCGGGACTCAGGCACATGGCTTCCCGAGGAAACCAGCACGGCCCGCGCCCCAGCCGCAGCCAGCATGCCTAGCCTGTCAAAATCCCGCATGCCCGTCACCTCTTGGCAATTCGTCCCGGGACTGGTTACCGCTGAGCACAATCGACGCCTGCGCGATCAGGTTCCGGACTCCCGAAGTGTCAAGGCTCTTTACCCGCTCAGCCGTGATGTTCAGGTCAGGGCTGCCATTTTCTCCCCTGATCGAAAGGGACACTTTGCCCGTCCGGCAGCGCAGCCATGTAATCGCGACCGTGGCCAGAGCCGTGACGGCGCCCCCTGGCTCAAGAATGGCCTCTAAAGCCGTCGTGACGGGCCCAAGGGCACCGGCTATCGGATCACGCTCAACGATGTGCACCCGTCCGCGCAAACTGGGCTCCGCGGCTAGCCAAGCGAAGAGATCCCTGGTGAGATCAGCGGAATCAACTCCCCGCACTGCGATCCTAGGCATCACCAGATACCCCAACTCGGGCAAACTAATACATACCTGAACAAGCCGCCTATAACATTGCAGCCCACCATTTGCGAGACTTTCTTCCTCTGCCGGCGCCTCCCTGCTGAGTCAATTATGGGACACGATCACCCCGTACCCGCAAGGTGAACGGGCCACCTATTTAGCCGCCAACTCGCTTTCGAAGATTATTAGTAGTGAATCCGATGACGGCTTTGATGCTGGTTGTCCGCTATTTCATGCATGTTCCGGCTCGCAGGCTGTCATAATGCGGCGATTAGTGTCGCCCTTCATGCCCGCCATGCGAACTTCAAGGTTCCAGGCCTCCTCTGGCCACGATGGTCCGGCTCACCTCGACGATCGTGAAGAAACGCGTCGTCGGTGACCGGCCATACCCTGTATCGCTGACGCTGTCGTCGCCACAGGCGCTAACCGCGCAGATCACTTGGAATCTGCAGCATCGCCGACGAGTGTGACTTGGCGCACGGCCGTCCAGAACGACGGCTCCGGGGCGTTCGAATTATGGTCCAGCTTCGTTTGTCAAGATCTTGAGACCCGTGCCGCCCTCCGGGTCAAAGGCCGGAGGGCGCATAAATATCCACGGCCCGGCGACATCACGAATGCCTGCTTCTGCCGCACAGCGTGTCCTTGCTGATGAGAGTGCCGGACATTGCGCGGCGAGAGGTCAGACGGTCGCGAGCATCGGCTCGAACGTACGCTGACGGTGCTATCGGCCGAGCCGCCGGTACAGCTCCGGCATGTCCCACGCGGTCAGAGCCCCAGGAGGCCTCCCTTGCCCACGATCAACGATCACCGCTGGATAGGCCTCGCCCTCGCTCCATTCCAGGTGCGCCAGCGCGTCAACGACGTAGCTGTCGGCGGCGAGCACAGTCGGCACGACGGGGCCTACGGCCTCGGACAGCTCGCCGACGGTAGTGTGCAGGTCGACCATGACGAGGTTCTCCTGGGCGGAATCCTCGACCCACCGGGCGACCTGGTCACGAGTGAGGAGCACCCACCCCGTCCCTTCCAGGTGGTAGGGAACTTGTGTGTAGTCGTGCTCCTTCATCTCTCGCAGCACGTCCTGTAGTTGGTTATCGGCTCGGCAGGTCAGCGCCGGCTTCGTCACCTCTTTGAGCCGCACGCGGTCGACGAGTTCGCGGACGAGCCGTTCTAGCCGGACGACGACTGGCTGGGCCGGCGCGGCGGCAGGGCCGTCATACTCGTCGAAGCTCACATGCGTGAAGGCGTTGCGCACTCGGCGGCATGCCTCAAGGAACCCTCCTTGTTCACGCGTGACCACACCATCGGCCGTGGCACGTCGTATCTGCGCCGCGCTGTCGCTGCCTCCGCGCCGGTCGGGTGGGTACCCCCCGTTCAGGTACCGCTCGAACCGCCGCCACGCCCCGTTGAACCGATCCACCGGCGTCTTCTCGCCACTCATGCGGTCCAGCATTGGCCACACCGCGACAGCGGATGGTCTGATTGAGATGATCAGCGCTGAAGCGGGGATGATCCTCGCGCCGGTGTCGCCATTTGTCGTGACTGCCAAAGGCGTGACCTCCGGGCTGGGTCAGACTGCCGTGTGACGTCGTCTGGATGCACACATTTGCCGCCGACCGGGCGGTGACTGGCCTACCCCCGTAGGGGTATCTGCGCGGTGTGTGAGCGCCCGTTGCCTGTGGCGCGGTGCTGCTCGGCCACGCTGGCCAGGGTGCGGCCGCGCTCACTACCGCTATGCCGTGCTCTTTCGCTCAGGCCCAGATATCACGCCGGCGTTGCCGGTGGCAGTCTGCGCGGCGGCCGCCCGGCCGTGCGGGCGTGCTCGATATAGGGCGTGAGCAGCTTGCCGAATGCGGCGCCGTTCTTGGCGCCCAGGCCGGTCTCATAGCCGGTGCCATCCACGGCGAACCGGCCGCTGGCCAGTCCGCTGGCGCCTGCGGCCGATCAGTGTCCCGTTGCGCCGGATGGGGATTCCCCCGGCCCTTGGCAAGCCAGCGCCGCGTCGCTGAGCGGCTTGGCGACCAGGCGGTGATGTTATCGGATATATGATATATACACTGCAGGTATTTCACTGCGATGCGGAGGCGGGCGTGGCACAGAAGATAAGCGTGACACTGGAAGATGACATGGATGGCGGCCCGGCGGACGAGACGATGCATTTCGGGCTTGACGGCTCGGAGTATGAGATTGATCTGAGCAAGAAGAACGCTGACCGTTTCCGCGAGGCACTGGCTCCCTTCACCGGCCATGGCCGCCGGGTTGCCAGCAGAGGGCAGGCTCGCCGGGGTGGCCGTACCGCTTCGACCCGTCAGCGCAGCGCCGACATCTGTGCCTGGGCCAAGGAGCACGGCATCTCAGTCAGCGAACGCGGGCGGATCCCGGCGAACGTGGTTGAGCAGTATGAAGCTGCAGGCGGCTGAAGCTAACCTCCGCTATTCAGCGCTAATGGCCAGCTGAGTGGCGCGGCGGCTTTCATGTGGCTGTGAGCTGGGGTTTCGTGTCGCGGCGCGCCTGGGTTCGCGTGCACCTTCTGGGTGCGGGGCCGATCGGCGGAGGCAGGGGAATCGCGGTAGGGCGGCGAGCGGCTGTCCATTGCTGGTTTAAGGCCGAAGAGCGCCCTGGTTCTGGGAGATTACGGGTTACCACAACCATGTAATCCGGGAACTGGAGCGCTCTTCGCCATGCAGCATAACGGCTGGGACCATGCCCTGAAGGTCACCGCAGACGGGGCGGGCCTGGTCGGCCACGCTGGGGCGGTCTTGCTGCGGAAGGCCGCTGACCAGGCCGGACTGACTGCCTGGCTGAGCGGTGCACTGCGGAAGGCGGGGCAGTCGCCGGTTCTGGACCGGGGCGTCGTGCTGGTCTTGATGGCGGCGGCGATCGCGCTCGGGGCCACCAGCATGAGCGACATCGCGGTGCTGGCGCACCTGGCCCCGGTGCTGGGGGACGCGCCGAGCGGGCCGACGGTGCGGCGGGCCCTGGACCTGGCCGGGACGCCGGCCTCGCTGGAGCGGATCGCCCGCGCCCGGGCGAAGGCCCGGGCGTCTCGGCGCCGCTGTTTGCGCCCGCTCTGCTCCATAAATGCTCCATCCCCGCGCCAAAGAGCGCCTGATGAGGACCGTGCGCGGTCTCGGAGAAGCGGCGCGATGTGCGACCACTTTTCGTAGAGAGGGGTCTTCGCGTCACGCCCTCATGGCCGACGCGGCGCGCACAGCAAACTGCCGCGCGCAATCACGCTCGGCGTCGCGGCGCGACGGTGAGCGGCCGGGGGGTCGGTGCTCATGCGCGGGGGCGGGTGGCCCGATCGCTCGGCTCGTAGATGTGGAGCACCGTGCTGTCGAATGTCTTTGCCTCGATCAGTTCGAGCCGCAGCGCGTCGGGCAGGTCGGCGAACAGGGGCAGGCCGCTCCCGAACGCGACGGGTTGAATCACAAGGACGTACTCGTCGACGAGCCCGGCCCGCGAAAGCGACTGAGCCAAGTTCGCGCCGCCCCAGGCGATGATCTCGCCGCCGGGCTGGCGGCGGAGCGTCGCGATCTCATCCGCGAGATCGCCGCGTGCGATAGAAGATCCCGCCCACGTCGCCTCGCCGAGCGTCTTCGAGAACACGACCTTGGGGATCTCGTTCATCGGGGCGGCGTAGTCGTCGGTGGAGGTTGGCCAGTATCCCGCCATCTCCTCGTAGGTCACCCGGCCCATGATGTGCGTCCCGGCCCGGCGGATCCGATCGAGCTTCCAACGCTTCAGTTCGTCAGGCTCGGGGAGCGCGCCGGCGTGTCCGTGGGGTCCTGCGACGTACCCGTCGACTGAGACACTCATCATCAGAACCACGCTTCGCATGTCAGACGCTCCTTCGTTGATGTGCTGCGGGTGGTCGCAACACCGGCAAGTCGGGAAAGTACCTAACTCGCACGCTGCCAGTGATACTGCTTTGACCGCGTCACCAGACCGAACTCATCGGCGCCGAACCTGCGGATGCGGCGCGATTTGAGCAAACCACAGGTTGTGGAAGGTTGTGGACAGGCTTGCGTGCTCCTCTTGAACGGTCGTTTGAGATGGAGTGCTGATGCGAATCACGTTCGTGATCGCCGATGGGAGCGAGGGACGGCGCTGATCGTCGACTCTGGCGCCGACCCGGCACCGCTCGTGGCCGTGATCGAGGAGTGTGGCGCGGAGGTGGCGGCGATCCTGCGGACGCACGCCCACCACAACCACGTCGTCCCCGAGGACGAGCTGCGCGAGCGCTACGGCGTAGAGGTGATCGCCATGAGTGCTGTGGGGATCCCTGAGCCCAAGGAATGCGAAGCCGCAGCGTCGCGAGCAACTCGCTGCGGATGATGCGCCTGCGCACCTCAGCCCGCCGGCGATCGCAGAGCGTGGTCGACAGTTCGATAGTGGTCGCGCGAAGAGCCGCCGTTATGGTCGGCGACTCGACCGCCGCGTGACTACCTCGACGGGGTCCCGAACTGGTGGTTCTGCGCGCTGCTGGTCGCCGTGGAGGTCGAGATCCGCTACGGGCTTGGCGGATCGGCGGCGTCATGGCATGAATGCCGCCGCGCGCCGACGGTGCGGCCTTTCACGCTGGACCGGGCGACCAGCTCGACGTTGTGCCGGGCAGCCCTCCGGCCCGTCGGCGGTGGCTGCCCGGCACGCCGGGTGTCACTTCATGTAGCCCTCGATCTTGTTCGCCTTGATGGCGAAGGAGTTGGTGTAGGTGGTGGACAGGGTCACCGGGCCGCTGATCTTGCCTGCGGTCTTCTCCGTGGCGAGCACGGCTGCCGGGCCGTTGGCCGGCATGATGCCGTTGGGGAGGAACTGAGCCTTGTCCTTGGCCAGGGCGGAGATGTAGTCGGCCTTGGTGGTCAGGCCGTTGGAGACGTAGCTGGGCGGCATCTTGTCGGCGATCTGGGCGGCGCTGTGGGTGCTGATCCAGTGCATTGTTGCCACCAGGGCGTCGACCACCTTCTGCACCAGGTCCTTGTGGGACGCGACCCAGCCTTGCTGCGCGAGCACGCACGCGGTCGGCCAGAAACCGCCGAGCCAGTGCTGCGCGCCGGTGGTGGTGGCCAGGTCGATCGCTGAGTAGCCCAGGTGCTGTGTCTCGACCGCGTTGACGGTTGGCTGGGTGGTCATGGCACAGAGGACCCGGTGGTGCTGTAGCGCGGCCACGACGGTCGGGCCGGCGCCGACGGCGACCCGGCTGAACTGCTTCGAGCTGAGGTGGTAGCGCGCGGCGAGGTAGAGCGTCAGGTCGTCGGTGCCGGAGCCGATGTCGGTGACGCCGACGCTCTTGCCCCTCCAGTTCGCGGGAGTGGTGACGCCCGAGCCGTTGTAGCACATCTCCCGCTCCCCGGGCGCTCCGCTGAGCTGCGCAACGTCCACCACGTTCACCCCGGCGAGCTGGAAGTCGATGGTGTGCACATACCACGCACCGGCCATATCCACCTGGCCGGACGCCATCGCCGTCTCGGCGCCGACCCCGCCGGTCTGCTCGGTGCTGAGCTGCATGTTGACGCCATACTTCTTGTAGTAGCCGAGGCGCTGGGCAAGCTCGTAGGGCAGGTAGATCTGCTTGTCGATGCCGCCGACCATCATCGTTACGGTCGGCAGGCCATTGCTGCTGGCGGACGCCCCGCCGCATGCCGCGACGCCGACGGCCAGGGCCGCTGCGGCCATCCCGGCCAGGGCCCGGGTAGATATCCGACTCCACATTGTCATGGCTGGGCACGCTCCTTTCAGTTCCTGTGTGCTGTGTCTGGTGGTGCGAGATGTGGTGCGAAGAGCTGGATGCCGGCTACGCGGCACCGGCTTCACTGGGCGCCGGGGGGCGCCAGGCGAGCAGCCGCCGCTCCAGGCGGCTGATCAGGGCCTCGGCGGTGAGTGCCAATACGGCGATGATGAGCATCGCGGCGAACACGCCGTCGGGGTTGAAGTTGTTCTGCGCGGTGGCGATGACCAGCCCGAGCCCTTTCTGCGCGCCGAGAAACTCGCCGACGATCGCGCCGATGATGGCAAACCCGAAGGCCACGTGCAGGCTCGCGATGATCCAGGTGAGCGCCGAGGGAAGCACGACGTGGCGGACGATCGCGAGCCGGGAAGCGCCAAGCACGCGGGCGTTGGCGACGAAGTTCCGGTCCACTTCGCGGACACCCTGGAAGGCGTTGAAGAAGACCACGAAGAACACCAGGACGGCGGCGAGCATCACCTTGGACGTGGTGCCGAGGCCCAGCCAGACGACGAAGATCGAGCCAAGGACGATGCGCGGGAGGGCGTTCATGGCCTTGATGTAGGGCCCGAGGACATCAGCAAGGAACCGGATCTGGCCCAGCAGGACCCCGAAAATGACGCCGCCAGCCACCCCGACGGCGAAGCCAAGCAGTGCCTCTTTCATGGTGATCCACACCTGGAGCCAGATCGAGCCGTACTCGGTGCCGTGCTTGGCCCAGTCGGCGAGCTGACGGGCAACGCCGCTGGGCTGGCCGAAGAAGAACGGGTCCACGATCTTCCAGGTCGTGAACAGCTGCCAGCCGCCGATCACGATCAGCAGCGTGGCCGCGCGGGCCGCCCAGATGAGCAGCCGGTGCCGGCGGGCACGCTGGCGCGACCGGGCGGAGACCGCCGCTTCTTCGGTGGCTGGCCGCGGCTGGATGGCCGACCGGGCCGCGGCGATCGCCGCCGTTTCCGTGGTGGCCGGTTCGCGGCTCATGACTGTCCCACCTCCGCGGGGATCGGATTGGCGGCTGTCCGTGCGTAGGCGCGCTGCACCTCTTCGCGCAGCGCCTGCCAGATCTGCTGCTGCAGCTCCACGAATCGGGGCTGGAAGCGGATCTCCTGAACGGCGCCACGCGGCCGCGGAAGGTCGATGTGATATACGCCCTTTACGGTGCCGGGGCCGGCGGTCATGACCACGACCCGGTCAGCGAGGGCGATCGCCTCCTCCAGGTCGTGGGTGACGAAGATGACCGACGGTCGGGTCCGCTCCCACAGCGCGAGCAACTCGTTGTGCATGATCGCCTTGGTCTGGACGTCCAAGGCGGCGAACGGCTCGTCCATCAGCAGGACGGACGGCTGGTTGATCAACGCGGCGGCCAGGCTCACGCGTTTACGCATGCCGCCGGAAAGCTGGTGCGGGTGATGGTCCTCGAAACCAGACAGCCCCACCACGCGCAGCCATTCCCTCGCGCTGGCCTGGGCCTCCTTCTTGGGGGTGCCGCGGAACACCGGGCCAAGGGCCACGTTCGCGAGGACGGTCTTCCAGGGCAGCAGAGCATCGGCCTGGAACATGAAGCTCGTGCCGGAAACGATCCCGTCCACGGCGCGGCCGGCCACGCGGACCACCCCCGCGCTGGGCCGGTCAAGCCCTGCGGCAAGGGTCAGCGTTGTGGACTTGCCGCAGCCGGTAGGCCCGACCACGGCACAGAACTGACCCGGCTCGACCGCCAGGTTCACCTCGCGCAGCGCCGTGAACGCGGTCCCGCCCGGAGTCAGGAAGCGCTTGGTGACTCCGGAGAGCTCGATGCCGGCGTGCCCGCCCGCTGCCCGGCGAACCTCCGGCCCGGTCAGTACGGTCATCGCATCCTCCCTGCTGGCATGAATGGGGCCATTTCCGTTCGCACCTCCCTTTGAGAAAGGCATGGCCGGTCACGGCATCCGCTTGGGATGAGGGAAACCGGTGCCGCCCGTAGCCGCCGCGGCAAGGGCCGGGAGGCGGACTACAATGACGCTCAGGGAAATCGGAAACGCATCCATGCCGGGGAAGCTAACCTGCCCGCTCAGGCCGCGTCACGGTTACGCTCGATGCCCGCATAAAGCGTGCTCTGCGCCTTATGCTCAATGGCCGCCTAAAGCACGCTGTGATCGTTTTGCTCATTATGCTCACGACCGGAAAGCTTTACCGGCTTGCGACATCGTGGTTACACTTGCGCAATCTTCTGGAAACCCGCATGGCCGGGCAGCACGAGGAGGCCCGATGCGGCGAGTGTCGTGGCACCGCCTGTCCACCAAGGTCGTCATCATGCAGGTGGCGATCCTGGTGGTGACCCTGGCCGCTGGCTTCTGGGTGGTGCAGTGGAACCTCAACCGCCAGCTTGATCAGCAGTTCGAGCACCGGGCGCTGGCGGTCGCGGAGAGCCTGGCCTCCCAGCCCGCAACGGCGGACGCGGTCGTCCATGGCCGGCCCGGCGGCCAGATCCAGGCCCTGGCGGAAGCGGCCATGGACCAGACCGGCGCGCTGTTCGTCGTCGTCACCAACGCCCAGGGCATCAGATACGCGCATCCGAAGCCCTGGCTGATCGGGACATCGATCACCTACCACGACCCCGAGCCCAGGTACACCGAGCCGTTCCGCACCGGCAAGACCTACATGGGCGTCCAGACGGGGACGCTCGGGCCGGTCGCCGCCGGGAAAGCGCCGCTGTGGTACCACGGCAGGCTCAGCGGCGAGGTGTCGGTGGGCTTCCGCGCGGCCAACGTCTCCGAGGCGATGTCGGGCGCGGTCCGCTCGTTCGCCTCCTACCTGCTGGCCGTGCTCGCGGTCGCCGTGCTGGCCGCGCTGGCTTTCGCCCGGCGGCTCAAGCGCCAGACGTTCGGGCTGGAACTGACGGAGATCGCCGCGCTGCTCCAGGAACGCGAGGCGATGCTGCACGGCATCCGGGAAGGAGCGCTCGGCTACGACAGCAACGAGCGGGTGATCCTCGCCAACGACGCCGCCCAGCGGCTGCTGCGGCTGCCGTCCGGCTTCCTCGGCCGCCCGCTCCGCGACCTGCTTCCCGAGGGCAGGCTGGCCGACATTGTGCGGGGTGAGATCGACGGCCGCGACCTGCTCGTGCTCGCGGACGACCGGGTGCTGGTGGCGAACCGGATGCCGATCAACCTGGACCACCGGCACCATCTGGGCTGGGTGGTCACCTTCCATGACCAGACCGAGTCCGAGGCCCTCAAGCGGGAGCTCGGCGAGGCAATCGGGCTCACCGAGGCGCTGCGTGCGCAGTCGCACGAGTTCGCCAACCGGCTGCACACGCTGGTCGGGCTCGTCGAGCTCGGCGAGTACCACGAGGCGATTCGTTTTGTCACAGATGTCACACAGGCCAGAGACGCACTCACCGAACAACTGAAGACGGCGTTGCGGGATCCAAAGCTCGTAGCCTTGGCACTGGCCAAGTCTTCGCTGGCCGACGAGCGCGGCGTCGGCCTCCGCATCGCCGCCGACAGCCACGTGGACGCCGACATCACCGACGTCATCCCGGTGCTGACCGTCACCGGGAACCTGATTGACAACGCGATCGAGGCGACGGCCGCCGGCCCGGAACCCCGCTGGGTGGAACTGACCATCGTGACGGCCGGAACCAATCTGCTGATCCGGGTCCGCGACTCCGGCCCCGGGGTTCCCGACGGCATGCGCGAAACGATCTTCACGGATGGCTTCACCAGCAAGGCGTCCCCGACCGGCGCCCGCCGGGGCCTCGGCCTCGCGCTGGTCCGGCAGATCACCGAGCGGCGCGGCGGGATGGTCAGCGTCGGCCGCGACGGCGGCGCCGTGTTCACCGTGGTGCTGCCCGGCTGCCTCGACGTGCCGGCCGCCGGCGCTGGCGAAGACGCCGTCCGCAGCGGGGACGACGCCAAGCCCCTGACGCAACCTGCCCGGGGGGTGCCGTCATGATCCGCACCGTCGTGGTGGACGACGACTATCGGGTGGCGGCCATCCACGCCGCCTACCTCAGCAAGGTCGAGGGCTTCGAGGTGATCGCGCAGGCGCACAGCGCGGCCGCGGCCGTTGAAGCGGTGGACCGGCTCCGCCCCGACCTGCTGCTGCTGGACCTCTACCTCCCCGACGAACACGGGCTGGACCTGGTGGCGCGGTTGCGGCGGGAGAACCACCCGCCGGTGGACGTGATCGTCATCACCGCGGCCAAGGACACCGACAGTGTGCGCGCCGCCATGCAGCATGGCGCCCTGCACTACCTGCTGAAGCCGTTCAGCTTCCCCGCGCTCCGGGACAAGCTACTCTCCTACGCGCAGATGCGGTCCCGGCTGGCCACCCTGCACGCCGCCGATCAGCGGAGCGTGGACCGGGTCTACGGGGCACTGCGCGCCCCCAGCCAGCTCGCCGGGTCCAAGGGCAGATCGGACTACACCCTCGACACGGTCGAGGGCCTGCTGGTACAAACCGGGGACGACCTGTCAGCCGCCGAAGTCGCCGAACGGACCGGCATGAGCCGGGCCACCGCCCAGCGCTACCTCACCCATCTGCATGACCTCGGCCGGGTCACGGTCCGCCTGCGCTACGGCGCCAGCGGCCGGCCGGAGCACGGCTACCGCTGGGCCCCAGCCAGCCAGTAATACCGAGCCGGGTTGGCGGGCCAGCTCACCCGCAACCGCGGGCCTCAAGTGCCCGGGAGCTATCGAACACGCCGCAGAGACGTGTGCCACAGGTCACGCAACGGCCATCGCCGGTACGCCGGCCGGGGCAGACGGCACCAGCCGGCTCGATCACAAGCTCGCCGCACCCATGCCTGTACACGCTTTGGCCCGCTGCTCATCGACGTTACCGGCACAGCGCAGCGACGCCGTAGTCACAGGGCGACGCGCATCAATTTCTTCGTCGCTTGTCATCGAGGTCTCCCGCTCCTTGGACATGCTGCCAGCAGCACGGGCCGGATCGGCGTCCAGTGCCACGAAACGGACGGTGCACACAAAAGGTCAATCCGGGCCATTCCACCTTGCTGGGATTCACCCGACAGCCATAAGCCACTCCGAATCGGCAAGGAGGGATCGCCGCGCCGACCGGGTCTCGTTCACGCTGCGTGACCGGCAAGAGGCCTTTGGCAGGCGCACACTCCCGCCGATCTGGATGGCTGTGTCGTCAAGCTCAAAGAGGTTGCCGGTCGTGCAGATCCGGGCGATCTGGGCAGCCTCGTGGGCTGCGCCCGCGGCCGGCGAGCAGACTGTTCTTGTGCAGGCGAGCTACGGCCTCGCGCCGATCGGGTGGGTGCAGTCGGCCCTGAGGGTCCTCGACGATGCGCCGAACCAGCGCGACGGCGCGCCTCGGGCGTGGATCCGCTTCGATGAGCAGGTCGCGGAGGGTGC